>Ga0163179_10000693_pt1 | contig 23930 bp, 34 predicted proteins | sample AtlANTMetagenome_FD_109643 | JGI IMG/M metagenome (GOLD analysis project Ga0163179, IMG submission 109643) | Marine eukaryotic phytoplankton communities from the Atlantic Ocean - Atlantic ANT 2 Metagenome | ecosystem: Environmental > Aquatic > Marine > Oceanic | place: North Atlantic Ocean...
ATTCGAAATTGTCGTTATTATTGGCAATTATATATATTTGAACTTTTAAGGATGTATCTTTCCTGCACGCACACTCCCCTTGATTCTGCCCCGTCGAAACCATTGCGGCCCCTTATTCACTTAGCAGCAAGATTCGCATTCACACGAACAACAATCGCAGCATTTGCATTTTTCGTTAGTCATGATTCGTCTCCTTTTGATTAAAAGCTAGCCATTGCTTCAGCAATTTCTTCTTCCGATGCATCAGGGAATTCACCCTGTAATCGATGGAATACTCCGTCTTCGTCGTACTCGAACTCAGTTGTACGGGAAAGAGAACTGTATACGTCATCTAAGAACATGATCATTCGATCTACTCGTTCTTGATCGTATTCTTCACCTTCATCGCCTCTAAGATCATCATCTTCGTCGTCATCAGACCAGCGCCAATCCATGTATGCGTCTCTTTCTTCTTGAGGAACTGTTGTCCACTCCTTTTCAGACCAAGGCATAGCACCACGAGGCTTGCTCATCCAGCTGTATTTGGTTTCATTGAGCGATTTACGAATTATTCGTCTTAATTTTGGTATTGTAATTCTCATAATGTTCTCCAACGTTATTGTACCTTACTAATTATCTATCAGATCCGAAAAACCCTTGCCAATCTCGGGGCCTATACATTTCTGCGCCTCCAACCTCGATTGCATGATCCTTTCGGCCGCCATATTTCTCGGTGTAGAACGCATCTTGTTTAGAAATTGGATCTACAGCAGGGCATACAGCTACGTAGGTTGCGTATGGAAACATCTCTTGTGTTTCTTCGTAGGCTGAACCATCAGATGAAAGCTGCAGCGAGGAAATAAGCACAGTGTGTCCCCGTTTGAATAACTGTACGGCCGCGTTCCCTGCACCGGGTATCATAAAAGCCTCGTCTATCGCGATGACAGAAGGAGTACCTCCATAGATTGAAGACACGATCCTTTGTATGTCATCACCGTGTTCGACTCTAATCGCTTCTTGTTTCACACCAGTATGTGCACAAATATAATCTGACTGGTACCTTTCATCAAGTTTCGGTTTGAACAACAAAGCTTCTTCGCCCATGTACGAATACCTTTCGACTTGAGATAACATTCTAGTGGTTTTGCCACCAAACATCGGGCCAACGTACATTCTAAATTCATGTTTCATTCTATTTCTCCTTGTGCTACGAACCAATCAGCTACACACCAACTGTAGGTGTTTGAAAGGTATTTTGAGATTCCTTTATTTGTAAGTTCGACTTCGTCCGGAAGCTTTACATGTTTTGGAAGTATTTCCCTTTGGTCTGTATCATCCGTGTCCCAAACGACCCGAATTGTACGATGCTCTAAAAGTTTTGCCCAAGATGCTCTTTTCCATTGTCTTATATAGAACCATTGATTATCCATCAGTATCTACCTCCATTTTTGCGTAGTGTGTATTGTAGTTGTACAATTGTAATAGTAATACGAAAACCATTAGAAATACAAATAATTTCATAGATTGGTATTCATTTAGAAATTGGTATATGATGATAACGATACTATAGCCTCCTATGCCTCCTACTGCATCTCTGAACGTTGCACAATACTTAAAATCCTCAAACGTTTGTTTCTTATATTTTTCTACTACATATACGTCCCATCCAATCCCTAAGACAACTGAATTAATGCAAAAGAAAACAGATAGAAGTGATTCTGTCCACAGGAAAATAGTCTGATCATAAAAATATATGATCGTAGCTATTACGTATAGAGAGTTGAGAAAGATAATTGATCTGTATGAATTTTTGATATGTGTCCCTTTGAAGTAAGGAACAAACAAACCAGCCATTCTCATCATTATCATATATATCGATATATACGTTGTAGTCCAAAGTAATCCTTGGAGTTTCATTATCAGAGGCGATACTAACGCCCAAGTGCACTGAATAAATAGACCGATCATTAGTTGGTCCTTCAAAAACCTATCAAAGGCCTTGAAATTCTTAATTAATTCTTTCATTTAGTTATCCAATGTGTGAGTGTTAATTAATTCTACGCTTATTTGTTGCAAATTTACAAAATTTTAATTACAATTGATCTGCGTAAGAGACTTCACAATCATCAACATAATTATCGATAAGTTATATTTTAGGGAGAGTATTTATGTCATATTCAGAATGGATCGATGCTAGAAGAATTGAATATGCCGATGCCATATCAGAGGCATACAGCAATAAAGACGAACCTGTCGTCGAAGGATCATTCTCGTGGGCATGGTCTGAGATGTTGGCAGATTCAGATGTTAACAGTCTTCTTCCTTCGAACACAGCGTTTTGGAACACAGGAGGGCCCACAGCTGAAGAAGATGATATAATAGCGTTTGGAACGTTTATATCAGGTCGACCAGATGTTGCGGGTGCACTCAATTTAGCTTATCAAGTCATCGTCGATACCGGTGCTCAGACAGAGCTAGATACTCAAACAATCGTAGGTGGTCAATACCGCCAGTGGAAAGGCCAGAAAGTATACACTTATCCAAACGGTATCATTATTGGGAAAAATTCTAAATTAATCGCTTCTTTCGGAGCTCAAGTGGGGTCTATCACTGATTCGATTGGAGATGACACACTTATATATTTCGATGGGATCAGAGGTTCTAAAGGTACCCAAACAGCAGGGACAGTCGTCTTCAATGGAGATATGGTCTGTTCAGGATCGATCCAGGGCGCAGGTGGCGTTATTGTTATTGACGACGTTATACAACTCGAAACAGGTGTACCATCGCCTGCAGGTATTGCTGTAGACGATGAAGGAAAGATATTATTAAGGCATAGAGGGATGGGCTTTCTAGATTTCATCGACGAAGATGAGAGGATGAAAGATGAAGCCATCAACGAGGGAAAAGTTTGGATGGGCACGCAGAACACGAACTCTGCAAGATACGGAACAACCCTAATCCCAAATGGAAATTTTTCTTTAGTGACTGCTGAGTCAGACAATGGCACTGTTGTAGAATTCCCGTCAGGGGTTGCAACAATAGGAGCAACAAGTAGATCTATAGAATTTTCTCAATATGGAGATCCACCCCAAACGGACTATGGCGTCGTCAGATTCGATGGTAGTGGAGGAACTGGCATATTAATGCCTGCTGTTCCGATTGAAGCTGAAAGGTATATCATCAACGTAAGGTTCAAAACAGAGGTCACTGAGATAGACACTACGAATGTTCCACCAGAGTTTGGAGAAAACTTTGGGGCTTATATATTCTTTCATGAAACGACAGATTCCTCATTGGGCACGACAGGAGATGCACAACACGTATGGCACAGCACTAGTGCTAATGTAGCAGGCACTGTATCGATTGAGAGCGGTATCAATCCGCATGATTCGAATACATCTGAGCAATGGATCAACTATGATGGAGCTACAGACCTAGGGAGTCCACTGGGCATTGAATACCAAGTACTTACTTTCACGTATGAACCAACAGAATTAACCAAGTTTGCTTCGTTTGGATTTTATGTGAAAAATGTAAATGAGAATGTATATCTTGATTACGTGGTCATGACTGCAAAGCCTCCATTGGCTTCTGAAATAGCTGAAGACATCGCTGCAGTCGAAACTGGCATTACAAATGAAACTGGTTCTAAAGTCCCGGGTGCAGCATTTCCAAATTTAGATTTATGGACAGCATGGCCAGTAGGTTCTCAAACTCTTGCTCTCGACGATAATGGTGGAGATGGTTCTCCTGCAACACCCGACAGTTCTGCAAAAATCACGATGGATTCTAGCATAGTTGGAGATTATGCTGGTCTTTTATCAGCGGCTGTACCGAGGGATTCAGACAAGTATCTTGTAGGTGCAAGATTGAAATCAGACATCCCATGTACAGTCGAAATCTGGGTAATAGAAGAAACAGCTGGACAGTTCAATGCATTTTCCACAGATCATTATGTTGCTCTAGTCGGCTCTAACGAAGTCTCAATCACCACAGTAGCCGGTACCGGCGCATTGAATGACCCAGACTCAGGAGATGTAGACCACGACCTCAACGCTGATGAATGGACAAACTTGTATGGTACGTACATACCAACTGGCTTTGGTGGGACATTGACTTCCAGCGACTTACCCACATCTGACGTAAGTCGTTTTTCAATCCTGATAAACATCAAAACACCTGATGCAGTAGTAGATGTTGACTACGTGTGGTGTTCAGAGCAAACCGCGTCAGGAGATCTTGCAGCAGCTTTGGCCGACTATGCTTATGGCACTGCAGAAGCATTTGTCACCGACATGAACGATCTTTTGACAAAAGAAAGCGGATCTTTAATAACGAATGCATCGATGGCAATGCTCTCTCCTAACCCAGACGACCCTACATCGATGATCCCTTCAGGATACCGAGTCTATGATGGGTCTATGTCACTAGAAGAAAATTTATCTACTAGCGATCGAGCCATCTTGGTCAGCGTTGGTGCAGGAGATTTTTGCAGATTGTATTCTCCACCGTTCAGAATCGATTCAAATGCGTCAGATAAATATTCGATAGGCGTACGCATGAAGAAGCATTCAACAACAGTCACTGTAGAAATGTGCGTTGTTTGGTCAACAGAAGTTCTAGGTGACGGAGAAGTGACTTTGCATTACGACAGTCAATCTCCCTTAAGTGGAGACACATTGTCGACCTCTAACATAGAGGTATTTACATTGGATCCTGATAGTGACCAAGGCGGTATTACAACTTTTGATGTATCATTGACAGAAGCAGAGTATGAAAATTGGCTAGCCACTTTTGACGTTCCTGAAGGTGCACGAACCGCTGCAGTTTCGATTACTACAACAGGCGACACAGTCTTTGATTATATATTAGTCAAAGAGCAAGTGTGCTCGTTTGATCTTGCTGAAGAAACAGCAGAAGCAAAAAGAGATGAAGCAATCGCACAAGCTACTGGTGCGCTACAAGGATTGACAAATTCATTGAACCAAGAACAGGGGTCACTTCTAGCCAACTCTACGTTTGCTGCGTATATATACGAAGACCCTATACAAAAACCAAAGAACTGGGCAATGACACGTTCTGATGGAACTTTCAAAAGAGTAGTAAATTCAACAGAAAGCGGCGGCTCTATCGATGTGCCGGGAGAATATATTCCATCGCCCCCTCTTGGAATGCTTGGTGGCGGAAGTATAATAACCCACACGGGCACAAGTGACATCGGATTATTAAGCTCATATTTTTCATTGCCAATGACAGTTGGTGTGGGAGAAACAACAGTGGGTTCAGAGTCTTATTCTCCTACTGGAAGATATATGGTTGCGATTCAATTAAAGACCATCAAGGCGTCGCACACATCTGGCTTAAAGATCCTTGCACATGAATGTGCTAGTATTCCCACATCATCTTTTATTTTGGTGACAGATGAAAGTTCGTATGCAACCGGCTATTCCGGAGATGAATTAGTTCACGACGGTGATACAATAACCACACAAGAAATAGCTTTAATTACACTGTCTGATCCACTTGACGAAACACCGGGCGAATCGGACGATGAACATCGAGAGCAGTGGACTGATACAGTTTGGAACTCAATAGGAGGCACGTATACACCGAGTGATGGCATGAGATACGTTTCGTTCGAATTTATATTCGAAACAAACAAGTCAGGACAAGAACACGCTATAGATTACATTACTATGACGCCACAATCAGTTGATGCTGATTTTGCTGATACTCTAGCTCAAGCACGAGCAGAGGACGCAATAGACAACATAGAAGATGAACCAACTCAGATTGGAAATGTTATTGCTAATCCATATTTCGCTTCAGCTGTAAAGAGAACAAGGGCCAATGAAAGACCAAAGAAGTGGTACCCAATGAGGGCCACATCATCTTTGAGCGACCAGCCTTCTTTTTCAACAATGAGTTTCTATAACGACACCCTGAAGAAAGGATTAATTTTAAGTGAATTCTCTGGATCTGGATATACCTACAAAGGGATCATGTCGACTCCTTTTCGAACTGTGCATCCAGATTATGAAATCGTAATAAAAGCTAAAATCACGTCAGGAACGATATCGCAGACAAACATACCTCTTCTTGTGTATGCATACGAAGTTAATTCCGATATAGACGAAGACATCGTACAGGTAATTTCCACACATCAGTATTCCATCCCCGCCGATGTTGAATGGGTAGAAAATGATAATAGCCCAGTCGCTTGCACAGCATATTCATCAAATGAGGACTATTTAATACCCGTCCCCGGCGATGAATACTTTCGAATTTTCAAATTCGAGTACAAACCAACAGATACCGCTAGATATGCTTCTTTACGTATATATGCGTCCGGATTGCAATCGGTGGCCGATCTACACATATCTTATGTGAAGTGCGTTAGAGATACGCCTTATAAGTTGCTAGATCGTTCAATTACAGGTATTTTTGGAGCTGGTAATAACAGTTTAGCGGACATGCTGGGAACACCATCGCTAGCACTTACTGGGCCGATGGGAATAGCTAGCTTAACAGAAGTGAAAAATTCAGCTGTTCTCGGCGCCGGTATTGGTGACTTTTCTCAATGGGGTTCTAGAGTCGATGGAGTCACGAAGACACATAAATTCGACCCATACAAAGAATACATCTTCAACGGAGATTTCAAAATCGTCACTCACGACGGAGCTTCTTTGCATAGCGATCACGGTGGAGCTAGTGATGGAGTGTACCCTGCAGGCATGTACTTCGGTTGTACTAATTGGAGCCTCCACCCCAACGATACTGATGGTGAAACAGGAAAAGAGATTGGTGGTTCACGACACCACGCGTATTCCGACAATTATGCCTACCAAACAACAGAAAAATCAGGAGGGTATAATGGTTTCCAAGACCAAGATTTTATTGATGATGTCTCAGACGGATCTATAGTCGTACCTGATTGGTACTACCCAAAAGTTAATTACGACCCTGACGGCAATTTCATCAACCTTGCTGCATTTGGTCACGGGGTCACTTTTGGCATGACAAAAATACCGGGTGGAATTCGTGTACGAGTTTCGCTAGAGGCGAAGTGTGGAGTCCGTACAACTGGTGCAATTCGAATGAAATTCTACATAGGTGATGATGATAACGCAACGTATGGAACTCAGTCTACCACCAGCGAATGGTTGCCACTTCCAAATGAATTAGAAGCCGCTCTAACGATCTGCATCGCTGGAAGAACAACAGAAGACACAAATGACTTCTTTGTTCCCACAACAGGCAATGGAGAGTGCCCCTCAAATACGAGTGCTACTACATCTGCGACGTCGTCTAGCAGATACGTAGTACAAAAAAGTGTAGTTGTTGATTCAACTTCATGGAAAACATATACTCAAACATTCGATTTACCAGAAGATTTCCAAATGGGTTCAATCTCTATTGGGCGAAAAGCTAATTTCAACAGTACAGAATTGCTCGGGGCTTACAACGGCCCAACAAGTGGTAATACTGGATGGCAAGTCGGATATTATAATGGTACCGCTGAGTGGGCACAAAACTACTCAGGGAATGGATCGACCGGAACACTCTGGGCAAGGCATGCGGAAAGTTATTATGATACATTTCTTGACGCTATTAACGACGATAGTGAACTTGCTATGATCAATTATAATGCCAACAAGCCGAGAGCTGGTGGATGGGACTGGAAAGAAATGAATAGTGCGATGATCCGATGGGGTAGTGGTATCCAGTGGCAAAATGTATACAGAACTAATAATTCTACAGGGTTAATCGATGCAGTCGGCATTAATTCGAATGCTAATTATATTTCGATCAGAAATGTATCTGCGAAAGAAACACTTGGTATTACCCTGTCATTGATCAATGCGAGAATGACGGTGGAGGCGGACTATGCGTCTTTGGCAGGCTTTCTTAATCTCGGAGATTCTGACAGTCGACTAAAAGAAAACATTGAGGACGCACCTGAAGCATTGCCTATTCTAAACCAATTCGAAGTCAAAAGGTTCCATTGGAAACCAAAGTTTGAAGAAGAACGACCTATTATCGACCTTCACGAAAAAAGCTGGGGTATAATAGCTCAAGATGTAATTGATGTACTTCCTTCGGCTGTCAACCAACGGAAGTATTCGTTCGGGCACATGTATAATATTAACAATTCAGAATTAGTAGCTCTTGCGATGAAAGCCATCCAAGAACAACAGGTGATGATCACCTCACAACAAGAACAAATCAACGAATTAAAGCAATTAGTCCAACAACTAATAGATACTGATAGTGAAACACCAGAGGAGTAAACAATGGCAGTAAAGAATATGGGAACCGCTACAATGAGGTTCAAGCAAGGCCTTATAGTCGAAGGAGAAGAGACACATGATGATGCAAACCAATTGGTTGTGACTGGCTCGATTTCTATGATGGAACCAGCAGGAGGAAGCTCTTCGACGTTATTGTCCTCAGCTAATCCGACTTCAGCAAATACTACGCCAAACGATTGGCATTACCTCTCCGGAGATTCAGGCACAAATACGAATGCAAACTACACACCAAATTTTCCCATCCAGAAAATTCCAATAGATGATGGTGGTTTCTGGGAAGACGAAATATATGCATTTTGTGGATCTGGCTCGGGCATCATGAGAGTCTTATCTAACAAAACGGGATTGACGGGAGACCATCGATTAGAATTCATGTTAATAGGTGGAGGAAATCACAACTCTGACTCCAACGAAGTATACATAGCGGGAAATGTTAGAAAACCAAACCAACCAAATGCCACAGGATACCCTTACACTTTCCAACACCAAAATTTTGTTTGGATAACTGGAGCTTCAGATCCCCTGTACGATATTAAAGTGATGGTTGCAACAACAGGATATGACCACGATGATGATTGGGTTCAGGTAGGGTCTATTTCTTATCATGCACATGGTCCTAACCATCCTGATTCAGCTACTAGAAATCTGAATCAGCACCAATTTGAATCGTTTTCAGTCGACATTACTGGCATCAGTGGTACTTATTATGTAGGCTTAGTTCAAGATGGTTCTCAGCAATACAATACGTGGGCCGCAGCTGATATAAACTTATTTTCGATTAGTAATGCTCCAACTGAGTCTTATATTAATTTTGAACCTCAAGGCTCGTGGGAACAAGGAGAAGACGGTATCGGCTTCAGAAACAATGCTGGGTTTATGGAGTACAAAGATGAAGGAGCAAACTGGAGACAATTCAATACGTTGGCAATCGGCCCTGCTTCACCAGACAGATCTATACAGTTCAACAGTGGTGGATCACTGGGTTCTGGAAATTTTCTTTATGGCAACAACGCAAACGTCGGGATTGGAGATTTTTCCAACGGTGGTGGAGGACACGATGACCCAAGTTATCTTCTTCACGTGAAAGGAAACTCAGGTGATGCACTTGGAAATCCCGGGAATGCTGCAATCGAAGATTTTGGAGCTACTCCTCATCTTAAGTTTATGACATCTGATGGTGACAAAGCTAATCCAACTGACGTAGCAGATGGAGCTAGCATGGGCCAAATTAATTTTCAAGGACAAATCTCTGGGGCCCAGACAACGATTGGTTGGGTAGACTGTATATATGATGCCAGCGATGATGAAGGAATGGTACAAATCCATGCAGGAGACCCATCAGGAAAGTCTGATCTCGGACTATTCGTGGGGAAAGGTGGTGTTGGAATAGGAGAATTCCAACAAGGAGATAAACCCGGTGCTGCGATAGAAGTTCGTGGAGACCTCGGTAATTCTGGAAACTCAGGGACAATCGAAATTGGGTCATACAGTATGAAACCTCCTTACTTAAATTTCCAAAGGTCTGAAGGAGGCCTTGGTTCTGAAACGACATTGTCGGATGGAGATACGATGGGTATGATTCAATTCAAGGCTCACAATGGATCCACCTGGACGACTCGTGCTAGAATCTCAGGGGAATATGAAGTCTGGAGTAATCTAGATGGCGGCTCCATCGTCTTTGCAACTGCTGAAGACTTAACAGGTACTTTACAAAATTCTCTTAAGATCAGAGGTGCTGCTATCCATCCCCACGATGATATCGTGACTTCAAATGTTGGACTCTTTAGTTGCGGAATGAGTACAAATGCATTCGACAGTATATACGCCAACAAGCTTCGTGGACCTTCGGGTACTCCTCTCTTGGTAGTCGATGACACGAACACAGAAGTCATGAGAGTCTTAACAGATTCTACTGGATACATCGGCATGGGCGTGGAAAACCCTGTAGCTAAATTGGGTGTAGATGCATCTCTTATGGTAGAAACACCATCCTCTGGTGGTGGCGTAGTCAGTCTTATGGCTTCAAAATCTGACTGGGCTCACACAGGACCAGATGCGACACAGGGGACTATAGGTTTTGGCTTCAAAGATATGCCGGCAACATCATCACCCATTAATGGTGCACTCATTAAAGCTACTTCAACAGAAGAATGGTCTTCCGGAAATTATGGTACGAAACTCGAGTTTAATGTACACGCTGATTCGCAAGGATCTCATAGTATGGGCAATACAAAAATGTCGCTATCAGGCGATACTCTAGACCTCAATGTTGCAACTGCTGATTTTAGCACATCAACTCTTTTGGTCAATAGTATCGATGCAACAGGCGACATCACTACCACTGCAGATATGGAGTGCAACAATATGACTGTGAATGCAAGTCTAGGAGCCAATTCTTTTGAGGCTAACTCTTACGAAAATGCAAATGGGAATGGGATCTTGTCGTATGATACAAGCAGTAGTGACATAATCATAGGTGAAACAAACGATTATGACATTGTATTCCACGGTGGTACTAGTGTTGGAACAGATCAAGAAATGATCAAAATCGATACTAATTCAGAAACAACCCACCTCAGGGGCCCAATTTTGATGGGGAACCACGGTGACATCCACGTATCTGGCTCTATTGGAACAACCAACGGTGGCCACAGGGGAACTGTCCCATCTCCCGGGGGTTTATACGCTGGTACAACTTCGCTAGAACATAAAACATCCCTAGGGTGGCCATACGATGAAACCGACTGGACCGACAAAGCCCCAGTTCTTTATGTAGAGCAAACCCATACTGGGAATGATCCATTCATTGGTGTTTTCACTAACGTACGTGATAATGATGACACAGATGGCCTACAGATCATCATAGGAAAAGGACAAAATACTCATGAGAACGCTTATAATCTCACGTCTCCAGCAACTACAAATAGATACATAGCTTTTTGTTCTCCAACAATGAGTTATGATCCTACCGCAAACATTCCAGTCAATGGTGGTATTCTCGGTGAACATTATTGGTGGAGTGGAGTCACTTCGGTTGGATCTATATCAGGTGACGGTTCTGGGGGCGTTCGAACTAATGGGATCTCCTTTACAGGAACTCACGATGCGTGTTCTTCTGAAAATATAGAAGAAGGAATGATCGTAGATTCTACAGGAGAACTTTGGATTTCGATTGGCATCAGTACTTCCTTACCTTATATCTCGAAATCATCAACAGCTAATTCTAAAACAGTTTATGGTGTTGTCGAATCAAACGAAATAAGATCCGGAAGAGCGAGCTCTACTAGGGGCAAGAAAGCTTATACTGTGAATGCCCTTGGAGAAGGAAAAGTGTGGATTACTACGATAGATGGTGAGCCAACCAACGGAGATTACATTACTTCGTCTCCAATTAGTGGATACGGTCAACTTCAGGCTGATGACATTTTACATTCTTACACTGTTGCGAAATTAACAGAGTCAATCGACTGGTCTACAGTGACAGATACGATCCGTCATGAAGGGGAATCTTACAAAAAGTACTTTGCTGGGTGTACATACCACTGCGGCTAGGGTACCCAGAATTTAGGGCCCATCTTGTAATATAGTGGGTGCATGACGTGGCCCACTTCTTCTAAGTGCGCATACCCTAGGGCATGACCTAATTCATGCTCATTCAATAGATCTAGATTATGTGCACCGGGTTTATACGTAATAACCGCGCTTTTGACAACAAAATTCGATGTCAACCTTCTGGTGCTAGCAAGTGTTTCAGGACCAAGTTCAAACCATTTAGCTTTTCGCAATACGATGAAACCATGTATCATCTCCTCAGATTCACAAATCGATTTCGGAGGATTGTGTTCATAGAAAGCAACCGAATGACCACGAACAGTCCAATAGTGGATTGCACGAATCATTTGAAGTTCACTAAAGTCATCTCCATAGCAATTTGCAATCACCGGTGATCTGTCCCACTCGTACGGCTTGAATGCAGTGCTTTCATACGCTAATTTAATTCCTATTCCTAAGATAAATCCCAATACGAAAGCAGCTAGGATCAACGCTGCTTTCTTTATCATTCTCCGCAACCCCAAACAGCATAATTTATTTCAATTGTTTGGCCCTCTTCTGGTACGTGTCCATCAGCAAAAATTACCGAGTTCGTTGTTTCGTCATATTCCCAATCAGTAGTCACTTGTCCATTGACTGTGACTTCTATTGTTTCTTTAATCGGGTCTAATTCGTCTAATTGAAACATTCGTCTACCAGTGACTTCTCCAGCGAGATCTTGTAGCTGCACTCCCCAATCTGTCGCACAAATAGAATACCAAGCTCCCCCATAGTAGTCGATTAGATCCCAATACCCGTATCCCGGCTGCAACGTTCTTTGCATCCCATTTGACATTGTATACTGGCACCCACCCGGAACATCGGAAATAACACCGTATGGAACGAATTGTCCCGGAGGCTTGACATTGTCGAAGAAATTTATGTAGTGGCTCCAATCAGGTGACGACCAATCTTGTTCATCTGAAACGTAGATAACAATGAGAGTTGCATCTTGTCTGAAGAAACTTCCTCCTGGGCCCGCAGCAGTCGCACTTCCAAGAGATCTAAAAGACATTTCAATACCTTTTTCCATGCCTGAACCCATGATACCTGTCATTACAAGGTTGGATAGCTCTTGTTCTACATTTGGAGTCGTCGGTGTCAGTATCGTAGAGAACGTCCATCGATCGGTAGTGATGACTGCCATGTTGTAGTCAGCACCTGTCGCAGCAAACGCAGTCATAAAAGAGGAAATATTAGTCGATAGGTTCGTTTGGAACTGATTCATCGATCCAGAGTTGTCAATCACCCAAAGAACATCTAGCACCGGTATTTCTTCTTGTTGCCAAGTCTGCGTAAACCACTGTTCTACATCTCCATCACCAACTTGTTCTGTTATGACCAATGGATTGATAGGATCATTGGAGGTTATTTCTATGTCACTAGCATCAGTTCCTATATCAGTTGGTATGTAAGAAACCAAAAAGTCTAATTCGTTCCCTGGCAGAATCGTCCAAGGCGGAGCAGGCAACGAACCCATCTCCATCAAGATGTCGACCGGTTGTGTCACCATTTGGGTAATTGTCTCTATGATTAATTCTTGGTTCCCTTCATTTCGAATAGTGATTCTTTCTTCATTATCACAGCCAATCGATATATCACCATAGTCAAATTCCAAAGGGGAAACATCGATTACAGGTGCATCACCGCCACCAGTTAATAGAACATTTACACTTTGATTTTCTTCGTCGTTTCCTTCGACATAAACGTACGCTCCATTCGTTTCATAAGTTTCGGGATTGTAGTATACGTTTACTTCTAGAAGATCGCCTCCAGCGATCACAATTTCCTCTTCTTCATAGTCATCGATTTCTAACCGGAAATTACCAGATACTAAATCAGGAGCGAAAATCAATAGATCTTCATCTCCCGTGTTTACAATTACAAATGAATCTTGTCCTGTTTCGGTTCCGGCATCGAGCCGTCCGAAGTCTATTTCTGTAGGGTGCACCAGCATCTGCGGCTGTCTTTTCTCTATACCGTTCATGGTATAGTCTTGACAACCGATAAGGAACGCTAGGAGCGAAGCTAGTAGAAAACGCACATCGCCTCTCCAAATTAAATTTGTTTATCTTTGGACTGAACCTAACAAATTTAACTATGGAGAGAAAAGTCGACTACCACGTCTTTCCCAAAAATTTTCTTGTCATCTTCCGGAAATCTATTTCTTGCAAGAGCTCTTCTCGTCTCCAGCGTGATTCTCTTTGTACCATGCTCTGGTCTGGAAGTATGCACATGGCTGAATATACAACAGACTGTCCAGATGACTGGTTGTGATCTTCGACAGTTTGTTTGAGGGATCTGATGTTTTTCTCACAATCTTCAAAGACTACGACTCTAGAATAGTTTCCTGTATTTAATTTTTGAACTAACCAAGGTGCTTTTCCAGCTGAGCCAGCTGTTGCAACAACTGGTGGTGAGATCCCAACCTTCTTTTTCAGAAAATCTTCTACGGGTTGCCCTATCCCCCTAGCTGTCACGATATGTACGTCAGCTCCGTCCATAATTGCTTGCTGCATGATTTCTATTGTGTCTTTAATCAATGTACCTTCTGCTCTAAGAAAATCTCCGAAATCTACGTCCATCGTCGCAGGGTCGAAAGGAAAATGAGCGAATTCTCGAGAAGTCATTAAGATTTCTCGATCATCAGCTTTAATAATAACTTTTACTCTAGAGTCAGTTATAGCAAGTGTGTCGTCAAAGTCGAATATAAATAAATCCATCGTGGTCTCCTTTGGCACTAATTATGACTTTATCGGTGAAATCCATCCAAGTAGTGCATTATCGCGATTAAAGACGAAAGGATGCTTGGCATTTATTTCATGGATTTTTGCAAAATATAAATTGCCCATTTCGTCTTTTTTGGTTAAAACGAGTATATCGTCTTTAGCTAGATGTATATCTCTAGATCTATCGAAGTGATACGAAGTTGCGAGGCCTTCGCCAGTTGTTGGACCTAATTTCGTGCTCCATCTTTGGAAATTCTTTTCTACTCGATACAGAGTGTCATATTCGAAAGACTGACTATGCCTTGTCCGCCAAAGTTTTCTCAAGTATATATTTTGTGTTCTTTCGTTGATAATCTGTTCTCTACGTTCCCACCAAGATTTGTCAAAACCTTCTCTCTTTGCCTTCTTGATGTGTTGGAAATTATTGACATATAATTCTAGTTCATCTTTCGTAGCGAATTCAACTACGTTCCATCTTTCTCTAAAGCTGACACCAACTAGAATTGTTCCATGTACGGGATGTATTTTTGGCTTTCTCATTTTATACTCCTTTGAGCTCATCATACCACAACCAGCCTTCTTCGTCAAGGTCGATTGCAAAATTTTCTTGTACAGTTGTTTCTGTCACGTACCTTACATATCGATCTTCTGGTATTGTTTCGTCTCTACCTTCTAGTGGATCTACGATCCAGACGTCCATAATCAAGGCAGTCTCTTCTGTTCCTTCGTGATATATCATTGTTTTATTCATTTGAATTAATTCTAATTCGTTTTCGTCCCTAAGTCTATTCGAAATAGGATCTTCATCTATGTTCCAGTTTTTCATAGTCTTCCTCTTTGAGAATTTTTTCAAGTGCGCCAGCTCCAATCTGTTGCACCTGTCCAATCTGTGTAAACCATACGTCATGGACGTATTTCTTTTCTTGTAGTTTGTATAGTGGAGACAATATGAATCCAATTCCCTTGTATCCTTTCTTTATGTCCCAAAAGCCTCTCTTACCTGTGTGTGTCACGAGGTCTCCAATTTGAAATTCACTATCTTTACGTTCTGCCATGTTTATTCTCCTTTTGGCTAGATGTTTAATATATTATAATGCATTTAAGCTGCATTTACATTTTTCACTTCGTAGTCCCATACTTCAGTAATTCGTCCATCAGGAAGAGAAACTCGGTACAGCCATTCTTTTGATTCGCCATACCCTTCTGCCTCATCGGCCATCTGGACTAATTCTTTTTCAAGGACAATACCTATAGCTTTTCCCGGGACAAAGAACCCCGCGGGATCATCGTGTATCCAAGTCGATACTTCTACGCAGTCTCCCACTCCGATGGAAGTGTGCTCATGGCCAGAACATGTTATTTTCTCTGACATAACGTGCACCACGAAGCTGGAAGCTGCTGAATAGAATCGTCTGCTAACTTCAATGTTAATAAAGGCTTCTTACTCGAAGACCAAGCGTAATTTACGTCCAAGACCATTGCAACCGAAGGGCTTTGGATTTTCATTTCTTGGACGTCTACATCCACTTGCACGGTGACACAGTCACCTATCTCTACTTTGTTTCCACATCTGTACATAATTTCTCCTCGTTCATGACGTAAAATGTTTCGTTCAAAAAATGCCCATGCGTTATCTCACGCTCCTCGCCTGTGATAGTAGAAACGATCCTGACGAACTCTTTCGGCCTCGGGTTGTTCATATTCTTCGGCCCGAACCACACCGGGCCCCAACCTTCCTCGATCACGAATGGTCCTTCGACTTCTACGTTATAGTATGCATCCTTAAACCTTTCGATCCACACGAGTGTGTTTTCTTCAATATACTCGGTTGGTGTGATGCATCTGAAATCTGGGTTATATCTTAGGGACATACTCGCTCCTTTGGTATTCTTAGTTGATTGAAAATGGCTGGTCGATACTCATTCTTGGATGTGTCAAACAGAACATATTTTATATGTGCACCGAGACCGTATCCTGCGTTTCGTAGCTCAATAACGTGAAGCGGACCATAAAGATTACACTGGTCATAATACCAAACAAGGGAACCAACTCCAATAGAGCCATCTTCTGGTTTCCAAAATTCTGTAATCGTCTTAGGCATTGTGTCCTCTCGGCCGATCGATGGTGTCGATAATTGGGATCCATATATCTCCATGTTTTGCCTTGGTCGAGTAGTTCATGTGTGTAGAAAATACCACGAAATGTTCGCTCATACGATCAGCATGTACGGTTTCGACTACAAAATAAGGGCCTTCTAGCCACGCTCTGCCAACGTTTGGGTCGTATGCATTGATCCAAACACATTGACCTACGTGTATTTCAGAAGGTGCGCATCTACGAAACTCTTGACCGTTCTGTTCTCTTGTTTGGCTGTAAAATTCTTCGTTCATTTGTTCTCCTTTGGCACTAACAACCACGAACTCATCATACTTCTACGACGCCCTGTCATAGGATCAACAAGATCGACACGAGGTTCTCGTATCCCTTGATGGTTTCCAAACAACACTCTTTCCACTAGGAATGGTCCACAAACAGGATTAGTGTCATCGTTGGGTTTCGGCCCTATTGGGTTTGTATCTTCGAAATGTCTTCCATCTAACCATATCGCTAGGCCTGTTTTCACTTCGGTCTGACCGACTGTTCTAAAATTACGTCTAGTCATTGACTCTCCTTACCCACGATTGGTGGGATACATAAAATAATTTTCCATCTGGTCTAGACGATCCACCAATACCCAAGACCCATAGACCATAAAGATCGTTGCGTTCGATAACGAGACCTTGATGGAGTGGATACCAACCTCGTCTCCTACGACTATTTGGAGAAGTGTGTTGCCATTCTACCAAAGAGCCTTCCTCGAAAGGACGAACCATTGGACGATGCCAGATTTTGTCTTCGCCGGCCCATGTCAGATAATAACGAGACTTACGTGTCCTTCCTCTACCCCTGTCATCAAGGTTGTGCCAAAGACGGTCCAGATATACATTGTCGTGAGATCCGTATCTTTGGAAGTATTGGTTCTTGCAAGCGAGACTGGATTGGCAATCTGTATGTTCGCCAGTGGCGGCCTTGTGAAGCATACGCTTGAGGTCTACACGGCGACACCCAGGATTGTTGTGAATGTATGTTGCAATGAGGTTCACGTTAGTTGGTCCTTGTGCCATATTATACTCCTTCCGCTTGTGCGACGAACTCGTCCCATGTGATGTTAGCTTCTTGTTTATACGATGTGACCGATCTTGCCGTAGCCTCTTCTTCTGTCGCATATTTAAATGACACCTTTGTCATTGGAATAAAGTGTATCGATCCAACTTCGTATGATGCGCCACTAGTTGAAAGACTGTTCTTGACACGAGTGATACGTATTTTGATACCAGCTGCCCAAGCGTCAATCACCTCGCCCCACTTGGAATGTGTGTCTCCGGGATAAAGTTTGATAAACCTCGACACGTCCGTGAACTGTAGGTAGTAAGATGTGTTCATATATTCGCGTTGCCCGTGAGGTGGGACTTGTATGTAAGTTGTAGTCATGTGTGACTCCTATTGTGTGTGAGTGATTATGTATATAATTTAATATACCGGCCGTTATTTTTGTACGACCGTGCTTGCAAAATGTTCATATAAATTATCTCGGAAATTTTCCAATTCTAAGACATTAGCTTTTGCTCTTAATATCTGCTCGTCAAGCTTCGCAAGAACCTCGTCCTGCGCGGGTGATAGTGGAAGAACGGGATCAACGAACAGGTCGTGAAACTTGGACTTACCCCACTTTCGCACATTGGCAGGGCCGAGAGAAGACCTCCAAGAGAACTGTAAGGACCTTGATACATTCTTCGCACCTGAGTTAGATCTGAACACCTTTTCTCGATTTTTGTGACCTATCGTAAGGATTTGGCCGTCATTAGACCTATTGTATTGATCATAGTAGAAATCATCAGGATTGTACCCTTTCGCTAGCAGCGCGCCTTCAACGGCCTCGAGGATAGGATCCCAGAATTTTGGATCAGCTGTGTAATTGCGTGCACCACCTTCTGTTGCTTGAATTCCGTGTACACCTAGTTTATATGGATTGTTTGTCGTTTTCATCGTTATTCTCCTTGTTTGTAATCTGGATGAAATGTTATATTGCGGGGGATAAATAGTCTATAAGATTCGGGTCTGTCGATAGATCGTTCGGAGTCCCAGTCATACCACCAACCGTCTCCACCGTGGTAGCAGGATAGCTTGAAATGCCATGTGAACTTACCGTTTCTATGAGTCACGTATCTTGGCGTGTCACCCGTATTTAAGATGTCTTGGACATCCTTAAGCCAAGTCATGTCTTCACCAATTCGAGGCCAACACATATACATCTTTTTGCCAGATGCATCCTGAGCCATCGGTGTCGATGCCTTCCAAAGACAACCTTTTGGTATTCGTACTGTTTGTGATTTATTTTTCATGTTATGCTCCTTTGAGTTGTGTTTGTGTAAAAGGGATGTTGAATACAGCGCGGTTGATCAATTCGTCGATCTCCTCAGGTGTCTCTTTAATTTTTCGAGTACAGTTGGAAATCAAAAGTACGTATGTGTACGTAGGTGCCACGGTTTGACCATACTGTTTCTTGAATGATCTAAGATCGTAGGCTATGATGTGATTGACATTAAGTCGAACCAGATGACCATCGGTTGTTGTGAGTGTGATGAATGGGTTCATGATTTTTCCTAGTCTAGATATGCTGAATGTTCTTCCATAACGACATAGACCTTACAGAACTGTTCGTATGAAACGGATGTGATTGGATGCTTATACCAATTCTTGCCAAACTGAACAATTGATACTCGGTTCATCCAGCCTTCCCATTGGTCACGTGTGATCTCGACTTGCTTTGTGTAGCCTGTCATTGCGTCCTTGAACACGGGTGGCTGTGTGCCTTGCTTGTAGGCCATCCAAATCGTGGTCCCACGGTAGCGCACTTGTTGGGTATGCAATCGAATTTGCTTGTATGCATCGAAGGAACACCACTTTGGAGTCATCGGGTTCTTGGAACCTCCCGGTGCGAGCGCTGCTCTTTCGTAAGCGGCTCGAGCCTCTCGGGCTTTGCGTTGCTTCTCTTGTTCGCGCTTGTAGCGTGCTAATGCCTGTGCGGTGGTTTCTTTTTTCATCTTGTTTCGTCTTCTATAGTAAGCCATGTGTGTCTCCTACCGTCTTTGTGCATTAGAGATTGTGCCAATAACGAATGAAGCGCCACATCCTTCGGGATGTGGAACTCCTAGAACTTTGTAGCAATGTGTAGCTTGCACGATGAGCGCAGCTTTCATCTGCTTCGATATATTCCCGCGTTGGGCCTTGATGTATTGCTTGATCGTTGCAAGCGTGGATTTCGCATTTTCCTGCATGAAGTCTCCTGAGTGAGTGAATGATTATGTATATAATTTAACTGGCCAATCATCTGTTTTGAACAAGCATGCTCAAAATTAATAGATTTATTTGCTGTTTTCCCAAAGTTCTTTTGCCTCGGGCTTGCATTGGACGTATTGACAATAAGCCTCCCAGTCCTCTGCTTTCCAACAGAACGGCCGAGAACCTCGAACTTTAGATATACAAGCATTATGCTTTTGCCGTTGGATCCGATCCTCTGGCGTTAATGAATTTTCGTGAAGGTATCCTTGGTATGCAAGTGAAGCAAAGCCAGTGAATACCACGACGAATGCTACAGGGATCCAGTATGAGTTTTCAAACATGTGTTCTCCTTTTTGAACGGGGGTGAATAAGGGAGGGTGGCTTCGGCGAGCTACCCGGTTTTTTCCGGGACGCACTAACAGCGGGCACACCCGGCTGGTGCGTCATCACAGGGGGGTAAGGGTTAAATGCTATAGTCGCCATTAGGTTTAGTCATTTTGTCTAATTGTTCTTTGAGTTCATCAGACATGGGCCCAAGCAGTCGCATTGCTTCTTCTATTCGAGCTCGATTCTCCTTTTTGGTGAGATTATTGTATCGTAGGAATCGAAGCTCTCGTAAGATCTTTTGCAGTCTTAAAAAGTCTTTTTGTAATTCTTCTTTCAGGGTCATGAAACCTCCTATTGTGACAGGCGGATTTCATACACCGCGTTGGGTTCGTGCTTCTTAAGCTTATTGACTTGATGCTTGGCATCGCCCTTGGTGAAAGTCCAGCAGACTCGTTCGTCTTGCTTGTAGCGATGGATTCGATAGATATAGTATTGCATGTTATGCTCCTAATGTTAGTTTGAAATGTGTGTGTAATAAGTGTCGTAGTCGATACGTGAGCCACGAGTTTTCCCATCTGCGGGGATAAGCGTGTAGACACGATGCATTTGTTTGCCCCAACCCCATTGCAAAGGTGTGCGAATAGCGATCTTCCAATCGACTACCCACCAGAGGGTACCGTTGGACTTTTGTTGGACAAGTGTGGGTTTCATAAGGACTCCTTAAAATGGAATGTGAGGATCGAATTCAGTTTCAAGCCAAAAATTGCCCGAACCTGCCGTGATTTCAGAACCGTCATCAAAGATGACATATAGTTTCCAGACCATCGATGGAAAAACACCGGTCGGATTGGGTTCGTGGAAGACACGAATAACAGTACCTCCAATAGGACCCGCTTCCCGTCGCAATACAACTCGATCGCCTTCTTTGAATAGTGCCATATTATATCGCACATGCGAAGATGGAGAAAGACAGGTCCGAAGGACCTTCAAGGTGCCAACCAGCAGAGGCGTTCATGACACTTTGTAATTCGTAGTTTTCTAAAGACTCCAAACCATCGCGATTGCAAGTGAATTCGTCCATACAGTAGCCGTCCATCTTGTCGATGTGATCGAGGGCTTCTTCGAATGTTGCAAACACACCCTTGAGAGACGAGCCTTCGTAGGCCACGTTTTGAAGTAATATAAATGAAGTCATGTGGTATATCCTATTTGAAAGAATGGAGTGGGGCTATGCGTTGTCAATCGAGCAACGGCGTGAGTTAGTCCAGTAGGTGATTTTCTTGGTGCCAGCGATCAGAGCGAGACAGTCATCGAAAGATGCAGGGATCAAGTGTGTACGAGAACCTCGCTTTTTCATGAAACCAGCACACCACTCAGAGGACGAGCGTCTCGTGGCTTGTGACCAGCAGAAGTAGCGATTGTTGTAAGTGAGGTGTAGACGATGCTGGCGTGCAATCTCGAGGGCTTCTTGAGGTGTAAGAGTTGCAAGTGCGACAGCGCGACCGATTTGCTCTTCAGGATTTGCGCAAGTGCCCGTAGCTTTGAAGACAACGCAATCAACGTCTTCTTCGATGATCTCGGGGTTAATCCACCAACGACCGTTGTCGTCAGTTGCGAAGACAGTGGTAAGAGCGAGCTCCTCTAGAAAGGCGCCGAAGTCGTGGTGCTTGAGTTTTGCGAGAGTGATGTTTGTCATGAGGACTCCTTTTTTGTTTTTCCTTATGTATATAATTTAATTTGGTACAGCGTCTTCTTGTACAAGCATGCTCAAAAAAGGCAATAATTGTACAAAATAAGCATAAAATAGCGAAAAAACACGTAAATTACGCGTAATTTCGAGCTATTTTAGCCAATTTACGCCATACCAACCACTTGTACCCAGGGAAACTTTTGGAGGATCAATATGAGACCACCATCCGGTAGGATCACCTTCCGGATGATAATAATGCACTGAAAAGTTAATGCGGTGGACTTGTTCTCCTATGAGGACGTCCACTACATAAGAGGACTTGCACAAGAACGCTCGATCTGTAATAACTGCAGTGGTTAGGATCGGTTCCCGTGACGATAACACCTCGAGGATCATGCCGATCCCGAGATCCACGAATTCATATAGCACACCCTTACACACATGTTTGTTCATGAGAGTATTGTACTCTAAAACACCCGATTTACAACGTAAAAATTTGCCCCCAAAATTTTCGACTATAAGGGCTCTCTTCTAGAAAAGTGCGTTTGAGTTTTGCACGGTTTCGGTTGTTTCACGTAAAGAACGAAAGGGGCATCTGACGCAAATCTATGTTGAAGTAGTTCGTCTTGTTCGGGCTGACACCCATGTGCGTTTCCTTCTGGAACCCGATGAGTTCGAGCATCGCTTGTCGATCATCTTTCCACTCTTCTCCTTCGGGTAGGACAAGTGTCAGGGCCCAGTCATCTGTGGCCGTCTTCTGTGGAAACCCGAAGCTCTCGCCCTTTACGAGTGGCTGTGTCCACTTCACGAGCTCTCTCGAGATCGCGGTGCGCCGCACGGTTTCGTACATCAGGGTAAGCATCTCGTCATTCACTTGCTCTTCACCCTTGGTATTGAGTAGCCACTGGTGTAAGGAGTGTAGCTTATGGAAATAACGTAGGCCTTCGGGTTTCCAGTCCTTTTCCACGGCCATCACTTTCGTAGAGTTCATAAGGAACCCTTGGCATGCGGGATGGACGTATTTCTGAAGGAGCTCTAGTAGTCTCTTCAAGATACCCGGGTTATGCGCCTGTGTGTATCGGTAGGCACTGATGATGTTCAATTGGCCCTCGGTGTTGCGGTCCACGCCCACGCCGACTTCCAAGTCTCCCATAAGACGGGACCACTTGAATTTGTTCTTGCCATTGATGCGAAACCCTCGTTGATAGCAATCTACGACTTCTTCTTCATCTATCTTGCGGTTAAGAGCTTGCTCTTTGCCGTGGTCCATCCATCGAAAGGGGTTCGACTGGATCGGGGGTGTGAATTGTTTTGGTCTAGTTTCATACGAACCATCGGCCGCTTCGAACAGCACGTGTCCAAACAGGTAGTATACTTTGCGGTCAGCGACTCGATCGAATCGACATTTCCCTAAGTCTTTGATCATTTGATTTGTGATTTTTATAGGCATGTGTTCTCCTTTGTTAATACCTCTTGTAGGAGTTGTGTCGTGTGTAATATTACTATACTCACTTCTATCGCAATTTACAACCGAAACATTTTATGTGCCATTTTTTGGTACACAATTTTAGACCTCTTGCGTATAGTTGCGTATCATACGTAATTAAAAGTAAACGAAAAAATTAGTTGGGAAAAAATTTGGAAGCTAAGCGCGGTACGGGCCCAGAAACACGTGAGTGAGTATGCTATTAGGGGCCCTTTTCGGGGGCCCTTTTCGCATATTTCGGGGGCCCAAAATGGGGGCCCTAAACCACGTGGTCATCGGGCCCTTTCGGGGGCCCGTGTGATAGTTGATCCGAGGGCCCCGCTAAACCCCCCATACCAAACCATAACATCGTGTTTCGGTTCGTTGCTAACGTGGACCATTTGTACCATTGTTTTGGTACAGAAAAACTATCACACGCGTCGTGTGAAATC
>Ga0163179_10000701_pt1 | contig 23844 bp, 18 predicted proteins | sample AtlANTMetagenome_FD_109643 | JGI IMG/M metagenome (GOLD analysis project Ga0163179, IMG submission 109643) | Marine eukaryotic phytoplankton communities from the Atlantic Ocean - Atlantic ANT 2 Metagenome | ecosystem: Environmental > Aquatic > Marine > Oceanic | place: North Atlantic Ocean...
GATAAGTTTCGCCTTGGGCAGCAAATTCCATTGGTTGCCCCATCATGGCACCATACGATTTTCCTGTCCAGCCACCAAGAATTTTATTTTTTAACTCTTTCTTTCCTAAGCTAAACATCTTCAGTCATCAATATCTAAAACTGATTCAACCAATTATTTAGAAACAGAAGAAATTACCAGATCTGTTTTCTTTTACCAATTTGATTAGAACTTTGTTGACAAGGAGTCAACCTGCTGATTCTAACAATAAAGTTCTAATCTGTAAAGTTGTAAACCCAACACTTAATAAAATCCAAATAACTAGATCGTTTTATAGAGATCTCACTGAAAACAGAAAAATGCTAAAACGGAAAAAGGTAGCTAATTGAGAAAATCATTATAATCTAGCTGATAAGTTACTGAACGAAGGTAAAGATTAATCCTAGACTGTTTAAAGTTTTTACGAATATGTGTTTTTCTAAAAACTAGAGGCTACTTTTTAAAAATTTTCACGTAGGAATAGTTTATAACACTAACCACCCCAGAAGACATAAGTAGGTATCTGGAAGATTATACCCACAATACTCCAACCACTACCGATGACAAAATCCCCTAGAATCAACCCTTGGAAAAAAGGGATAGTTTTTCGATATGAACTAACACCGCCAAATCTTAAAATTGACCACTTCAGGATAGTACTAATGAAGAGTGGGAACCATAATCGTCCAATAATCCACCAACCACTAACGGCATAACCAACGGGGTGGAATGGCCACCAGAGAAACTGAGAACGAATAGACATTAACACCATAGTAAAAACGAAACCTACTCCCATAAAGGAGAGATCCACGTAAGATGTTTCGTTTTGATGAGTTAAATGGGATGCCAAAATAGTATAACCTTGTCGAGCAAACCAAGTAGTACGATAGAGTTTGGATTCCATTCCTAATTCATACCCAACGTGTAAAATTGACCAAAAACAAGATATCGCTCCAATAGTGGCTGCCACCATAATAGCCAAGATTAGCCGACGGCTATCTTTTCCAATTCGACTTGCTAGCTTAAAGCCTTCTAGCTGATGTGGCATTGGGTGTGCTCGATAAGATTCCCGGTTCAACCAAAAGAAAAGCGTCATCACTGATAGATTTTGCGACCCAATCCTTCTAGAACCAAGAATTGAGGTTAGTATATGGTCTGGACCTGCTCCGTACATATCGTGTGCTGGAGGTCCAAGTTCTGCTCTAATCCGAGTGATAGCGATAGATAAGGAAAGATATATAACAAAAAACCAGAAGGCGAAACTGTAAGACATACCAGCTAAACGACAAAACCCAAAAATTACAGCTAAACCAATTATCATCCCTGATAGCGCTTGTCCTGCCGTCATTGGTTCCTCACTTCGATTAGCAGGTGTACTCGCAGCTGGCTTAAAAATGCCTGTAATGCCTTGTTTTAAGACTTTCTGAAAATACTTACGTCCTCCCCAGATAACATAGAGTAATAATGCAATCCAGACACCGCGAACTTGTGCCATTGGATAGGGAAATCCAGGAAGAGATTGAAACCCTAATTGGCTACCAATAATCCGTTGAAACTGCCAAAAAAGATAAAAGGACCAATACGAAACAGCTAGGGATAATGGCATTAGAAAACCTAACCCCATCACAAACGGGTAGAGCGTAATGTTCATAGAAGAAATGGCGTTCCATGGTTTTGTAGTGGCCAGCTGGTTAATGGATGTTACCCAAATTGGGATTGATGGTACAGAAGGATAGAGATACGAAAACCCATTGAGCAAGCCAATACCACCTGAAATAGACAAGCCAAACCACAATCTTTGGTTAGTCAGCAGACTATCTCTTTTTTTAGAAGTAGATTTATCGACTGTCGTCATGTCATATGGTAATTCGACTATCGGATATGCAAGCCGTTCGTGTTCAATCCATTGCTTTCTCAGTAGTACGTTAATGCAAAGCATGACCCAGATTAGTAAGATCACAAAAACAGTCCAACACACAATCGGAATCGCCCAAGCCGACAGATATCTGGAACTATAAAAGTTAGACTCTCCATTGTAAAAGGGTGTTAAAACTTCAATATCTTTAACCACCAACCAATCCGGTAGATGGTGGCTGAATAGGGTAATCCATTCGTTCTCATGGGTAGCGTACCAAGTTCCTGTACCCATGAGAGAGACCAAGCACTGCATCATATCGTAGCCGCACAGGGCAGTCGAAGTGCAGAGCATAGTATAGATAGTCAACAGTTCGCTTTGTCTGAGTGAGGTCTTAGGAGAATAACGTGCCCAAAAATGGTTGCAAACTACTAGTAGCAGCAAAATGAAGATAACGTTGAATAATAAAGTTAGAATGGCAGGGAAATTCGTTAGCCAAACCAGCGTCATCTGTATATGCCAATGGCTATTTAGTGGGATTAATATGGCGCCTATCAGTACTGACCGCCAGCTAGTAAATGATTGATTGTTCATATGAGTCATCTTAGATCTATTAAGAATTTTTTCATCTATATTAACAAAATTATGATTTTGTGGACTTTTGGATCAGATTGATAAAAGTGATTAATTCACTGATGCAAGGTAATTGTATCTGATCTAATTGCTTGAATAATTTACTAAAGGAAGAATAATTTTTTGATTTGAAGGCGTAAACTTTCTTCCTGTTCAGAAATGAACAATTTTTAAACCTAAGAATTGATTGATTCGATAATACTGTCTCAATCCTATATAATAGGGTTAGCTTTTAGGGATCTCCGGAAAACTCATTTTTCATCTAACCCTCTGTCAAATAACTTTTCTAATATTCCTAGCTTATTCTGACTTTGTTTTTAGACGCTGGAACCATAAAGACTCAAACAACTTACTCCATCGATTTCGATCATTTTGAATGGTTTTTGAAATCAATGAATAAAAAAATTAAACCAGACCACATACACTTACCCCGAAGTCTTCAAATACGATTGAAAATGAAAATATGATAGATCACAAGTTTAATTACTTTAAAAATTGCACCTATATATAGATTCATTATTCTCGTTTGATTAGTCTAAAAAAAGACCTGAATCAGAAGACTAAAACTAATTAAAAGAAATATTGATAAGCGAGCATAAACCTTTAGAAACTGTCGCTTAGTAGTTTTGAATAAAGAATTTGAATATGGGAGATGAAATCTGCGTCAGCCAAATATAAGCAAATGGTATCTACGACGTGATGCAATGTGCTGTTATGCTAATCAAGTATCAATGTTTATATCCCTAAATCAACCGTAAATCCTTTTCTGAGCCGTTCCTGGTACTGTCTTCAATTGACTAGTGGCGTAATGTTACGTTATTAATCATTTTTCAACGCAACCCAGACACACATCGAAACCCAATATCATTTTTTCTATCATTTGGTGAACCATAAGCATCTCGACTAGCCACTCGTCGGCCACGAGAAACGCTGTACCATGACCCACCACGTAAAACTCGACCTGTCGCTATGTCTGGCTTATCTGGTCCCCTTGGGTTCTTAGCAGGAGATTTACTATAGTAATCGAACCCATACCAGTCAGCACACCATTCCCAAACATTGCCTGTCATATCATATAATCCATATTGATTTTCTTTGAAACTAGCTACCGGCGAACAATATGCCCACTTATCCTTCCCATTGACTGTATTACCCCAATTAGCGTCGTCGTGTGTTATCTCATTCCCCCAAGGATACCTGCTACCTACCATGCCACCGCGGGCTGCATATTCCCATTCGGCTTCTGTCGGCAATCGTTTACCAGCCCACTTAGCATAGGCTGTTGCATCATGCCAGCTTACATAAACCATCGGGTGATTGTCAGTTGGCGAAAATACAGCCACTTCGTTCCACAAGTTATAACTATAGTCACTTTCTAGAATAAATTTCTTAAAATCGCCTACAGTGACTTCGGTTACATCCATATAAAATGATTCTAGTTCTACACTATGCACTGGTAAGGCGTCATTCATATTGTCGTGGTGATCCCCCATTTCAAACGACCCAGCTGGAATTAAAACCATGCGGTTTATAACTGGATCTAACTTATCTTGAACTTCATTTTTAACCAAAGTTTCGCTATCTTCAGAAGAACTAGTTTCACACCCAAGAGAATAAAATAATCCTGCCGTTAAGATCATACATAGCAATTTACCAACTGTTTGCATGGTATTTCTCCAAATGAAGATACAATGATAATTTGATTTGAAGCGTATAATATACAAAAAATACAATCCCTATTACGAATTGTGTATGATTTTTTTTCAATATCTATCAATTGTCATCTGCCAGACCACTCTCTACAAATGTTCACTATTACATAAAAAATTCTGTTTAAGTACAGATGATCGATAGTAAAAATGTCTTGCCTGGTAGCATTTTGAACCCTAACATTGGAATAGTTTACTCACATAGCTTAGCTATTAACTTAGTATTAAGTTATTGATCTAGGTAGTGGATCGAAATCGAATACTATTTCCCCAGACTATTTTTTGTTGTAATAACAAAAGAGAAAGATATTAGCTAATGTCTTAATTAGTCGTCTGTGAGCACAATATACCTTGTAAAGTGGATTTGTAAATAACTAGACGGCCGATTTGGATATGAGCGGTAATAATTTGTGTGCAGCATTCGTAAGTACTACATTAATCCCCATACTCAGGTAGCTCTGCGCATCGTTTAATTCGTCTGACCAAAAAAGATTGCAGATTAACCCAAGTTCGTGGGCTTTTTTAAGGGCTTTTGGGGTTACATTGCGACCAAATTGTACCCGATTACAAGCAAATTTCTCTGCCACTGTTATCATATGGTCTGGCACTTTCTGTGCTGCTAAACAAGCTCTTGGAATTTCTGGTGCATAGTCCAAAGCAACTTCAAGAACATCTTCATCCCCAGCAATGTAGTGCATCTGTGGTAGGCCTTGCTCATAGAGAAGATCACATACGAATTTGACAAGTTGCCCATCGAATCCAGGTTCCTTGATGTGGATATTAATAGCTAAGCGACCATCAACAATATTCAGTATATCTTCAAAGCGTGGAATACGTACGCCTGACCACCCTGCTCCAAGTGTGATGCCCGCGTCAAGGCGTTGAATATTCGCCCAAGTCATCTCAGCAATCAACCCTTCTCCATTGGTGGTCCGATCCACACTAGAGTCGTGACAAACAATTGGTATTCCATCTGCGCTCATCCACAAATCAAGTTCTATTTCTTGAACCCCCATGGCGATTGCTGCACCAAATGCCGGAAGTGTATTTTCAGGGCAAGCGTGGCTCACTCCTCGATGTGCACACAAGTGAGGTAAAGTAGAATTAGTGATTGTTTTTTCTTGACCAATGTTGGATCGATAGAAGTTGGGAAGATGTTTAAGGCCAACTAAATCTGGTCCGTGTAAAGAAGGTTTCCTTGGCTTCGTATTAGGGCTAATATCAAGATTAAGTAAACCTGAACCAAATTCGATGTTGGCTAAAATCGTTCCTTCGGGACTAGCGATCAGTGAATTCCCTTCTTGGCGTTCGGTACCCGCTGCATATCCACTTCGGATTATGTAGCTACCAGTATCTAAGGCTCGACACTGGCACATTATGTGAATACGTTCTACTGGTTCAGATTTATGACTAACTGGGCTAAGTATAATATCCACGTTTTGAGTAGCCAGTGCATCAAAATAAGCAGGAAAATATAAATCAGAACAAACAGCAAATCCGAATCGTACACCATCATGTTCCGCAACAACATAATCTGAACCAGCAATTAAACCTAACTCTCTTTCCTTATTGGTTAAGTGTATTTTATCGTACCAAGTGATTGGCTCACCATTTGGGCCGAATAACCAAGTACGGTTAACCCATTGTGATACCGACTTTTGGTACAATGTTCCTACGCATATTAGAGACTCAAGGCGATTTGCTTGGAAGGAAATTTGCTCAATAAAATTTTCTCCATGGGTTTTTACTAAGTCAAACAAGAGATTAGACTCCAAAAGACCTGGAGCATTAATATAAGCCGGTAAAACTAGCAATTCCGCGGCATCAGGGGCAATCGTCTTCAATCGATGAAGTATTTCGTTCTGATAAGCCTTCGCAGATTGGTGAGTTTTTGTTTTTGGATAGGGTAGTTGCAATGCTGCGATTCTCAACTTGTATACTCCTTCATAGGATGAGACTGATAAATCATTCAACGTTATGTTCAAAACACCATATACGACAAAAATCTAACCAGTCGAATAAATGCAAATATTTTAATCTCTGATTTCCGGCTGTGATTCAGAACGATTCATAAAAAGAGCACCGAAAACTAACAGTTCGGCACACCGAAGAAATATCCAGTTGTTAGTATGCCTTGCACCCACCGGTAATGTTGACCATGGAAAACTAAAAAAAACGAAATTAAGAGAATAATAGACAATAACGCTAAGAATTAACCCATAGCGTGTGAAAAGTTGTCCATTCAAAACACTTCGCCCAACCTTTTCAAAATAGAGTGCTACTACCGTCATTAAGCTAAGAGGTAGAACAATCAGAACAAAAAAATCTGTATGAACATGCACCTTGTCAGTTATTTTCATTGTAATACCTGCAATAGGTAGCGTGATTAGTGGAAGCGATAATATGTAGGGCCAATAACGCCCGCTAATGACACATATTACCGGGATTGCCCCCATAGCCAGCGGAAAATTAGCGATATAATCGAGACCTTTATACCTTTTAACACCCCATAAATATAATAGGACAGCATATAATATAATCAGAGCCCACTCTTTTTTCGGCGAAATTTCTACTGATGCTTTTCGGTTATTTAGATTGATCAGATTTCGGTTGAACCACAAGCCGAGACCGAGTCCAAATCCTAAAACTAGGCCGAAGATTGTCTCCATCATGTTCCACCAGTTCCAGCCCATCAAACTAAAAAATTTCTCAGGGAAAATACCCGGCAACCATTGATGTAAAGACAAATCGAAGGTTGTGAGCCAATTGGGGGTCCAAGAGTTCTTGGACTGGATCCACTGACCCATGGTAAAACCAAGGCCACCAGACACAATACCAACAAATGCCATATTACGTGCTAATTTATCCTTTTTGATATATCCGACGTAACCAACCAAAACGATGAGTGCACATAGTAATCCTCCCCAACACTCTCGCCTAGGTTTCATCTGTAGGTTAGACGGTTCCCATTTCCAGTGATCCGAAAAGTAAATCCACGGTAAAGCTCGATCCGCAGAACCAACCTCTGGGACATACGGTCGATTGAATAGTTGGATACCTAACAGAACGGAAATCAGTAACACTACGTATAAGATCGAAATTTCCTTTAATCGGTATTCTTTTCTTCCTAATCCAATGCCAAGGAATGCTCCACCAAATCCTATCCATAATCCCCCCTTAAGAAAAAGTCCTATCATTCCCCAACGGAAGGCGGGATAATTGCCAACTAAGGGTGTATCTTGAGTTAACCCAACGGTTTGTCCATAGGTCATAGTACCACCAAATGATACTGCTAGAGCCGTCAATGAAACGGCTCTAGCAGTATTGAGTGGTGTTAATTCTCGACCAAAGAGAAAAACCAGCGTGAAAGCTATTAGAACACCTGGTACCATTGCTCCCCATTCATGGCCATATTGGCCTCTTATTCCCCAACCCATTCCACCCGCAGCTGCACACATCACTGGTGCAGCAACTAATAAGATTAAAGATGAGGAAGTATTTGGGGCGTTGATATTATCTTTATTTTTCAAATTGAACCTCATCATTTGGAACCGATCTGTTATATCCAGTTCTCTTTGTAAAATGCCAATTCACTCTGATTTAAACAGTCCTATTCTCATGCATTTTATCACAAGAATGAATATTTCCCGCCACATTAGCTGAATAAGGAAGATAAATGAGAGCAAACAATGATTAGACAAAGACTTCTTCATTTCTCGTTATATTGGCAACCTTGATTGAATACACATGAATATGGACTTATAGACTATCTATTTGGAATTCTGAAGTCTTTTAGAAAAATTAACTTAAAATTACAGTATTCAAATTTGCCTCTTATTTTAAGTAATTCGATCATGATTAAATTTCGGTTGGTAAACTTTGTGATCTCTCATATGAGAAGTGCTGATTTGTTTTGACTCGATCGATATTGTTAAACTTAATCGTCGACGTATTTCAAATAAAACAATTAAACTTCCAAAAATAATTCTCCAAGTTCCTATACGAGTTTGGTAGTTGAGATGTTTAGGTAGTAACCAATCTACAACAAACAAAGTTATATCGGTCTTGGTGCCTTGAAGTAAGCTTCGAAGCATATCAGTAAAAGTTGATGATTATTGCTCTAGTAGTACAATTGGTGATATTCTGGTAAAAGGCTATTAGGCTCGAATTTGCTTATGTTGAAACAGTCCGTCTTTCTGAAAACCATTGGAGCTAATGGTATTAATCAACAATACTCATGACCTCTCGTAGAAATAAAATTACTATAATCCCTACCTAATCGTTCTATATTATTAAAATCAGAGTTTGAGTAGAAAGATCGTGTTGTCATAAGCCAAAGAACATTTGGAAATGATCAATATGGATAAATATTGATTATATCTAGCATAATGATTAAACAGAGCAAATTGAATTCTTCACTTTTTTCTCTCGTCTTCTTTTTGGGTCTGTTTTCTCATACTTCTATCAGCTACAGTATAAATAATCTAGAAAGACATTTGGATTTGGCAAATAGGTATTTTCATCAGAATAAACTAAATCTTGCAAGGTATGAATATGAAAAGGTACTTGACATTGCACCGAATAATGGAAGGGCATATTTTAGTATAGGTGAGATTTATCAAAAACAAGGTGCCTTAAACAAAGCTATTACTAAATATGAAAAGTCAATTGCTCTTAATCCTGGTCTCGTACAGGCATATTTGAATTTGGGGGTAATATACAGTAATCAAGAAAAAATCGCAGATGCCATTATTCAGTTTGAACGAATCATTCATCTATCTCCTGAGACTGTACAAGCATATAGTAATCTTGCCGTTGCCTATCAGAAATTAGGTAGATTGGAGGACGCTGTAGTCTTACTCAGAAAATCAATCGAGATTGATTCTGGTTTTGTACAGGCATATTACAACCTAGCACTTGTCTATCGGGAACTAAGTCAAATAGAGAAAGCTATTGAGAAACTTGAACAAGTAGTTAGGATCGCTCCTGATCATGTAGAAGGACATTTCGGACTAGGAGTAATCTATCATCAGCAAGGGAAAACCAAGGACGCATTGGCTAAGTTTGAACAGACAATTTCTTACGCGCCAGATTTTGCACCTGCACACTATAATTTAGGTGTGATCTACAGACAGCAAGGGAAATTAGAGGAAGCAATTACTACTTTCCAAAGATCAATTCAGATTGATCCCCGGTTCATACAATCAAATTACGAGTTAGGACTAGTTCTTCATCAAAGAGGAAAACTAGAAGAAGCAATTACTGCCTTTCAACAAGTAGTCCAGATTGATCCAAATTATACGCAGGGTTTTTTTTCTATAGGACTAGTTTCTCGTCAGCAAGGAAAACTAGAAGAAGCAATTACTGCCTTTCAACAAGTAGTCCAGATTGATCCAAATCATGTACAGTCATATTTGAATTTAGGGTCTCTTTTTTATCAAATGGGAAAGCTGAAAGATGCGGCTAGATCGTATTTCAATCTGGGATTATTCTATTTAAACCAAGGCAGATTTGATGATGTTATTCCGATTTTACAAAAGACAATTGCTCTAGATCCTGTTTTAATAGATGCACATTTCAATCTGGGATATGTTTATCAAAGACTGGGTAAATTAGACAATTCTGCGGCTAAATTCGAAGATGTAATTCAGGTTGATCCTCAGCATGTCAGAGCACACCTAGGATTGGGTGTAGTATATAGCCAGCAAGATAAACTCAAGGACTCCATTACTGCCTATCAAAAAGTAATTACTCTTGCTCCCAATTTGAAAATAGCATACGTTGGTCTGGGTCAAATCTATTATGTACAAAAAAGACTAGATGATGCTATTGCCCAATTTGAACACGTAATTCAGATTGATTCCAAGTATGTGACAGCATATTATAATCTTGCCTGCTTGTATTCACTCAAGAAAGAGAAAAAATCAGCAATAAAATGGTTACAAAAAGCAACTATTCTGGATAAAAGTGTAATTGAAAGATCTAAGACCGATGCTGATCTTGACAATCTCCGACAAGATCCCGAGTTTCTACGTCTGATTTATTATGAATAATTGAAAGCGAATTTGCTCAATTATTCCACTTTCATCCATGCTAACTGTAAGACTGATAGAATTTTCGTGTAGAGATATTCTAACTTTTTTATCAATTTTTGGCTTTAAGTCGAGAAGGAATAGTATTCCATTACTTTTTCCCTGATTATTCAAATATACAGCTTTATGTCTTCGATCGTCCCTCCATGCTAATCTCAATAGACCTAACGAGGAATTTAGTTCAGATTGTAAACGCAAACGTATCTGTCTGTAAAAATTGGATAAAAGCGAGGGGCTAAGGTCAACCAACTATATTTTTTTAGAACTGTATAAAAAAATCTAACATTTCATATTCAGAAAAACCCACTTGACCACTCATGACGCAGTCGCTTATATTGTGTTTAATGAGAAATTCTACCTTTACTTGACAAGAAAAAATAGAATAGATTAGGCGGAGAATAGGTTCTACATATCCTACTTTATTGAATTACAATGTCTACTTATCAAAATTTACAAGTGTTTTATGGAGACTTGCACAATCATTGTGGTATCTCCTATGGACACGGTAGTTTGGAAGATGCCTTACGGAATGCCAAGGAACAACTTGATTTTTGCTCAGTAACAGGGCACGCTCTCTGGCCGGACATGCCACCTGCTTCTCCTGACGTACAATATATTATTGACTTTCACTTAGAAGGATTTAGCAAACTAGAGCGCTTGTGGCCAGATGTACAACAGACAATGTCAAATTTTCACAAGGATGGTGAATTTGTTACCTTTCTTAGTTTTGAAATGCACTCTTCAGAAGACGGAGATCGAGTCGTCATTTTCAATGATGATAAAGGAGAACTATTAAAGGCCAGTGGTTTGCCAGAACTTGAGCAAAAGATTCGTCAGTTGAAGGCCAATGGTGTCGAGGTAATTGCGTTACCTCACCATATAGCTTATTTAAAAGGGCAGCGAGGCATTAATTGGCATACGTATCAGGCTGATATTTCGCCAATAGTCGAAATTATTTCCATGCATGGTTGCAGTGAAGGTAGTGAAAACACACGCCCTTTTTTGCATGTCATGGGGGCTTCGGATTATAACAGTACCATGTCCTACGGTTTATCTCAGAAACATCTTTTTGGTGTCGTTGGTTCTACCGATCACCATAGCGGCCACCCAGGTAGCTATGGACATGGACGTACTGCAGTGTGGGCTGATAGAAAAACCCGAGAAGCTATTTGGCAAGCACTTTGCCAGAGGCGAACCTATGCGTTAACCGGTGATAGAATTAGTCTACAGTACTCGCTCAACGATCAGATAATGGGTAGTTGTTCAGCCTTCACAGCCAAAAGAGATCTTGATATTTCAGTATCTGGTGGTGGTGCTATCGATTGTATCGATATAGTTAAAAATGGACAGTTGCTCCGTCGTTTTTCTGAATACGAAATGAAAGATGAGAACCAAATTGATAAGTGGGCTCCACTTCATACTAAAATCTACTTGGAAGTAGGTTGGGGAGAGAGGAAAGTTAGAACTGACTGGGAAATTGAATTTGGAATCTCAGATGGAAATATTTTGGGTGTCGAACCGAGATTTCGTGGGAGCGAAGTCGTAGCACCACCAGAAATTGACGATGGGTTATCGAGGGAACATTATTTATCTCACTGGCAAATGGGTGATCTGAATACTGTACGAGTGACTACGTCGACCTTCGGAAATCCAAATAATTCAACCAATGCCTCACAAGGAATTTGTCTAGAAGTTATTATGCCAATATCGGCTAATATACGGGCTAATATTAATGGTCAAAAATTTAATATTCCTTTGAGTAGACTAATCACAGGGGCTAAAGCTGGACGGTTAGCGAAAATTGGCTCAGCCGGTTACCGATTTCATCGAGCGCCTAAAACCTGGGAGTTTAATTGGAATTGTCAATTGACAGATATAGTCACAGAACCCGATGCTGGTGGGGATACATATTATGTTCGCGTACGTCAAAAGAATGACCAATGGGCCTGGAGTTCACCTATTCTAGTACAAGATTAATATGACTGAGGATAAAGGGCTTCAGGGTGATATATTTTTGTGGGTAGTAAGTATGAAGATGTATTATTAGACCTGTGAAATTATTAAAATAAGATTCTGATCAGCCCAGCCAAAAACTGAACTGAAAATTAGTCATTCTTACCAATCATTATGTAACTCGGGTAACAGTTTAAATTCCACAGTTGGTAGTCTCAAGAATAAAACAAAGAACACGCCCGAAAGTAGCCATCCATTGCCTCTTTTGATCCATTGAGCAAAATTGAAAAGAATCTACCAGTGAGGTGATCATTAAAAAAATTCCAACTAGGAAGTAGGATCATGAATTAGATGAATATCCGACCTCAATCTTTTCTATTACTCTTAATTTCTGTGTTATTACTGGTTACTAATTTCTTCAACAACCAATTCCAGATTGTAGATCAGAATTGGTTTGATAACCATCAAAAAGATACCGAAAGCTTAGTAATAGGAAGAATGGTTAAGGCCAAACGAGACGGTATATTCTCAACAGGTGGCCTGACTGGTCAAATCACGGGAATACAAGGGAAAAAAACAACAGATAGATTGCAGTGGTCGGGAGAAACTGTTGAGGGGCAGTACCAAGCATATTACGACGATTTAGGGTTTACTTCTTTTAATCCTTATTTTTCCCAAATTGGTTTCCAAGCTATTATCTTCAGTTTCATAGATAAAATTCTACCGTTATCTCCACCTCTTTATATCACTACACTCAAAATCCTAAATGCTTCTCTCTTCTCTCTTGTCTTGTCGCTGATCGTTTTTTTCTTCTATCTAGAATTTGGTCTATTTAGTGCAATACTAGTTTTACTAACCACTTTATTCTCTCAGTGGATAACAGTATTTGGGCGCAATTTATGGTGGGTTATGTGGGCTTTTTATCTGCCTTTTCTAGCTAGTATTCATCATCTTGAACAGAAAACAACTCAAACAATGAACCTGTTACTTTCTTACACCGCAGTTCTAATTAAATGTTTCTTTAATGGGTATGAATATATTACAACCACATTGATCATGATGGTCACGCCTTACATTTACTACTGGAGAGTCGAAGGATGGAAATTCAAATGTTTGGTAAAAAGACTTCTAGTAGTAGGTATTATGTCTACAATTGCTGTTCTTTCTAGTACTATCGTGTTGGCAACCCAGATAGCAGCTGTCAAAGGTGGATTGAAATCTGGGCTGCACCATATTTTTGTCTACTCGGTGGGAAAAAGAACACACGGGGATGCCGCCAGTTATCCTGAAGTTTATGCTAATAGCCTAAAAACTGATGTTTTAACAGTAATCAAAAAATATCTAAACGGATTTATCTTTGACTTCAGTCAAAAGGATATTAACCTACACCTAAAGATCAAGTATCAGACCGTAATTATCATTTTTGCATTCTTTTCGTTATTTACACTGTTATTCTATTTTTATTTTCATAAAAGTAAGTCATTTGAACTATCAGATTCAATAAACAAATTGTTAGCCCTGACCTTAGCTGTATGGTTCTCATTTTTAGCTCCCTTATCATGGATGGTTGTATTCAAGGGACATGCTTACATTCATACACATATGAATTTCATCACGTGGCATATGCCTTTTACAGTTCTGGGTTTTGGTTTAATTGGATCATTTGTGTCCTTTCTTGTAAGCCTCATTTTTAGTTTAGGATCAAGCCAGAGAAGACGGTTCACGCCTTAATTGCTAGGCACACAGTCAGCATATTGATTATTCTAGGTCTTACAATCCGCTGATCATACTGAAATCGACAATAGACTCATCAACAAAGAGATTAACATCAAAGATGTGAATAGGATTAGGATCAATTTCAACACGACTAATACCACAATAGTGAACAGCAACTTTATGGCATTTACCCTTGTGGTCATATGTAAAAACGAGGCAATGATCAAGTTCAGAAAGATTGTTATCGGATAGCCAGATTTTATAGGTCTGCTCACAAGTCCTTTTCACAGTTCAAAATTCTCCATAAATACCCACTATTCTCTTCAATAGAAAATTTAAGCCATATCGTATAAAAGAAATTAATCAATCTCGGTGAAAATTTTCGCGCCATTGACGGTCAAAATCTAAATTCTACAGTCACAAATAACTTACAATCATTTAGGTTTTTTAAGTGTGATGACTATGAGTTGTTAACTATGAATATATGTGCTAGTAAGTTATTTATTAGGGGAGGTATCAAAGCATGTACAATACAAATTTGCAGAGATTAATTTAAAACCAGCGCTTCAATATTCTGACCCATTTGATCTTACTCAGACCAAGAAATTTTTGATCGAACGGTGGGTACCGAATCGGCATATCCAGCCAAGATCCTCGGGCTACAATAGGTTTTTGGTGTGTAAACTCTTCTATACTATACCGACCATGATAGCGACCAATTCCACTCTCGCCAACGCCACCAAAAGGGAAACGGTAGTTAGAAAAGTATGTGGCAACGTCGTTAATGCAACCACCGCCAAAGGCACATTTCTGAATTACACTCTGCGCCAACCGTTGATTGCGAGTGAAAATAGATAAAGATAATGGTTTAGAAAATTGATTAATTTGTTCTATAGCAGTGTCCATATGTGTATAGTCTAAAACAGGTAAGATTGGTCCAAATATCTCATCCTCCATTATTTTATTGTTCCAACTAGCTTGGTTTATGATAGTAGGCGCTATATACAAATCTTCCCTGTCAATTTGCCCACCAAGAACAACATTATCTTTTTCAACACTGATTAGACTAACTAAACGATCAAAATGTGATTGGTTAATAATCCTAGGGTAATCCAGCGATTTCTGAGGATTGGAACCATAAAATTTGGTAATTGCCTGCCGTAAAAAATGAAGTAGGTTTTCTCTAATATCAGCATCAACTAAAACATAGTCAGGTGCTATACAAGTCTGACCCGCATTCATAAATTTCAAATTAATAATTCTTTTAGCAGCTAATTTCAAATCTGCTGTTCGATCTACAATACAAGGCGATTTACCTCCTAATTCTAATGTGACGGGAGTCAAATATTCAGCGGCTTTCTTCATCACAATTTTTCCAACGCTTGTACTGCCAGTGAAGACTATATGATCAAAATTACAATCAAGTAGTTGTGTTGCTACATCGATCCCACCAGGAATAGCTGCAACGTGAGACTCTTCAAATACGTGGTCGATAATTTTGGCCACGACATCAGAAGTGTTAGTGGAAACTTCTGATGGTTTGACAATTACACAATTACCTGCGGCTACAATTCCAACTAGAGGCATCATTGTCAACTGAAAAGGGTAATTCCATGGTGCAATCAGTAGAAATCTTCCTTTAGGACAATGATAAATATGATTGGAAGACGGATAGCCGAAAAACATCTTTGACACTATCGACTCACCAACAGATTTGGTTCGAACCCATTTTCGTAAATTTTTCTGAAAAAGTCGAATTTCATTTAGAACAAGAGTTATCTCTGTAACATAGCCCTCAAATTCTGACTTTCCTAAGTCTAATTCTAAAGCTCTTAGGATTTCACCTTCCATTCCTTCAATGATTCGAGCTAATTGATCTAACCTGTTGAGCCGAAAACTAATCTGGTGTGTTTTACCTGAAAGAAAAAACGATTTCTGCTGCTCAACAATATTCATGTAAGGTACATCTTCCTGTCTTACTTCAATCATAAGCAAATGCGAATCTATCTAGTGAAAACCAGAAATCTATAAAGCAACCTACCAGTTGATCAAAGAAATGGTTTCTATTCGTCGGTAGAAAAAATAATTTATAATTTCCTATAGGGATCGGATAACTATTCATAGCCGTAGAGATTAGTTTTAAGGTCTTTTTGTGAAATACTATCTGAGCCAAATCAATTGTTGTTCAGTAGCGAGCCTTTAAAAAAATCATGTATATCAATTTGATCCAGATTGGAGCTAAGTCGAATGTAGTCTAGATCCAATTTTCGCATCCAGAGAAGGACATATGAGACCCCTTAATGTATTTTGGATTTGGCAGATAGGTGTTGATACCTGGGACTTCATTCCCACGCAGCAGAAAAGCACAAGGCCACGTGTTTTCTGAAATTATTTTAGTACTAGTTGGGATATAACGTATGGTTAACCCTGCTCTTCGCTTTGAAGACATATTTGGGTTAGAACCATGAATCAAATTTGGGTGATGGACTGAAACACCACCTGCTTTCACGATAACATCAACAGCGGACTTTGTATCTACAAGTTCCTCTGACATACCAGAACCAAGAACACTAGGGGTCTCTGGACGAGCTTTCATCTCGTGTAGCTGAGTAGATTGAGTCTGGGGAATCACTCGCATGCAGCCATTTTCGGTGGTTGAGTCATCTACTGCTAACCATAAAGTGACGACTTCCATAGGTTGTAGTGGCCAATAGCTACCATCCTGATGCCAAAGAACCGGCCGACCGTCAACTGGTGGCTTACTAATATAATGTGAAGCAAACAGGGCAATATTAGGACCAATAAACGCCTCAGCAATATCAAGCAAACGGTCATCGCTAATCAGTCGAACCCAAAAAGGGTCCTCAGCTACTAACCTATGATGAAAATTCTCTGACCGTAAATCAGGATGTTTCTTTTGAAGCCAATCAATGTGTAGACTAGCTTCCTCGACTAAATTTGGATCAATAACATTCGGTATTGTTACATAACCATCTTTCTGGTACTGATCAATGATATCAATACTGATAACTGAAGTCTTACTCATCGAATAATAGTTCCTGTTTCAAATTGCGGTTGTGTAGAAGTTTCAATAGTTGAATGTAATCGCATCTTGTTTAACTATTTCCTTGGTATGACCATACGAGGCAGCGGAAACTAACTCTTGTATTTCTGGTGTAAGTCGGTCAATAATCACCTGAGGCAAAGAAACTTTACCTTCATATTGAGGTCTATAGCGCAGAATTAAAAATTGACGAGATCGATCTTTAGGTTTCCATCGTAATACACCGTGGGTCAATAATTCCGATATGCAGAGAAAATCCCCTGCTTTTGGTGTTAGATTAGTAAAAACTGGATCCGATTCAGGGTCAATTCCATCTGGACCAGGCTTGAGCAATTCCTCTGGTCTATCAAATTCGCTCTTATGAGATCCTGGTATAACGATCAACCCTCCGTCCCCTGGGTTAACATCGGTTAAGTAGAAGAAAAAGACTAGATCATTACAAAATATTCGACCATTCTTGACTTCGTATCGTGTGTACCAATACCGGCCTTCACGTGCACAGTGAAGGCCAGCTGGATTCTTTTCAACTGGCTGCCGGTCGGGATCGTATTGCTCATAGGAAAGAGTTCCACTCACCAACCTTGGCATATCGGACGTTAATTCTTTCAATATGGGCCAAATCGATGGATTGACTGTCAATTCCTCTAAGCATCTATCAAAAGCAAATCCATGTTGGTATCGAATCAGAGGGCGGTTACCCAGTTTCTCGACGGATAATTCTTGACCACGCGGCTCAAATCCGGGTGGACGTTCATTGGGATGGCAGTAGATATATCGTTCAGCGGCTTCCTGCACAGATTTCAATTTTTCGCCGGTGACAGCTCCTTCAATGTGTAAATAACCTGTCATATCAAACAAGTATCGCTGTTCATGATTCATCATATTAGAGGACGTATCTCCCATTTCCATAAATTTTATTTTACGACATTTTGTAACAGCAGGCAATAATTCTTCTTCCCGTGAGAATTGGTCTACTGCGTTAATGTTAATAAGTAACTCAGTTTGAAACGTTCCTTCTACGACTTCAGGAGTAAATTTGGTTTTCGGGGTGCTAAAACTTTTTTGCTGATCATGGCTGCAGAAAGAATTGTTTGACATTTATCCTTTCATGATGGCTAGTATGTTGGTTTCTTATACTTTCACAATATGAATTATCTATCGTGAAGATTGTGATACAGGTTAAGATAATATTCATTTAGCTCGGTAATTCGGATGGATGAGAATATATAATAGGAGTTAATTAAAAAACTATGTCAACCTACTTTACCATCAATTTTGCTACAATGATTTGGTATTTGGCTAAGGCTTTATTCGTATTGATGCTTATGGAGAAAATAATAAGTACAAATGATCACTGTTGAAGTGTGTCTGGAAGACATTGAATCAGCCATTGAGGCACAGCTCGGGGGGGCAAATCGAGTTGAGTTATGTGACAACCTGACGGTGGGTGGAACCACACCGAGCATTGGTCTAATCAAGCTAGTCCGGCAACAAATAGAGATTGATTTACAAGTGATTGTCCGCCCAAGAGGTGGGGATTTTTGCTATACCAACCTAGAATTCGAGGTAATGAAATCCGATGTAGAAGCCATAAAATCAGCTGGAGCTAACGGTATTGTAATAGGTACATTAAAACCTGACGCAACGATCGATATTCAACGGACTCAGGAGTTAGTGCGATTAGCTGAACCTCTTCCTGTTACCTTTCACCGAGCTTTTGATCACACACCAGATCCATTATTATCGTTGGAAATTTTAGCCGATAATGGAATTAGCCGAATTTTATCTTCGGGACAAGCTACATCTGCTTTGAAAGGAGTAAGATTACTAAAACAATTGAAGAAGAACGCTCGAGATCGAGTCACTATCATGGCGGGTGGTAGCGTGAATAGCCAAAATGCACCAACAATTGTAAATGAGGCTAAAGTTACGGAAATTCACGCAGGGTCAAGTTGTGTCAGATTGTCAAAAGGAAATATGAATACTCATCGTACTGATATCACTATTGATCATCGAAATCCAATTAACACTTATCCCCAGGTATCCGCCAAACTTGTTCAACAATTAGTGCAGTCAGTTCACAAAATTGTTCTATAGAATTAGAATAATGAGGAGTAGTAATAATGAATGATATAGCTTTTCAATCAGGCCAAACAGTTTTGTTCATCGGTGATAGTATTACCGACTGTGGGCGTCGTCAAGACCAAGAACAACTTGGAAATGGATACGTCCGAAAGGTAACAGAACTTATTACCGCGAAATACCCCCACCGAGATATTTCCTACGTAAATAAGGGAATAGGTGGGGATACTGTTGAAGGCTTGGAAAGCCGATGGACTACAGACGTCCTTGATATTAAACCAGATTGGTTGTCTATAAAAATAGGTATCAACAACGCTGCAAGACAAGAAGATCTGGATGATATTTATATTCCCAAATGGGAATCCACTTATCGTCGAATCTTGAATCGTTCCAAAAATGAACTAGACTTAGCTGGGATTTTTCTTTTTGAAATTTTTTATATCGCAGAAGATGTTGAGTTCCCCCAACAGTGGTCTGTTCCTGAATACAATAAAGTGATTCATCAGTTAGCAGAAGAATTTGGTGCGCAATTAGTTCCTGTCAACATTGTTTTTCAACAAGCTGTCGTGGACCGACCAGGATTTCCATGGACTACTATGGATGGTGTACACCCAAACCCGACAGGACATAGTCTGATGGCACTAGAATTCCTTAAAATTGTGAATTGGTAGTCGCCAGCAAATTACAAAAGGTGTATCCGAGTAAAAGTTTGGATAAAAATTATCAAAAAATTCAGCGGCGGGATTTTATTGCCAAAGTCACTCAAGGCTCTACTAACCTGCTGATTGGGAGCAAAATGGTAAAAGCAGAATCAGATAAAAACACCCATTTCCAGACTGCGGGTGGCGAATTTTCTAATGAAAAGGGCAAATATCCACTATTTGTATCGACTTGGGCCTTTGGTAAAGCCGCTAACGATGCTGCTTTGGAAGATTATAAACGGAGTAGATCACGACTAAATGCGGTAGAAACTGGCATACAAATCGCAGAAGCTGACATTACTAATTCTTCTGTCGGTATTGGTGGGATTCCCAACGCCGATGGAGTGGTTCAGTTGGACGCTTGCATCATGGATGGCCCTGAACATAGAGCGGGTAGTGTTGGGGCCATGGAAGATATTGCCCATCCGATTTCTGTAGCACGTTCGATAATGGAGAATACGCCACACGTTATGTTAGCTGGAGATGGGGCTAAGAAATTTGCCCTGGAGCAAGGGTTCGAACCTGTTAATCTCCTAACTGAAGATCGTCAAAAAGAATGGAACAGCTGGCAGAAGAAGAAGAGTTCAACTCTACACAAAGACTCTCACGATACAATTACCCTACTGGCTTTAGACGAAAATGGAGATATTGCTGCTGGTTGTTCAACTAGCGGATGGGGATACAAGTTATCCGGTAGGGTAGGAGATTCACCGATCATCGGAAGTGGTTTATACGTCGATAATCAAGTGGGAGCGGCTGGATGCACTGGAAAAGGTGAAAATAGCATGCGTTATTGCTCTTCATTTTTGGTAGTAGAACTGATGCGATCCGGACTCGACCCCACGAGTGCTTGCGTAGCCGCACTAAAACGTATTGCAACAATTGATCCTCTAGGCCTAGATTTAGATATATACTTCATTGCTTTAGATAAAGAAGGTCGTTATGGGGCGGCAGGTACAGGAAAAGGATTTCAATATGCTGTGACCACTCCGTACTCGAGCGAAATTTTTGATAGCGAAGCTTTAGGCTCAGGTGTTGTTGGTGTAGAGGGTGGAAATCTTTAAGATCAGCATTCTATAGATCACTTTTTCACCTTCGATTAGTAGCTTATAACAGACTACACACTTCGTAGTCAAAGGCAGAATTTGACTTCTATCAAAAATAATAATCAGGTTTCTTGGAATTTTGCTGCATTGCAATTTTTTTCTTTTGCGGCTCTTTCTCTTTTTGGTACTTACGGGATGGTCTACTTCCAGAGACGCGGATTGTCAAAAATTCAAATCGGAATTCTGAATTCTGTAGTTTCAGCAGTTTCGATTTTTAGCCCCATGATTTGGGGAATCACCAGCGATTGGCTACGAAAAAGGAAACCATTAGTCGTAGTAATGCATTTGGTTTCAGCTTTATTATTCCCTTTGTTTTGGTTCTTGGACAGCCGTTCTTTCATTTTACTATGTTCTATTCGAGCAATATTTTCATTTTTCTTTCGGACAAGTGTTCCATTGATTGATGCTTGGACATTAGATCACTTATCCCGCGAGGGGGGGGATTACGGAAAAATTCGAAGCTGGGGTTCAATTGGTTATATGATCCCCCTAGTTGCCTCCATATTTATTTTTTCTTCTTCTTCCGAAGGTCAGGCGGAAGTTCTGCTTCCCATGTTTTTTGGTGTTTCGTTATTTCGGATTATATCTGCTATTCAGGCTATCTTTTTACCTGATTATTCAATTGAAAAACGAGAAGAAATTAATTGGAAAGCACTAAACATATATCTACACCCGTTTGCCTTGGTATTCTTTTTTAGCGTTTTTATCCGTACTTTCATCTTTGCTCCCTACTTTGCTTTTTTCAACATATATCTTGATCAGCTAGGCGTGGCCGATAACATGAAAGGTTTACCTTGGATTTTTGCCGTTGGAGCTGAAGTCGTTATGATAGCTTTTTCCGGAAGTTTGATCAGGCGATTTGGTGCTGTATCCGGTATTATTTCAGCATTCATCGCGATGTCGATCCGTCTCTTTGTTTTGTCAGCCACACCCAGTTGGGAAATGATCTTGTTTGTCCAACTACTTCACGGATTTACTTTTGGAGCCTATCATCCTGCATCTATTCAAATCATTAACAAAATAACACCAGATTTTTTCCGGGCGACTGGTCAAACTTTGGTATCCGTCGTTGGTGCATCCGGTGGGATACTCGGTAGCTTAGCCGGTGCAGTCTGGGCTGAGACAAACGGCTACACAATTCTTTTTAGAAATTTAGGACTTTGTGCCTTGATAGCCACGATTTTGATGTCAATATCATTTTCGGTGTGGAAAGAGTAGATACTTAACACCGCCTTTTATTCTATGAAAGGGGTACGAATTAGCTACCGGTTGTATGTTAGAAAATATCTTCAGACCTGTATAAAAATTTTAGGCCTTTACACTTAGTTATCTATTTGGGTGAAATAGAAATTTGATCGACGAACGCGATTAGATGTCCGACGGTGTAATTGCTGAATTTAACGAGGATTGATTGTGGTAACTTTATTTAATTGTCCACTCTACATTCAAAAATTAATTAGCTAATTCTTACTATCTGTAGTATTTCGTACTTAGTAATTTGATAGTTGAAGGATATTATGACTAAGACTAAACAAACAAAAAAACGTAAAAGACGCAAGAGAAACCTTGGAATAAATCAAGAACCAGCTAGAAAAATGATGTTTGAAAAAGAGGTTGAGACCTTGACGAATAAATTTTTGAACAATCCCAACTATTGCCCCTTAATAGAAAACTCTGATTACCTTTTAGAAAATCATCCAGACATTTTCACAAATTTTGATCATATTAAAGAGTTAGATGAACAAGCAATAGTTTGGGATAGGAAAAACGAAGTCTTGGTTAATATGAAACGAGAGATCCTTCTTCAGTGGGCCATAGAAAATGATAAAACGGGAGTATGGGCAGGTGAGTTGCTAGAATTAACTGATGATTTGATTGAAGAAATTTGCCAAGAACCAGTCCGGACTTATGACGGTTGCTTAGTAGCCTATCAGCAAGAAGATTTGCAGAAAGCTCGAGCAGATGGACTTAAGTGGAATCCCATTAGAAGCACTCTCATGTCGCATAATTCTTGTGAGAAAAGCCAAAACCATGAAACCTAAAATAAGATTAATACCCTAAGGTTAGGGGTTACTCTGTTTTGTCTTTTCGCTATCCAATTGAAATTACAATACCGCAGCAGCAGGTTGCCAATATATTTTTGATTTCTCTCCATTTGAAAATTCTATGAACTGATGACTCTGATCTTCAGAGAGAAAATGGTTGCTAGCCAATTGCTCGTCTAAAGAAACAAAATCCGTTTTATTGGACTAGATAAAGAATTAGCAATATTAAGCAAATAATTTACTATTATAGGGGTAATCAGGATGATATTTTCTACAACTAACTCTCTCGAAGGAAAAACCATAAATCAATATCTTGGTGTAGTTTCCGGTGAAGTTATTTTGGGAGCTAATATTTTCAAAGACCTGTTCGCAGGTATTCGAGATATTGTAGGTGGACGGTCCGGTGCTTATGAAAAATCTTTACAAGATGCACGAAGCGTAGCATTTACAGAAATAAAGGAGAAAGCCGAAAAATTGGGAGCAAATGCCGTCATTGGAATAGATATTGATTACGAAACAATAGGTACAAACAGTAGTATGTTAATGGTTTCAGTTACCGGAACTGCTATTGAAATTTCATAAATCTTTGTCAGTTTATGCGAGCAAAATTATCAAACGCCTATTTGATCGTTCCAAGGTATCGATATTGAGTCAAGGTGAATAACACGACTCCTGCTGTTTGCAAATTTCCACGATCTCGGCGCTGATAGCCTCTTTTGGTATTAAAACCATGATTGAAGGTAAATCCTGCAGACCGTCTATCAGCTGTCGAAGTTTCTAGACGCTTCTCTGTTTTTAGATCTTCTATAGAATCAGCCATTGTGCAAATCATTCGGCCTATTAATCTGAAGTGATCTGGTACAGGCATAC
>Ga0163179_10000702_pt1 | contig 23815 bp, 30 predicted proteins | sample AtlANTMetagenome_FD_109643 | JGI IMG/M metagenome (GOLD analysis project Ga0163179, IMG submission 109643) | Marine eukaryotic phytoplankton communities from the Atlantic Ocean - Atlantic ANT 2 Metagenome | ecosystem: Environmental > Aquatic > Marine > Oceanic | place: North Atlantic Ocean...
CAACCCAGTAAAGATTAACTTTGTAGCAGGTGACCAAGTACATGCCTTTGACTCTTGGCCGCAAGGCGCGGACTATACAAAAAGAGGGTCGGCAAATCCCCGTTTAGTGATAGATGAAGTGATGGAAACCATTGCTGATTTCAACAACAGATTTCCAGATGAAAAATTATTTACATTCTCAGGTGCAAGGATGGGACAACCTACCCTGCCCCGCCCAGACAACCCTAATGATCCTTGGTACCTTACCATCAGAGACCAGGCTTTTCACCTTTTGCTTAAGCGGAAATTAAAAACAGACCCTGATTTAGCTTCAAGAGTTAGGTCTGTTGATTATGGTGTGGTCGGCGGTGCTTATGGAAGAACTGGAGAAACTTTGATAACGATAGAGAACCTAAGAAGAATAATAAGGGAAGAGCTTCTTAGAGAACAAGTTTTTGTTGATGGTCCACCATGGATGGATCCCATGGTCCATGCTGAGTGGGAAAGAACAGGTGCGGCTGAAAAGATGAGAAGGGAAAGAGAGGCTGATACATTTTTTAACCCAGCTACAATTCTTGTTAGCGGGGCGGCAGACCTAGTCGTTGGCACAGGAGAATGGGCAATTAATCTTCTATATTCTGGGGTGGAGCTTAGAGCAAATCTTGGTGCTTATCTATCTCCTCCTGAGAGCTCAACCCAGACAAGGGAGGTGTATCTTAGGCAAGCTTCTGATGCTGCTTACGAAGTTGCAATTGGAAATCTCATGTGGTACGGATTAAATGCTATCGGTCCAATTGGAAAAAAGATAGTTGAGAAAGTTCCTAGCCTAAAGTCTTCTCAGGTAACAAAGGGAAAGCCCACAGCGCAGCAACAGAAAGATCTTGTTACTTTTAGAGACGAAGTTTTGACTGACTCTTTAGCAATTACTCCGGAGCTTAAAGCACAAAAAGAAATTATCGATGCTGCAATTGAGACAAACAAAAAATACAACTTTGAAAAACCTCCTCAAGCTGTAGCAGTTAAATCAAAACCTAAATCTTCAAAATCGCCAGAGCCTCTTCCGAAACCTTCTGAGATAAGACTGTTTGATGATCTCGCAGATGAGTCTGGTTACATAGCACCCCAGACTGTAAGATATAACATTTCCCACAAGGGAGACGACTTAACAGTTATACTGCATAAAGAAACACAGTCTAGCCCTGTCGATATTACATTTGTTCCTAAGGATGCATCATGGGATTTGTCTCTTACCAGTAGAGGAGATGTGAGAGGCCTTCTTGACAAAGTTGTGAGCAGTGTTAAGTCTTATAACAGACAGTTTCCAAAAGAGAAGAATTTTGTCTTTAGCGGAGTTCCTCACGGAACGGGTTACCTTGAAAAAGGAGCTGGGTACGCCACAAAGAGAGATAGGGCTTATAACATGTTTATGAACCGGACTATAAAGAGAGATCCAGACCTCTCTGATATTGTTTCAAGCACTGGATACCAGACAATAAAAGGGCATGACGGGCGACCACAGGGTGTAACAGTTATTACTCTAAAAGAGTTGCACAAGATTATAAGAGAAGAAATTTTACTACTATAAATTTAATATTCTTCAAGCTTAAAAAATCTAAATTTTCATGTTATAATAACATGATGTTAACGTTTCCAACCAGAAATCTATTTATTGAAGGCCCTGATTGCTCTGGCAAGACAACACTTGTTAGCAATATTCACAAGCTCACAGGCTACAAATGGCATATTCACGATAGGTCTCAGGTCTCTAGAAGAATATTTCAGCGGATGTATGATAGAAATTTACCCTATCTAAGAGATGATTTTCATAGCGAGGTTTTTAACCTTAATAACAGGTTTGTCTTTCTATTACCGCCGTTTCAAATAATTCGTGAGAGGTTTGAGAAGCGTGGCGATGATATTCATAAAAACATTTTTGAAATTAAGACCGTCTACGATGCCTTTGAAAAGGAATTTAGACTGCTTTCAAGACTCCCTAATGTTCTTCCATATTTTGGAGTTGCTACACCAAAAGCAGTCGAGGCTCTTTGTGCAACACTGGAAATAACAGAGAGAACAATGCTAAGAGAGGTGTCTGATCAAGTGATAACCGCTGTTGATCAATGCGAAGGTGAATGTTTCCCTTTGCAGTTTACACTTTACGATAGTGGAGAGTTTGAAGAGGCTAGCTGCAAATCTATGGACTATGAGTCTGAAAGGGAATACTATGAAAAAATATACAGCAGATTTCATGAGAAGATCAACAATGAGCTTCTGGGAAAGAATGAATACAACAGAGTTGAATCATCTTCTTCTCGGAGATTTGTTTACGCCGACGATAGTTGTATATCATTTATTCAATTGTCGATAAGAGAAAGAGTTCTTGACTTTCACGTTGCAATAAGGTCATCGGATGTTAAAAATATATTTCCGCATGATTTAAAGTTTCTATACTATCTTGCTTCAACGTGCTGGGATAAATTTCAAAATGAAGTAGATTCAGCTAGACTACGTTTTAACTTGAACTCTGCTCACATAATTAGTTAAAATAAACACAGGAGAGATTTTAAACATGAATGTATTGGTTACAGGCGGATGCGGATTTATTGGATCTAGCTTGGCAAAGCACCTTGTCACTCTTGGCTGGACAGTCGACGTTGTTGATAACATGTCGGGAGGTGACATTCAGTCTCTGGTAGGTGAAAAAATAAGACATCTTCCAAATGGATCTTTTCTCCCACATTTTTATCAAAGTTTGGCTGAAAGAGGTCAATCAAGAAACCAAGATGAGATACTGGTTATTCCAGATGATCTTATTTCTGAAGGTGTTCTAAGCTGTATAAGAGACAAGAAGTATGATATTGTTTTTCATCAAGCAGCTGTACCAAGAGTTTCATACTCTGTGGAGAACCCGGGCGAGACAACATACGAAAATATTTCAAAGACCGTTACTTTATTTGAAGCATGCGCTGGAAATGTCCAGAGAGTTGTATGGGCATCTTCATCTTCAGTATACGGCGGCGCTTTAAATCTTCCAACTTCTGAAGAAGAGAGAGGAAAGATTATTCCCAAGTCACCGTACGCGTGGCAAAAATTTGCAGTTGAGGATTATGCAAAAATTTGTGCTGACCTTTATGATCTTGACATTGTGTGCTTAAGATACTTTAACGTCTTCGGCCCGGGCCAGCTAGGAGACTCTCCTTACGCAACTGCAGTTTCTGCCTGGTGCTATGCAACTAAAAATAACATTCCGCTAAGGAGCGATGGAGATGGCGAGCAGACAAGAGATATGTGCTACATAGACAATGTAGTTCAAGCAAACGTTTTAGCAGCTACTTCTTCAAAGCCTGAAGGTTTTAACGGGAGGTGTTACAATATTGCGTGTGGTGGCTCTGTTTCTAATAATGAAATACTGGAGCTCTTTAGTAAAAGATTTGATATTACCATAGAGCATGCTCCTGAAAGACCTGGTGATGTCAAGCATACTCTTGCAGATATAGGTAGAGCAACTTCTGAGCTAGGTTACGATCCAAAGGTCCTGTTTTGGGAAGGTCTGGAGAGAACTCTAGTCTGGTGGGGTCTTGAATGATGTACGTTGAAAAGAAACATGCAAAGTCTGCCTGGGTCTCAAGCCAGTCATCTAGGGTTGAAAAGCCCTGGGGGCACGAGACTACATGGGCAGGTTTTAGCGGAGTTCATGGAAAATCTCTTTTTATTCGAGCCGGTGAGAGAACAAGTTTTAAATATAATAAATCAAAAACTGAAGTTCTTATGCTAAGGTCTGGAAAAGCTCTAGTTATATTTGGCGACGAGCTGAGCCTCGATGACCCGCTAGGTCATCCAATCAAAGAAGCTACAATGCTCCCGGGAGATACACTCCTTGTCCAGTCGGGCTGCCCGTATAGAATAACAGCAATTAAGAATTGCGAGATATTTGAAATAGGAAATAATTCTTCTGATCATTCTGTAATGCTGGAAGATGATTACGGTAGGCTAGAAAATAATGAATAGAATGCCTGAGTTTATAATTTTTACTGGACCAATGTTTGGCGCAAAGACAAGCAGGTTACTTGCAGTAATTGACCGATTTTCTTATCAGAATAGAAACGTTATTTCTTTTAAGCCTAAGATCGACAGGAGGTATTCAGACTCTGACATTACAACACACAATGGCCACTCTGTTGAAGCAATTTCTATTAAGACTGGAGAGGATATACATAGGATAGTAAGTGACAGATCTTCAGAAATTGATGTCATTGCTGTCGATGAGGCTTTTATGATAGACGGTTGCGCTGAATCTTTAATTTCTCTTTTCAGGTCAGGAAAGACGATTGTAGTTTCATCTTTGCAGCTTTCAGCTGCAGGAAATGTTTTTACTGAGATTAGAGATATGATGCCCTGGGCAACTAAGATTGAGGTATGTCCGGCTGTTTGTACAGTTAGCGGCTTTGATGCCTACTATACTCATAAAAAAGTTGATGATCTTGCTGAAATTACTGTAGGCGGCTCTGAACTTTATGAGCCGAGATCCTGGATGCATCACTCCTTTATGAATCAAAGTTTTAAAGATTGAGAGAAAAATGGTTGAACCTACTAGTGTTAATTGTGTAATTTATCATGCAGACTGTACTGACGGTTTTGGTGCTGCCTATTCTGCCTGGAAGCAGCTCGGTAATCGTGCAGAGTATTTTGCCTGCAAACATGGCACCCCACCTCCTGATGTCAAGGGGAAGAATGTTGTTATACTTGACTTTTCTTTTGACAATGCAACAACAAAGCAGATGATTGAAGAAGCAAATTCTTTACTTGTCATAGATCACCACAAGTCAGCAATGGTTGAGCTTCACGATATTACTAATACTCATTTTGATATGACAAAAAGTGGTGCAATGTTATCATGGGAATTTTTCCACCCAGGAAAAGAGCCCCCTAAGTTTATAAGATATATTCAAGATAGAGATCTCTGGAAATGGGAGTTAGAGTATTCCAAAGAGTTTTCTGCTGCTTTTGACATGGTCCCTTTTGAATTTGAAGAATTTGAAAAATACGAAGACGACTCTGTCTTTGACGATGCTTGTAAGCGAGGTTCGTACATTCTTGCCTATAGCAAGACTGTGGTTAAGAAAGTTTGCGAAAAAGCTTCTTCTAGAAAAATGGACGGAAAAGAAGTTCTAGTAGTGAATGCTTCTCACTGGATGTCTGAGATAGGTGCTCGGCTAGCCCCTGATTGCGATTTTGCAATGATATGGTACTGGGATCATGAGGCCAAAAATACAAAAGTGAGCCTAAGAGCTTTCCACGATACAGTTGATGTTGCAGAGATAAGTAAGAGATTTGGCGGGGGAGGGCATAAGAAAGCTGCAGGATTTCAACTTCCTGCTAAGAAGCATGTTGAAGATCTTTTCGATAAACCTAGAAGGACTAGATCGAGCAGAAGCAAGCCAGTGACAAAGCCTAAGACAAGATCAAAGACTTCTGAGGCATCACCTAAGTCAAAAAAGGAGTCGTAGTTATGTCCTATCTTGGTTATGTTAAGCCAATAATTAATGGGTATCCCGTCTCTGGAGACCCAGTAGTAATAGAAATAGGAATAGATCAGGGTCATAGTACTCTTGCAATAGTTCAAAATCTTGTATCAAAATATGAAAGGTCAATCTACCTGGGCTGCGATATTAAATTTAATAAAGTTGTCGGAGAGCAGCTTGTAAGCTTTAGAGATGTCCTAGTCAAAGGTATCGACAGTGAAGAGATTATGTCAGATATGTCAGTTCCCGGCTGCCGATTTTCCGCACATGAGATTAATAGCTTAGAATGGCTTGCGAATGTAACTAAATTTACTACAGAGAGTGAAAATAATGGTTTCGTCGATATTGCATTTGTTGACGGAGATCATAACTACTACACAGTTTTAAAAGAATTGAGAATGATCAAGAAGATTTTAAAACCTGAATCAATCATTGTTTGTGACGATTATAATGGTAAGTGGGCAACAAGGGACGGTTTTTACTCTGAGGCTGAATCTCACAAAGATATTGTTGCAGCAACACCGAGAAAAGTTTCTGAAAAAGAAGGTGTCAAAAATGCTGTAGATGATTTTCTAAGAGAAAATCCAAACTGGAGAGGGTGGACCAATCCTGCTGTTGACCCAATGCTACTTTACAGAAGAGACATCTGGAGTGATGTTTCTTTGCCAAGAAAAGACTATGAACTCTTCTCAAGATGTTCTTTTAGATTTACAAAGCACCCAGATAGACGTGAAGAAGGCTAAGACATGAAAGAAGTCAGACCAACCTGGGATGAAATATGGATGGAGTTTGCTCATTCAATTTCTAAAAGATCTTATGATCCTAGACACCGTGTAGGCGCTGTAATTGTAACTGATGATAATACTCAAGTCTTGTCTGTCGGATATAATGGAAATTATGCTGGCGGTCCAAACGAAGTAGAATCAGAAAATCCAGGGGAGTCTGGTTTGCTTCATGCGGAAATTAATGCGCTGCTAAAAATGGATTACAACAACCCTAAAAAGAAAAAGCTTTATCTAACTCTCTCTCCTTGTAGAATGTGTGCAAAGGCAATAGTCAACTCTGGTGTATCTGAAGTTTTTTACTCTGAGGCCTATAGAGACACTTCTTCTTTTAAAATACTGGATGATGCTAAAATAAAACATAAGCTAATTGATTTCAAGTAAATAATTAATAGTATCGCCATGCACACATTAAATTCAAAATCTATTGACGGGCTAGTTGCTTTTATTGTCGAAAATATTACTATGTCTGGAAAAGACGGTAGAATTCTTGTAAAGCCTGGATTAAAGATGACCCATGTTGGCAATAAAAAAGTACAAGGCTCAGGCCTTAATTACACTGTAGACTGTGTCATCTCGGATGGTGATGACCTGCTTGTGAAGTGTATCAGGCAAGGATCTTCTCCTGATAACGATGTAGTCCTCTTTTTAACCATCGATGAAATACAACAGCAGTTTGAGAGAACATAATGACCATAGATAAGAAAAAACTATTAGCACAAATTCGAAGTGACCTGAAGATAGAAGGGACACTCGATGAATCAATTGTCGCAATTCCAAAAAAGTTTAGATTGTCAACTGAACTGCTAAGCAATGCCAATAAACAAAATCATGTTGAGCTCTACGATCAGTACGTTAAAGATTTTAACCAGATTAGTGCTGAATTAGACTCTGTAAGTAGAGATAACGTTAGCTCTAACGGATCTCTTTATAGGCAGCTTAAGATAGATGAAGTTTATAATTTAAATGGTGTGTATTTGCATGAGCTTTATTTTAACAATATAAGCGATTTACACAGTCAAATTAAGATGGACTCTCTTGCTTTCATGCGATTGTCCCGAGACTTTGGAACTTTTGATGCTTGGCAGCAAGACTTTATTGCATGCTGTCTAGCCTCTAGATGTGGATGGGCTGTGACTTACTACAATATGTACACACAGACCTATATGAACTGCAGTGTAGATCTTCATTCTTTGCATGTACCGTTTGGTGCCTATCCTGTTATAGTGATGGATGTTTGGCAACATGCCTACTACAGAGATTATTTGAAAGATGTTAAGTCTTATGTATACGGAATGATGAAACAGCTTAGCTGGCCTACTATTGAAAAGAGGTTTCAGAAAGCCGATGAAATATCAAAAGCTTTAGGGGGAAATTTTAAACATGTCTAGTTTAAAAGATATTAACTTGTTTTTAGAAGAAGCTGGGAGAGAGCTTTACGCTGAACCTATGAACATCACTGCTTCTGCTAGAAATGCTTCAGATTCTGTTGATGATCAAATTGATTCATTTTTAATTAATTTTGAAAATGAGTCTCTTTTAAACAAAGAAGATCTTGTTATGGAATCTTTAAAAAGCATGAGCTTAAAAATACTAATGGAACAGGATGCAGAAGGAGAAGCAGAGGAAGCTGAGCCAGACTCTGTGGTGGTGGATGCTGAAGAGGAAGAAGCAGATGTTCCCGATCCTGCCGGAAGTGAGAGAATAAAGTCTGAAGATCCACCCGAGTCAGTTCCTAGATTACCCCTGGATGTTGATGCTTTTGGAAAAAGAGTTGCCAGACTAGTCTTAAATGGCCCTACGCTTTTAGATTTAAAAACAGTTATTGTTAACAGAGCCCTTAATTATCTCTCTGAGAATTACGACGAGCAGCATGCAAAGGCACTCCTTGAAGTTCTCGATGAGCAGTTTGACTTTAACATTGATGACGCCGGTGCACCCAAAGAAGATCACTACGCAGTTGGTGCATATGCCGGGGGTGCAAGTGCCACCCCGGGATGATGGCGATATATTAAAAAAGATTGAGAGACGAAAGTCTCTACACTTTAACATCACATCCTCAGCTCACAGCGCAGTTAGAATAAAGTGCTTTCAGCACAGTATCACAATGCAAGATTTTTTTGAGGAGATATCTCAGCTTGTTGAGTCAGATTCGACGATTATAAGTACAATTATGGAGTCTGTTGCTGAGAAGAAAAAGAGTAGAAAAATTAAGAAATTGACAGAAACAGATGTAGATTCTTTGTATACAATGATAGAAAGAGAGATTGGCGAGAAATAGATTGAAGTTAAAAATTTCCAAAGCTATAATAAAAATTAGAAATACTTTTGCTAGAGTGCTTCTAGGGCGTGATGCCTATAACTCACTACTAGAAATTGAAAAAATAAAATCTCAAATAGATTTTATGACAAACATTATGTCGGAACAGTCTCGACTAATTGCTTCAATAGCATTGGTTCAAAGTGATCTAGCAAAAAGTGTTGCAGTTTCTGAAGAGCATGCTGACAGTTCTTCAGATTACCTTCTTTTAAAAATACCAATGTCTAGCGACGATTTTTTAAACTAAGTGCCGCGGTGTATATTTATAAATGAACGCGGAGAGAGCAATGGGTGATAATCAAATTGATATCCGAGAAGCACAGGCAATCATGCAGGGTGAGCGACTTGGCATCGTTGATAGAATTTTAGGAAGGCTTATCTCAAGAAAGTTTTTTGTTTTCTTAACAGCGACTGCTCTTTTAATTTGGAGTAGCTTAGACCCGGATACCTGGGGCATGATAGCAATGATCTACATTGGCGGCCAGACTGTAATTGATGCAGCCATTTCCTGGAAGCATGGCAAGTGATTGAAGCACTAACTGTGGCAGCTCTTAAAGAGTTTGCAAAAAAGTTGTGGGCTTGGTGCAAGAAGTATTGGCAGCTTTTAGCAGGAATGTCAATTGGAATTATTCTGTTTCTTCTTTCGAGTGATAGATCTGGAATGAAAAAAACCTTGCAGAAATTTAAAGAATCATCCGAAGAAGAAAGAAAAAGGTCTCTTGAGATTGATAGAGAAAAGCAGAGTAAAGTTGACAAAGTAATTGACAAGTTTGAAAAAGATATTAAGAGCGCTGCAGAGTCACTAGTCGAAAGAGACGAAAAAATCGATGCTGCAAAGAGCGATGAAGTTACTGAGCTGCTAGACAAAGAAGAAGAAAGTAGGGGATCAATAGCTTCTGAAATACAAAAAAAGCTAGGTGAAATTTAACCTTCCTACCCACTAGATGTAATATTTCTATTATGTCATTACTTTCACTTTTATTTAGACAAATAATTTTTATCAGTGTATCGATTCATCTAGTGCTAATTCCAGCCGTTGCGCATGCACAAGACGCAGTGCCCTTAGATGAGGGAGATCCTGCACCCTTCTCTGGAACTCTTTTGACAAATCAAGCAGCAGCATCTCTCCTTGCAGAAATTAATTCTTGCAAAGAGAGGTCAGACTCAGATTTAACATTTGAGCTTGAGAGTGAGAGAGCACGCTGTGATTTAAATACGTCCCTTCTTCAGATAAACCTGGATAGTCAACAGGCAAGGTATGAAAGCATAGTATTGTCTCAGGACGAGCAGCTTGAGTATCTTTTAAAGGCAAATAATCCAAAGCCTTCTAGAGAGGTTATGTTTGTTATAGGGGTGCTATCAGGGGTTGCTGCAACAGTTGCGGCTGGATATAGTGTTCATCTAGTTTCTAATTCAAGATAAATAACTTCTTTTTGCATAATAATTACATCTAGGAGATTTATTGACATGAACGTCGTTGTAAACAAACAGGCCCTTCTTCAGGCACTAGTAGAGACTCTTGCATCTGATGAGCCCGCACCCGAGTTTGATAGGATTTCTATAGAGGGCGATGAGCCTATAACACCCTCTGAGGTGATGTCCACTCAGCTTTCGGAAGAGATGCCCCCAGTCGGGGATGAAGATTTTATACCTTCCTCCCTTGAGGAGCTTGCCAGATCAGCTTTTGTAATAGCAAAGGAAACTCCTCCTGATGAGATAGAGTATTTCTATAGAAAGCTTCATGAGCTACTCGATAGTGCCATTGACAGGGACAATGAAAAGAATCTAAAAGTTGAAAGCTTTGAGAAAATTATATCAGGAATGCTATCCGAGTCTTCCGATATAAGATCAGCCCTAGTTAGAAAAATGTCTGACAGGGTCTCCAGCGGAGAGATTGATTCTTATTCTGCTGCAGTAGAGCTAATTGATATGTACAGCGAATTCGACGACGATGAAGCAGAAGAAGTTCAAATGGAAATAGAAGCCATTGGAATGGAGCAGTTTGAGCCAGCTAAATCTGATGATGCTACAAGCCCAGAGGTTTCTAGTAGGCCCTCAGCTTCCCCTAAAAATGTCAAACCAGATGCCGAGGACAATAGCGATGCTGATGAATTTAAATACTCAGATGAAGATTACGAAAGTGATCTAGGTAAAGAGAGCTCAGAGCAATCAGCAGAATCTATAGCTTCTGACATTGTTGATCTAATTATGAAAAAAGGTCTTCACACTACAGTCCTAAGAGACCCTGAGACTGGCAATGCGGAAATGGTTCCCGTAGTAATAATTGATCCTAAAACAGGAGACTTTAAGCTATCAGAAAAAGAAATGCGAGTTCTAGCATCAGAGTCGTACGGCTTTGAAGTTATAAAAACTGCACTAGCAATGTCTGACATATCTGAGTTATTTGACAGGCTAAAAAGTGTTGCAGGAAGTGATAAAGCAGCATATCTATGGCTATATTCAAATCTAAGTGAAATTCTCGGCAAGGAAGGTAATCCAGTTTCTTCAGAGCTCGGAGCTGAGATGTATGCAAATCAAATTGCAGACACAATTGGAAAGTATGGTGAATCTGTTAGAGATCAGCTTATTGCTATGGCAGACCAGGTCGAAGCAAAAACTGAAGACATAGCGACACAGATTGGCAGGGGTAGCGACTCTCTCTCAATAGTAGTCCCTCCAGGTGAAATGGCTACAGCTTTAAGAATGGTTGCTGGCCAAAGGCTAGAAGCACCAAAAAGAGGTCGTCCAAGACTTTATGACGAAGATGAGCCCCGTGAAGCAATGACTCCTGAAATGAGAAAGCAGATTAGAGCAGAGAGAAGAAAGGCAGAACTTGAGTTAGAGTATGAGCCAGGTAAAATGCATCTCTCTCCAAAAGCTTTGCGGGCAATGATGGATGATATTGCAACAGGTCTCGGGGTTTCTCTCGGCAATGTTAGAAACGTTATATATGATGATCTTAAAGTATACGGTCTTCCGGCTGAAGACTTAAGAAAGATGGTCCAGGTTGACAAGCTTCCGGGAGGTAGAGAAAAAATACCTTTCACATATGATCCGCTTAGAGTCCAAGCAAAAGAGAAAATTGTTGAAAAATTGTATGATATGTACAGAGTTGCAATGATGTCCTACATTGAAGAAGTTGCCAGCTCAGGAGAAGAAGAAGACCGTGACATTGCTGAGGCTTATAGTGATCTGTTCTTTAGCGATGGCGGTTTTTATCAGCCCGGTCTCGACGGTTACGTTGCGCTACAGGGGCAAGTTGGTGGACCTACACTAGATGATCCTGATTCAGTTGATGTTGATGATGCAGCTTTTAGAACGAAAAGAAAAGCATATGATTTTGTTCAGGAGTTTATTGATCAAGTCGCAAAAGAGTGGCTTGATCCTGACTCTCCAGAATACAAGCAGGCAAAAGAAGGGGGAATGAGAGCATTCTTAAACTCCTTGGTCAATGATGAAACTTTTAGTGATGTAAATTCTCGTGCCGATATTGATAAAGTTATTGATAAAGAGGTGAATGCTATAGAGTCTAATTTTGACGAAGACAAGCTTAAAGAGATTATCGATATAGTGTTTGACAAGGCGCCAAAGAGAACAAAGAAGTACATTGCTAGAATTAAGAAAGAACTAGGCAGCGGGAAATAAGCATGCGTTTGACAGAGATACTAATCAATACATCTGAGAAATCCTCTACAGGGTCAAGCACAATTGATAATATGCTGTCAGAAGCGTTTGACACAACGACAGGTAGTAGCTCTCTGCCAGTTGAAGTTAAGTCATCTCAGTGGAAAAATCTTCAAAATCCAAGAAGGCTCTCTCGCATCTTTAGCTTTAGCTCACCGGATAAACAAAGATATTTTATAAATGAACTACTACACTATCAGGAAAGACACGGTCATCATTGTAAAATGATAATAGATGGCGGGCAGATCTTGATAGAGACATATACACATGACCTTAATGATATCACAAACCTAGACCTAAAATTAGCTAGTTTTGCCGACGAGATATTCCGAGATACACAGTTTTTTAGAAATGATAGATAGTGTACTTGTAAGCGATGAGATTGAGTCTGTTATAGACAAAGAGAATTTATTCGGGTCTGAATCAGAAGAAAAAATAAAAGTGCATGCCCATTTTGAATCAGGTGAAATTACAGGCGATCTTTATCATTTTTCTGAAGTAGATGGCTCTACTACGTTAAAATTTAAAATAAAACCAAGCCCTCGTGCAATATTATTTTTAAAGCGATCAGCAGAAAAAATTATTATCGGCAGTGAAGAGTGGGAGTGTATTATTTTTAAAAACCCTAAGATAACATCAGCTTCGATTACTGTCGAAGAAGATATGTACATTTGCCAGATTATTATGAACAATTAAGAATAATTATAGTGTAGTGGAGGCTTTCTATGAAACATAAAAAACCAGAGTTCTCTTTTGACAAGTTTGTAAAAGACATAGAGGATAGAGAGAAGAAGGCGAGAGAAAAGATTGAAGAGCACCAGCAGGGTCAAGAAGAGCACCCAGCGAGAAGATATAATAAGCTCTATAGAGAGCTATGGCAAAATAGAATAAAGTTTAGGAGAAAATAATGTCTTTGATTAAATTAAAAACAAAAGACGAGATAAAAGAATTCTTTAAAATACTTGCTGAAGAAAGTGTTAAAGAGGCAAAAAAGCAAGTGTTCTCTGATGATCCGATGGCTACAAAGCTCTCTAGGTTAGCTGCTGAAGATAAAAAAGCTTACGGCTTAAAGGAACAGGGTGCTTCAAGCCTGGCTGTTACCCAGGGTGGAAGTGAAGATGTTGATATCGAAGATGTGGAGAGCGTAGCTGAAGATCTGCCCGAAGACGAGGAAGTCGAAAGAGAGGTCGAGGTAGTTTCTGACACCGATATAGAAGATGTCTCGCTTGATGCAATAGAGAAAAAGATAAATGTTCTTCGTGGAGGAAGATCTCTTCAGGACAGAGAAGTTGAGCGAGGTCTAGGGAGATATTTTGACTTACTTAGTCAGGCAGAGAGAAAAGCTCTCTACGCATTTTTAACTGCTCTGTCATCTCTAATGACTGGTGAAAGTACCGGAGATGAAGCAGATGACCCTAGTGAACCTCCCTATAATGTTACAATGACTTCTTCAGGAGAAGAGACAGAAGAGGTTGAAGTCTCTGCTGATTTAGACACAAGCAATGTCCAGGGTGATGTTGCGGAAGAAGAAGTTGAAGAAGAAGCCGACGATGTTGATAATGAAGAATCTGTCCCGATTAGGGTCGGAGCTGTTCAAGAGAGCACGTCAATTGCAAGCATAAGAAGTAAAGTACAGGAGCTTTTAAAGAGATCATGAATGTAGAGAACCCCGAAATAATAAAAACGCTCAAGCTTTCTGATGATACGGTGATGACCGTTCAGCTGACTGACAAGATTACCAAAAAGATAAAACAAGCATACGGCGTTGAAAATATTAAAGATGAGCACATTGAGAGATTTTTTGAAGAAGTCTTAGAAGACGCAATTAGTAACTCACGATAGGTGACCCTTGAAGCTCAAAACTGCCAGCCTTATAGAAATGTTACTATCAGAAGGTGCAATTACTGCTGAAGCTGACAGCGAAGAGTACTTGGCAGAGCTTGATAATTTAATTATTTCTATGAAATCGCTTAAAGATTCTCTTGGGAGAGGGAAGGATCGATTAACTCATCGAAAAGAGAGGCACAGGCTACAGAGTGCCATTGAAGCAGTTAGGTACCTTCGAAGAAAGTCTGAGAGAAATAGGCAGAGAATGCTTTCCGAGGGTGGTAGAAAAATTCAACATCTCCCAAAAGATCAAAAAGCCCTGCTTTCACCTGAAGTTGTAACTCAAACAGTTACGCTTTATCGTGAGCTTTTAGATCTTTTTAACAGGCATCTTGAGGCAAAAGGTCTTGATCCAGTTACAGCTGATAGGCCTGTCGGCTCTACTGCATACTATCAGGAAGACCTGGCCGACGGCTCTGAGACAATATATGGTGATATAGACTATCTTGTCGTTTTTCCACCCGTAAACAGCGAATCACTTTCAGATGCTAGAAAAGCACAGGCCCAGGGAGAGAAGTTATACAGAGATGAATTTTTAAATTTTCTAAACGCTTCTCCCCCGGATTTTGTAGATGTTGAGCTTACTGGAGATGTATCACCCACCATGGCAATTCTAACACTTGCTGATGATAAAAAAGTCCAGGTTGATATGATATCAACTGTTCCTAGATATCAAGAGTGGATGAATGCAAGGTGGGTTCCCGAGAGAGGTGTAAAAGGATATGTTGGCGGAAATCTTTATCGTGCAATTGGTGATTCTCTAGTTTTAACACTGGGTGCCCAGGGAGTTTTAGCAAGGGTTAAAGACGGAAAAAGAGTAACTTCTCGAGACAGGGGTAAGAACGTCAATTTTGTACAAGTCTCAGTAAATCCTAGGACTTTTTTTAAAGATATAGTTTTGTATCTAGCTGGTGACAATGCTCTGATATCTGAAGAGCTTGACAAGCATTCAGGTGTCGATCCCGACAATATTTCAATATCAGGAATTGCAACTGGTGCCCGTGAAATTGCTGAGAATCTTGAAGCAAATGATGCATTACCGGAAAAATTTTCATCTGCAAAAAATCTGCTAGAGGAAATTCTTGCTCGGTTTAAAATATTGCTTGAAAACTCTGTGTCAAAAAAAATAGCACCTGGAAAAGATGGCGTCAAAATTTCCAATGAAAAAGCAAACAGTTTGGTAAAGATGAATTCAGAGCAGTATAATAATGTTAAAAATGAATTTAACTTATAATGCGATGAAAAATGGACTTCTTCATATCTGACTGCCACTTTGGCCACAAGAATATAATAAAATATATGAATCGGCCCTACGATTCTGTTGACAGCATGGATTTAGGAATGATTAAATCCTGGAACAGTGTTGTTACAGACTCTGATACAGTCTACCTTGTGGGCGACGCCTTTCTATGTGATGAGGCTGCAGCTTCGAAAATACTGTCTAGCCTCAATGGGTACAAGATTTTAGTAGCGGGAAATCATGACAGGTCTGAAAAAACTATGCTCAGAATGGGCTTTGATGAATACCATAGAGAGCTTTCTTACAGCTTTGGTGAACTTGGAACTGCTCTCTTGAACCATTACCCAATGCCTGACAGGCTAGTCAAAGAGAAGGGCTTTGATTTTCTGATTCATGGTCATCTACATCACCCGCCTCATGTGCAGGGTCTTAAAATTAACGTTGCAGCCGACCTTATTGATTTTATTCCAAAAGACTCTAATTATATAAGAGGCATCATTTCGAGTTTAGAATCAAATGAAGATAATGAAAGCCTAAACTTTAAAATTGAAAACGGAAAGATAAGCCTCAGCCTAGAAATTAGATCTGAAGATTTTTCTGGAAGTATAGACCATATTTATAGTATGTTAAGAAAACATTGGGCAGGAGAGAAAAGATGAAGCTTGGACTTTACGGCGGAGGTTTTAAACCTTTTCACACAGGACATTTTGCAAAACTGTTGCTTGCACTTGATGAAGCAGACAAGGTTGTCTCTTTCTTCGGTATAAAGAAGCAGAAATTTAGCAAAAAGACAGGAAAGCCTCTTAAGACAAACTTTAGGAGCTTTGGAGATAAGCCCAATGCAAGATTGTTTAATCAGGAGATGCAAGAGGAGATTGTTTCTATTTACGAGGATGCTCTTGAAAATGCATTTCCTGGTAATCTTGACATAGTCCCCAGCGCTGATGAAACTCCAATAACAAAGATTTTTAATGTCCTTAACGCTTTCGCATATCAAAATATGTCTGACGAGGAAAGAGAATCACTGGGCGAAAATGCTCCTCTTGTTTCTATAGGTCAAAATCTTCAAGATTTTAATATGAATAATGTTGATGAGATTGTTGTTGTTGTTGGAGACGAAGAGCTTGATAAAACTTATCTGAGCGGTATTAATAGGCAGGCTGAGAAATCAGAGCTGGGTAGAAAAATAAAAGAGCTCACTACTTCCGGAAAGATAAGATTTGAAACAGGTGCTGGTGAACAGGAAAGGCTAGTTGATCTTCTTAAAAGATATAGACCAAAAGCTACTGAAGACCATATCCTTGTTCGGGGTACCCATGTCAGAGACTTAGCGGGTGATGGGAATATAAACTCTCTTCTTGATTACATCCCTAGTGTTGTTCCTGCTGATCAGAGAGATCAGATAGCAAAAATTCTAATAGGGGACAAATCTCAAAACGAAGCGTTTCTTATGCCAATTGTTACAGATAGCTCTCTTCTTCGTGCTGCAGCCAGGTTTACAGCAAAGAAAACTGTTAGTGAGGCTGTTGTTAAAAAGAAGAAAGGTGAGGATCACATTCTCGGCTTGACTGAAGATATGTCAATGACTTTTGACAATCTTAAATCTTTAATTAGTGATGTTCTCGAGGGCAGGGTTGATCACATTGAGGAGAAGATGGATGGCCAGAACTTTACTTTCACAATTCTAGATAGCGGAGAGCTTAGAATTTTTGGAAAGGGGGTCTCATCCACTACGCTTGAAAGAGGCGGAAAGACCAGGTCAGATATTGAAGAGGCCTATGCGAAAAATGAAAGAGTTAAAGATGCGTTTCTTTCAGCACATGATGTTACTCAGGATTACCTACTAGGCAAAGACTCTAGCTTGCTGAGAGACTTATTTCAAAATGGAAAGGTTGTTATTGAAGGGCAGATAATGACGCCAATCAATCCAAACACCATACCCTACACAGAGAATCACGTTAGATTTGTAAGACCTTTTACACCCTACGATGATGTTGAGATTGATCAAGAGATATACAACAGCGTGTTTGAAAACTCAGATGTTGAAATTGATGATAGAAATGGACGACCGTGGTCGTTCGGGCCTGTTCCAAAGCTAAGCCAGACAAAACAAGCAGCAAGTGATATAAGATCTAAGATTGAAGAACTTGAGAGAGAAGTTGATGACCTGGTTTCAAAATTTCCTACGCCTCCGACAAATGTAGGTCAATATGCATCTCAGGTTCTTAATGACTATATAGCAAATAATGCTCCCAGCCTAGATCTTTCCGGGCTAACTGAAGATCAGATGTCAAGAGCTATGGAGAGACTCGCAACAGGAAACAAAGGGGCAATAGGTAAGAAAGAGATTGGCAGTGCATGGCCAGAGTTTCAAAAGTTTGAAAAACTTAGGAGCGCACATGTGGCAGCTGCGATTGTCGATCTAGAGAAAATTGTTCAAAAGCTGGGGACTTATTTCTTTGACACCCTGGAGTTTGCGCTAGCAACTAATGCTGACGTCGTTTCCGACCTTGCCGCAGAGGTCGATAAGATAAAGACTGCTAGAGCAGCTGATAATATCTCTGTCAGGAATGTTGAGTCTGGAGAGATGTCTGACATTGTTGACACTGCTTGGGCTACAAAGCTCGACTCTTCGCTGTCAAGAGTCGAGCAAATGGGCCTTTTTAAGAAAGCTGTCGAGGGTGTCGTTTTAAGAATGAAAGATCCAAGCGGTCAAGAGATTGTAAGAAAGCTAACGGGAATGTTTACTCCGATCCACAGGCTTGTTTCACTATTTAAGTATCCAGATAGGTATAGCGGAGAAATGCTAGTTGTAAAGCAAAGCCCTTCTAAAGAGCTGACAGACGGTGAGGTAGATGCTTTGAATGAAGTGCTTAGAGTATTTGCTTCAAAGCTAGGATTAAGTAGTATGCTGGTAGAGGGTGGAAACGCTTTTCGCCCAAGAGATTCCAGGGGTCGACCTACCGGTCCCCCGGTAACAACTGATGAAAGGATATCGAGACAGTTATCAAATAGAATAACAGCAGAGATTGAGAAAAATGTTCTGCAGCCGCTTGGTCTAGATTATCTACCTGCCGGAAGCACGGCTACGAATAAGAAAGAGATTGGTGATGTTGACCTTGTTGTTAATCAGTCAGACCTCTCATCACTTGTTTCTGGTTTGAAAGGATTACCCTATCTCAGCAAAGAGCTTGTTCCGGGAATCCCGAGGGTCCTCGAGCTACCTGGCGGTCAAGCTGCCACAATTATGATTGAAATGGATGGAAAATATTATCAGGTAGATTTATTTAAAAGTGATAGTATTGATGATACTGCTTGGGAGCTCTCAGGCGGCGGTGAAGGAGAGGTCAAGGGAGAATATCGTAACTTAATGCTTTCACTTCTAGCAAAGATAAAAGGTGAGAGAGAGTCCACTTCTGATCGTACTGTAAAATATACTCTAAGCTTCCCTGGCGGCTGGAGAGAGAAGATTGACAAAAGAGAGAACCACGACGGAAGAATTAGAGATCCAGATCAGTATCTTCCGCTTTTGGGAATAGACATTTTAAAAAGTGACATTAGGAATTTTGAAGGTCTTGTTGATCACATGGTAATCTCTGATAGGGACTCTTTTAAAGAAGCACTTGGGAGATTCGAAGAATACATTGCTAGTCGATTGAATTCAAAATCAGAAAAAGTTAGAAAAGAAGCTGCCCATGCGATTGCTCACTTAAGCCAAGCAGTTGAGACCGCTGCTAGCGAAAAGAGCGAACTAAGAGAAATTAAAAAAATTATACAAAAAATTATAAAAGAATCAGCCGGTGACGCCTCAGGATTTCCGTTTGTTAAGATTAACTGGTCGGAGAAGCTTAAGATGTTTTCTTCAGCCGGGTGGAACCTCTATGATGAAAGAGCATCTGCAACCGCTGATGGAGGGAAAGATCCCGAAGGGGCAGAGAAAGCTGTAGCTGCAATGGAGAATTTAATATATCTAGGCCAGAATGGGTATAGCGTTGCTCCAGACAGTGATGGTGGGATTCTAATTCAAGGCAAGGGTATTAATGCCAAGCTCGATCCAAAAGAAGCTGTGCAGTATATCATAGGCATTAGAACAAGTGAAGATTCTGATGAGTACAAGCTTCCCCAGGTAAGGATACGACATGTTGCGGGGACAAAGCCTTACGATCTAGAGCTGGCATCAAATGGTCAGGCGCTAGAGGTGAAGAAGATGGGAGGCAGGGATAAGCTTTCGAAGCTAGGCTCGGCTACTGGCAGGCTTTTTGATAGGCACGTTGCAATTATTAGACCCATTAGAGATGCCGGGCAGATAGCACAAAAATTTATAGAGTCTGGGACAATTATTAGCGAAGACGGCCAGGCTTTAATAAGGAAAATCTCTAGCCCGCCGGAAGGCTTAGAAATAGAGAAGGTGGCCACTGCTGTTGAGTTAGTTGACTATTTCTTCAACAAGATAAGATTTGGAAGATCTCAAAAAGAACTGCCGGGAATAATGATTAAAGTTGAAGGCGGCCAGATAGGTGCGGGAATGATCAGAAGAATAAAGCGCGGAGAGCTTTTAGATATCGAAGATCGAGGCAATCTTTTTGACACAGTCAAGGAAGCACTCAATAGCACACTAGGAGAATACTCCCCGGGCAAAGAGAGAGCTTCGGAAATTGACAAGGATTCTGTAACTGTAAAAGCATCGACAGGAACAGTTGAATATCAGGGTAAAGTTACACTTGACTATTTTTATGATGAGTTGATTTACAAGCTATTTGACAGTCCGGAGGATGGTGCGCAGATAGATGAATCTCTCTTGGCTGCCTACGGTCAATCTATAGAGCTACTTGCAGAAATATACTCTTCTCTATCAAAAATTAATAAAAGCCAGGGTGAGGATGTTTTTGATGAATTTATTGATGATCTTCACTACGGCGGATTCTATGGCGTCGATAGTAGTTATTATTACTCTATACCGTGTGATTCGAGCCACCTAGATGTCTATGGAACTACACAGGGGTTTAGGGCAGTGCTTGCTATGAAGGAGTTCCCTTCTGAAGGTCCGGGAATACCTGATGTCAAGATTAAAAAGCAGGCCGAAGAGAGAGAAGTAGATCTGGAGGTTGATCTTGAAAAAGTTGAAAATCAGGGTGAAGAGGTTAGCGTAGAGGTTGAAGCAGAAAGTGACGAATCTAAAGATACCTAAAAAGATAATTAATGAGCTAAGAGAGATATCAACATACGCAGGAAGTTGTGACGACTGGATGACCATTAAAAAAGAAGTCATGAAAAGTATCCCGTCTAATTTGAGATCTCTATTTTCTAGAAGAGACCCGATAACGAAAGAGCAAGTCCCTAACAGCTTTGATAAAGCTATAATTGAATACTACTACAATCTCACAGGTATCAAATTAAAAATTAGAACCCTAGCTGAAAGAAGAGAATTAAACAATTAACATTTTAAAATGTCAGGCTATAGTTTTTTAACAGGAGATTTTCCATGAGTCAAAACTGGATTCCAGAAATAATGTATGAAGAAACTGATGAAGGGCAAACGTCTGCAATTCCTTTTATTATGGTTCCTAACAATGAAGAGATGCCTAAGCTGCTTTATGTTTTTGAGAGCCGAGAAACCGAAGAGGTTGAACCAGGACCCGAGGGTGAAGAGTTGCCAATTGTTGAGTGGGATCTTCACCAGTATGCAGATATGAATATTCTTAAGTCAGGTCTTGACTTTGAAACATACGACAGAGTTCGGGAGTGCTTAGGTCTTGAGCCTATGGATGTTGCTACAGCGAAGGGCCAGCGAATCTCTACCACTGTTCGTAACAATCTAACTGAGTAAAAACAGTTTTTACGTAATATTTAAATAGTAATCGGAGGCATTTTAAAATGAACCTAAGCGCTGATAGACTCGCGAAGCTTGCTGGATTGCCAGTTGCTGAAAAGAGAAACCTTAACGAAGCTTCGAACAGAAGCATGCACGAAGATCCTGCACTCGCAGGAGAGGACGAGCATAGATTTGGCAAAGGCCAACTTGCTGAAGAGCAAAAGTACGGTGGAAATAAAGGTGATGAGTCCAGAAGTCGTCGTGACTTTGAAGAAGGTCACTACATGGAAGAAGACGGGCATGCTGCCATGGAAGAGGATTCTTTCAATGAAGGTGAGTACGGCGGGAACAAGGGTGATGAGTCCAAGAGCCGCCGCGACTACATGGAAGAAGACGGACATGATGCCATGGAAGAACGTCAGAAATACGGTGGAAACAAGGGTGATGAGAGCCGTAGCAAGAGAGACTACATGGGCGAGACAGTTGAAGTCAACGAAGAGATGATCGCTAGAGAAATAGCTCTTATGCGCAAGGAAAGACTTCAAGAAAATGAACTTCGTAAGATTATTCGTGCAGAAATTGGATCTATCATGAAGGGAATTAAGCAAGAATCTTCTGAGGCAAAGACAACAAAGAGGTCTGACAACCTTAGAAGCGGTATTACGATGGGGATGCTTGGACCTGGATTTAGATAGGATTCCTTAGTTTTTTTAATTAAAGCCGGATTTTTTAATCCGGCTTTTTTATTTTCTTGCCTTGTTGTGTATAATCTTTCTATGGAGAGATTATGAGTTTTAACGTGGGTCAAGTTATCTATCTGCTAACAAAAAAAGAATTAAGAGTCTATCCTGCACTCATATGTGAAGAGATACAAAAAAAATCTTTAACTGGAAAATCTGTTGATTACATTGTAAGGCTTCCGACAAGTGACATGCGCGAAGTCTCACTGGAAAAGCTAGATACTGAGATATTTACTAGCATCTCTCTTGCAAGAGAGGAGATGATATCGAAAGCTTCTAAAAAAATTGATGCAATATTACAGTCAGCAGAGAATGCTAGCAGCGTATTTTCTGATTTTATTGAGAAAGATAAGGGCGAAATCTTGGAAGAGAGCAGCGAAAAGATTGAAGGCGAAGCTCTTGGGTTTGCGACAGTTGATCTGGGAGACGGTCAGACTGCCAGGATAAATCTAAATGATGTTAATAAGTTAGGAGAGGATTCTAGTGAGTAGTGATAGAACAGAAGTTTCCGGTGCACTAATTAGTGAATGGAGAAGTAGCGGGCTAATATCCGCCGAAGAAATTGTATTTAAGGCGGGCGATCTTTATGTCGCTGAGAATGTTATAACAAGCACAAGAAGAATTATAACTCCTCCTCTCACCGAGGCAAGTGCAAATAGAAGAGTTCTAAAGGGATAATAGTTTAAAATGGAAACAGTCGCAAAAAGCATATCGTTTAGAGATGATGCGAGAAAGAATTTACTAGAAGGTGTTGACATCCTTGCTGACGCAGTCTCTGTTACAATGGGACCCCTTGGAATGAATGTTGTAATTCAGGTTCCAGGTACACATCCCATAGTTACGAAAGATGGAGTAACTGTTGCAAAGGCAGTAAAAATATCTGATTCATTTAAAAATCTAGGAGTGGATGTAGTAAAAGAGGCTGCATCTCGAACAGCTGATATTGCAGGTGATGGGACTACAACAGCTACGGTTGTTGCACGGTCTTTGTTTACTGAAGGTTTAAAGATGATCGCGGCAGGTTACTCATCACGCGATATTGTAAGGGGTGTAAGGATAGCCTCAGAAGAAGTGCTAAGAAACATCTCTGAGATCTCTAAGCCAATTACCAATCCAGAAGAAATTAGAAATATTGCAACAATATCAGCAAACGGTGAGAGTGAAATTGGTGATCTTATTGCCGGAGCAATTGAGTCTCTAGGCACCAATGGTGTTATTACTGTAGAACCTGCTAAGGGTTTTAAAAGCGACCTTGTTGTTGTTGAAGGTATGCAGATAAATCGTGGGTATCTTTCTCCCTACTTTGTTAACAATACAGAGAAAATGGCTGTCGAGATGGAAAAGCCCCGAATTTTACTATGCTCTCACAAAATATCTAGTATCCATAAAATATCTCATATTCTCGAAGACTCTCTAAAGTCAGGTGTTCCAATATTGATAATTGCAAGTGATATCGAGGGAGATGCTATGCAGGGTCTTGTTTTAAATACCACGCGGGGAAATCTTAAGGCATGTGCTATTAAGTCTCCAGGATTTGGAAACGCAAGAGTGGGAATGATGGATGATCTTGCTGTCGTTTTAAACACAGAAGTTTTCAACCCGTCTGATGATTCTCTTGAAGATATTAATATTGACGACCTGGGGACATGCGCTAAGGTCTCTGTAACTAGAGACTCAACAACTTTTGTTGACTGCCCGGCAGAAAAATCTTTGCTTGATGAAAAAGTAAGCTCTCTGCAGAGTGCACTTGATAATCCAGCTTTATCTCAAGATGAGGATACTGGTTTATAAGTCCGGCAGGCCCGCCCTGCCGGAGGAGAGGGAGATGTTCGTGTAGGAGGTGCAACTC
>Ga0163179_10000703_pt1 | contig 23800 bp, 21 predicted proteins | sample AtlANTMetagenome_FD_109643 | JGI IMG/M metagenome (GOLD analysis project Ga0163179, IMG submission 109643) | Marine eukaryotic phytoplankton communities from the Atlantic Ocean - Atlantic ANT 2 Metagenome | ecosystem: Environmental > Aquatic > Marine > Oceanic | place: North Atlantic Ocean...
AAAATCAATAGGAATTCCAAAGATAATTCGTAGGGACCCCACATGAAGTCCGAAGGAACTTCATGGGAAAACCCATGGGAAGAGCCTCCATAGGACATCCATTGGGGGGATGGAGTTATCTGACTATGCCCTTGATGAGGGAGAGTTCTGTGAGGTCTCTCTCGAAGAGTTATCCTCGAAAGTTTTTGGCGAATAGGATCATTTTAGAGTTGCTATCTCAAGCAGCCTTGGTTCAGGGGTTCCGGACTGCATTTCAGCGATCGCTTCTACTTCCATCCTAGCTCCGGCCATGGTAGTGACGAATGGGATGTTTAACTCTACAGCGAGTCTTCTCATCATATTGCCGTCCAAAACAGCTCCCCCTGTAGATCGAGGTGTGTTGATTACCAACTGAATCATCCCCTTCCTCATCAAATCGAGAGCGTCTGGAGACATCCTCTCCGCAATTCTGTAGCAAGTCTCGACTTCGATGCCGCCCACTTCCCGCAATACCCTAGCCGTCCCCCGGGTTGCGTGCAGACGGAATCCCAGGTCGTGGAGCCTTCTAGCCAACTCTATCATGTCGTGCTTATCCTCGTCCTTCACGGTGATGTATACCCCTCCTGTTGTGGGGACTGGTAGCTCAGTTGCAAGTCTAGCTTTGAGGTATGCTGCTGCGGGCCTTACATGTGACCCCATGACTTCCCCGGTTGACTTCATCTCTGGGCCCGGTGCCGGATCGAGACCCCTTAGCTTGATGAATGGGAAAACTGGTGCTTTAACGCAGACCGCTTCCGTCTGTGGCTTGGGGATTTCTAGATCGGAAAGCTTCTCACCCAGTGCAAGCCTAGCTGCAATTCTAGCTAATGGTACACCGGTAGCCTTGGCGACGAATGGAAACGTTCTGGAGCCCCTTGGATTTACCTCCAAGACATAGAGGACTTCGTCCCTAATTGCGTACTGGATGTTGAAGCAGCCCCTAATTCCAAGTCTAATCCCAATCCTCTTGGTCCATTCCTCTACCTCTGACAGGATACTTTGTGAAATGTTCTGCGGCGGTATGAAACAGGTTGAGTCTCCGGAATGGATACCTGCTTCCTCTAAATGTTCCATAATCGCACCCACCAGGACCTCTTCACCATCACACACTGCGTCGACATCCAGCTCCACTGCATTGCCCAGATATTCGTCGATCAGGAGAGGTCTGTCAGGTGCTAAGTATGCCTCGTTCATGTAGGCCTCTAACTGCCTGTCATCGGAAAGAATCTCCATCCCTCTCCCTCCTAGGACGTACGAAGGCCTAATCAGAACTGGATAGCCAATCTCGGTCACTGCCCTTCTCACCCCTTCGGGCTCAATCGCGGTGGAACCCCTAGGCATCCGTAGACCGTTTCTCTCAGCGAATTCCTCAAATCTCTCGCGGTCACTTGCCTCGTCGACCGCTCCTGGAGTGGTCCCCTCTATTACCAGGTCCAGACCCATTGAAGAGAGGTGCGGGAGGCTATCTGAAAGAGGCAATGCGAGGTTGATTGCTGTCTGACCGCCGAATTGGAGAAGAATCCCATGTGCTCTCTCTCGGAGAAGTATCTCGGAGACTGCTTCCAAAGACAGGGGGTCGAAATAGAGCCTGTCACTGGTATCGAAATCGGTAGAGACAGTTTCTGGGTTGTTGTTCACGATAATGGCCTCATGGCCCATATCACGAATTGCCCCCACGGCATGGACGCATCCATAGTCGAACTCTATCCCCTGGCCGATCCTGATTGGACCAGAGCCGATCACTACAATTCTCTGCTTGGTAAATTCATCTAGACCAGGGACATGGTCTATTCCATTGGGGGCTGAACCGCCCTCGTATGTTGCGTAATAATAGGGAGTGACGGCAGCGAATTCTGCTGCACAGGAGTCCACCATTCGAAATCTTGGATGGATTCCCAATTGGTGCCTTCTAGATGTGACTGCAAACTCGTCCCTTCCTGCAGGGAGGGTTTTGAATCCGGACGAGGGGAATCCCGCTAATGCATCTGCGATGTGTAGGTCAGTGAATCCCGCCCCTTTCCATGATCTCAGTTGCGATTCGGGGACTTCTGAAGGCCTTACTCCCATCTCCCCCGCGGCCCGTATTTCGGTTTCTATCGCGGCCATATTCTCGAATCTGTGTAAGAACCATCTAGTCACGCCACCTGTAAGGTCGCGGACATCCTCAATCGAATAACCCCTCCTAAAGGCCTCCATCAAAGCCCCCATCCTCCTATCGGTAGCAATTCTTAGCCAGTCTTCAAGAATGGCTGTGGGTAGAGCTTCAGAGGCCCTCTCGTCCATGGTCTCCCCTCCAGATGCGTCAGCCATGGTCAGGGGCCTTGGGTGTGGTAGCCCATATTCTAGACTAGCCCATGCTTTGAGGAACGCTTCTTCGAAGCACCTACCTATAGCCATAACTTCCCCAGTTGACTTCATCGAGGTCCCTATTGTCCTATCTGCCGTTCTAAATTTGTCAAATGGCCATCTCGGAATCTTAACGACGCAGTAGTCTAGTGTTGGTTCGAATGCTGCTGTTGTCCCCTCTCCAGTGATTGGATTTGGTAGCTCATCCAGAGTATATCCAACTGCTATGAGTGCAGCCATCCTAGCTATAGGGTATCCTGTAGCCTTGGACGCTAATGCAGAGGACCTCGAAACTCTCGGGTTCACTTCAATAACTCTGTACTGGCCTGTTGATTGTTCGACTGCAAATTGAACGTTACAACCTCCCTTTATGTTTAGTCTACGTATCAACTTGAGAGCTGCGTCTCTCAGCATTTGGTGATCTTGGTCGGAAAGGGTCTGTTGCGGAGCAACCACGACAGACTCTCCCGTGTGAACCCCCATTGGATCGAGATTTTCCATAGTGCAGACTATTATGGCGTTGTCAGATGCATCCCTCATTACCTCGTACTCATGCTCCTGCCAGCCCAGAATGCTGACTTCAATGAGAACTTGCCCTATGGCCGACTGGAGAAGTCCTTGACTAGCAATCTCGACTAATTCCCCCTTGTTGAATGCAGTACCCCCTCCCAGTCCTCCAAGTGTGAATGCAGGACGTATCAGAAGAGGGAACTTTCCGATTTTTTCTGCTGCAGCGATGACCTCTTTGATTGATGAGCATGCAACAGCCTCACAGACAGGGAGATCTATGCTCTCGCATACTCTCTTGAACAGATCTCTGTCCTCTGCCTCGTCTATTGAAGCGAGATCACAGCCAATCAGCTCCACTTCCAGTTCATTCAGAGTCCCATCCTTGGCCAATGCTGATGCTATATTCAAGGCAGTCTGACCGCCCATCCCCGCTAGAAGTGCATCGGGCTTCTCCATCTCGAGTATCCTCCTTACTACCTCTGGCAGTAGAGGCTCGATGTAAATCCGATCTGCCATCTCAGGATCGTTCTGTATTGTGGCTGGGTTGGAGTTGATCAGAATTACCTCGTAGCCATCGTCGCGCAGGGCCCTACATGCCTGAGACCCGGAGAAATCAAACTCGGCGGCTTGCCCTATCCTGATAGGCCCGCTGCCGAGAATAACAATTCTATGGATATCGTCACGCCTGGGCATCAGTTACCACCTCCGACGATTGCAGCTTGGGGGTCCCCTGACAGATGGTCCTCTACAATGTCGGCGAACCTATCGAATAACGGGGATGCATCATGTGGGCCGGGACATGCCTCGGGATGGAACTGAACTGTGAATGCTGGCTTACCGACCAAATCAAGCCCCTCGACCGTTCTATCATTTGCGTTGACATGCCTTACCTCGAAGTCGGCTTCTAGAGTATTTGCACCTGGCTCTGAGCATGCGCCACTAGGGTGGGGAGCGAGCATGCCTCTTTCGGGGTCTTCAACTGCAAAGCCATGATTTTGACTGGTGATGTCCACCTTTCCAGTAACCAAATCCACTACTGGCTGGTTGGCCCCCCTGTGACCGTACCTCAATTTGTAGGTCCTGAGTCCGGCCGCTAGACCCATCAGCTGATGGCCCAGGCAAATACCCATCACTGGGATATCCTCTCTGACTGCTCGTGCCAGAGTATTCCTGGCTATTGTCGCAGAACCGGGATGGGCGGGGTCACCAGGGCCATTGGATGCGAATATTGCGTCTGGCCTCCATTCTCCCATTATGTCGTCGAAATCTGAGGAAGCGGGGCACCAAACTACCTCGAACCTTTTGGAGAGCTCCCTGAGGATGTTGTGCTTGATCCCACAATCCAGTACTGCCAATCTAGGGAGATTCCTGCCATTTCCATCTTGAGCGCCCGGATTAATCAGAACGGATTCCTTGCAAGTTACCGATTCTACCAAATCATCCAAATCGGGTGGCTTCATTGTAGATAGTATTCTTTCCATCTCCTCCTCTCTGCTTCGAGGGCCGAACACGCAAAGTAGTGTGCCATGCTCCCTCACCCTTCTTGTGATTGCCCTAGTGTCAACGCCTTCTATTCCGGGGACTCCGTGAGCTGCGAGGAAGTCATGGATGCTACCTATTGAATCACGATGGTCGGGAGTCCTCATCATCTGCCTACAGACCACCCCTCTGGGATGAACACCGGAAGACTCTGAGATCCCAGGGATAATCCCATAGTTGCCCAGAAGCGGCCACGTGAATGTGAGTACCTGTCCAGCGAATGATGGGTCAGTAAGGCTCTCTTGATATCCGCACATCCCAGTGGTAAAAACTAGCTCTCCCTGAGCTATCTCGTCGGCGCCGAAGAGCGTTCCCGTGAATCTTGTACCATCCGCAAGAATGAGCAGTCCAGAGTCACGACTTGGCTGATCTATACCGGCGGAACCCAATAGCAAATCTGCCGCGTCCTGGAATGCTGGTGGCTCTTCCACGCCCGGGATATCCGCGCCGGGAATGAATCCGCGCCGTGTCCCGCTTGCCGACATCAGCAAACCTGCTCAAGTAAGACTCTTAATCATTGAGAGAAAAAACGGCAATTTATCGGAGACTAATCCTCTCTTGTTATGATTTTTTTACCACTCTCACTGGGGATAACCTCGACGGAACCATCGGAGAATCTTTCGGGCCCAACATCTCCAAGCCAGGTATTCAGGAATACTGCCAGAGCTGCTACCTCTGAGTGCGGTTGGTTACCAACTGCAATATTGTAATCGGCGATTCCGAAAAGTTCCCCTGGAACTTTGGTCCCCCCTACCACTACTGCCACTGGTCCATCGAACTCAATACTGCCCGAAACATCACGCCATGGCTCTCCGTACATGGTGAGGTGGACAATGGTTCCTCCTCCCTTAGAGAAGGAGCGTAGCCATCCCATAGGCTTGGGTTCGTACCTGCACTCAAGGGTCCCGCCGAATCTCCCAGAGACTTCCTTCCAGGTCTCCAATGGCGTATCGTCCTCTTCCCCTGAAAGAATAATCTCGTCGGCGCCGAATGCCCTAGCAGTAAGCCCCAGGTGCGAAGTAATCCTCTTGTCCCTGTCAACCCTATGGCCTAGCCTTAGAACGGAAAGTCGTGGCTCGATTCGTTCGCTCACGATTTCACCCAATGGGGGGTGCTTCATCAGCATGACTGCCGAATGACTCCTGCTCTTCGGACGGGAATAAGTCAACTCCCATATTCATCATCGTACTCCTGACCCACTGTAAAAGGATTGCATCCCAGAAGAATTTGGTCGCCAAGCCGATCATCAATGCCATCGCCACCAGGCGACCTGAGGCAAAGGCCCCGGATTGGGCATCGATACTTGTTCCGAAGATGGTACCTGCAAATGGCTCAAGGATGTAGAATACCACCAACACAATTAGTCCCCCTCCCAAATTGTTCAGAATGGCATTTCCGGTCTCCCTTCCAATTGACATTACAAGAGTTGCCAATAGGGAGAGGGCGGGCACGATGAGGCTAATTTCTGCGAAGGAGAATCCCCCTATTACTGACAGAGGTATATCTGAATCCCCGAGCGATTCCCCGCCCCTATCTATGGCAATCCACCAAAACACCAGTGTCATAGCGGCCATTCCTCCAGATACTTGTGCCCTGTAGCTTATCATATCCCTAATTTCATGCCTATCCGAGGGCTGTAAACGTTGGATAATTGACTCCATCAACTCAAGTGACTCGCTAGTCGGGCCGTCGGCAACTTCAGGCGCAGAAATTGAGCCAATAGGCGCATTGAGGGCCTCATCTAGACCTTCGTCTCCCATTACCATCGTATTAATCGGCCTCCGTCACATCATAAAGCATGCGACTAATGGCACCCCACACATGGCCGACTGGCGACCTATCCTGAAACGCCGCGACAGCGGTTTTCCCCGCATTATGGGGGTGTTGAATGCTACTCCTGACTCATTCCACCCTGGTTCTAGGGTTGATGGGGTGGGCGATGCAGTGGAGAGGGCCGTAAAGATGTTTGAGGGCGGTGCGGATTGGATCGACGTGGGAGGTGAATCCACTAGGCCTGGGGCCGTGGAAGTTAGCCAGGAAGAGGAGGCGCGCAGAGTTATCCCCATCATTGAGGCAGTCAGAGAGGTCTTGCCCGATGTAGGGATTTCTATTGATTCAAGAAGAGAATCTGTAGCTAGGATGGCACTTGATTCCGGGGCCGACATGGTGAATGATGTATCTTCTCTTGGGGACCCTGGAATGGCGGATTTGATTGCTGAGTCGGAATGCCCAATATGCCTAATGCACATGAAGGGACTGCCATCCAATATGCAGGAGAATCCCGACTATGGGGATGTAGTGGAGGAAGTAAGGAAAAGCCTGAGTATTTCTTCAGAGAAATTAGTCGATTCTGGTGTTAAACCATCAAACATCATTGTAGATCCTGGAATTGGATTCGGGAAGCTACTGGATCATAATATCTCATTACTTTCTTCCGGAAGGTCGGTGGTCCCAGTGAGTGAGATGGGCCTGATGTGGGGAGTTAGTCGAAAGAGTATGTTCAAGCAGATGCTCGGAAGGGAGCGGCCCGGAGACAGGCTTGCTGGGACGCTGGGGGTAGCCGCTATAGCCATGGACAAGGGCGTCGACATAATCAGAGTTCACGACGTCACTGAGCACTCGGATCTATTCTCCGTAATGGAAGGTATTAGGTGAAAAAATGACAAATAGTTCCAATGTTGTTGATTTTGACGATAGTCTGAGGATTGTCGGAACTGCGCACGTAAGTAGTAAATCTGTGGCACTTGTGAAGGAGCAGATATCAGAGTATTCCCCCGATGTAGTTGCAGTGGAACTTTGTGAGTCGAGGATGGCATCCCTCACAGAGCCGGAGTCGATCGATTCCGAGGACCTCCTTAAGATAATCAAGGAGGGGAAGTCGGCGATGATCATTCTACAAACCGCGCTGGCTGCGGAACAGCGTCGAATGGGAGTCTCGACCGGTGAAAAACCGGGAGCAGAGCTTCTAGCGGCTGTTTTGGAGGCCAGGGAAGCTGAAATTCCAGTTGAGTTGGTAGATAGGGACGTTGTTTCCACTCTCCGAAGAGCATGGGCGAAGATGAGCATTAGGGAGAAATGGAGGGTTCTCGACACACTACTTTGGGCTGATGAGGAAGACGAGGAAGTCGATCTGGACGAGGTCCTAGAGGATACCGACCTCCTAAGCAATCTGATGGAGGAGGCTCGTTCCGTTGCCCCCAATGCAGGAGAGGTCCTAATCGACGAACGGGACGAATACATAGCTGGGAGAATTAAACAAATCAGAGAAGGGAAGGATGGCAGGGTTCTCGCCATAGTTGGAGCGGGACACATCAAAGGAATTATCCGGCATCTTTCGGATTCCAGGGGGGTTGATCTCGAGAGGATGCATGGCCTTACTGAAAGACCTAGAAAATCAGTATGGCCAAAGGCCCTAATGGTTGCTATTCCACTTTTCCTTATCGGTGCCGTCGGTTGGATGGGGTATAATGGAGAAATAGGGGCAATCAAGCAGACTGCTGTGGCATGGCTCGCAATAAATGCGGTCATGACTGGACTAGGCGTTATACTGGCTCGTGGCCATCCACTTTCCGTTTTGGTTGGAGCAGTTGCTTCACCGATTACTTCACTGAATCCCTTCCTTGCAGCTGGCTGGTTCGCCGGATATACCCAACTGAAAGTTACACCTCCGACAGGGGGGGATGCTCGGGATTTCCTCGACATGAATGACCTGTCATCGCTCTGGAAGAATCGAGTCGGGAAGGTGCTCATGGTTACTGCGATGGGAAATATTGGGTCAGTTGTAGGGACTTGGGTTGCCGCTGCGGGAATCGCCAGCCTACTCATCTGAGAGGAGTTCTTCAGTCGGACCCGATAAGTGGCGCCCACTGCTGGCTACAGAAGGTTCGTATCTCGAGGCCGAGCGAGGGAGAGAAATACGGGGACGTTGAGGTCGATACGAACAAGTCGTTTGAGTACTACAAGAAATGGAACGAAATGGCCAAGGAGAGGGAAGTACATCCCCGTGGAGAGAGAAGGCCCTTGTGGATGAACCGACCACTGCCACCTAGGAAGGAACACTGGTTCATCAGAGAATAGGTCATGCCGTTGGTTCTGCTACTCCCCACTCCACTGCTTCCCATGCCCTCTCGTGGACGTAATAGAATCCCATCTTCAATGGGAACTCGATGACGATGAACCATCCCGCGGTCTCTATCTCGCCGGTAAGCATCCCGGCCACCGCAGCCCCTGTCAAAGTCGCAATTATTCTCCAAGCAAATGTCTTTGCAAGGACGCGTTCCCTAGTGTACATCCCCATCGCCATATCATCGGGCTGGCCTAGCATGGAGCAATTAACCTAAGCGGTCTCTCGTAATGGGTGTGCTTGATTTCCTAGGAAGGGGGAATAGCCGGGATTGAACTTGGATCTATGGGCTCTACATCTTCGAGACCCCAGTCGCTCCAACTCCATCCCCTCTCATGGAAGTAGTACAGAACCATCTTAGTGAACACCTCTGTTACACCTACAGCTGCTCCGGCTGCCCAACTTCCCGTGACGATTCGGGTGATTAGAATCGTATCCAGAGTTCCTATTGTTCTCCATGAAATAGTCTTAGCGAGACTTCTCTTTGCGGTTGCATGTCCAGTGCCGGGTATGTGGGCCATGTATTACGACCCATTCCATCAGGGATAACCTCTCCGATGCAGAGTTCAAAGATTTCAGACTGATTCTACCACAACAGCGATTCCTTGGCCACCGCCGATGCATGCAGTGGCTACGCCATACCTGCCGCCACGTCTCCTTAGCTCCAGAGAAAGTGTTAGCAGCAGTCTCGTTCCAGTTGCTGCCAAGGGATGGCCGAGTCCCACTGCGCCACCATTCACATTCACTTTCTCGGGATCTATCCCAAGTTCCTTGATGCAGGCAACGCATTGCCCTGCGAAGGCCTCGTTGATCTCCCAAAGGTCGATTTCACTAGCCTTTAGGCCGGCTTTCTCCAATGCAAGAATACTGCTTGGAACTGGGCCGTGTGCCATGATTGCTGGTTCAAGCCCCACAATCCCCCAAGAAACGATTCTGGTAAGGGGAGAGTCCCCATCGGCAGCCGCCCGGGATTCTGACTTCACGATCAATGCTGCTGCACCATCTACCACCCCTGAGGCATTACCGGCCGTCACTAGTGATTCAGGGCCGAAATGGGTCCGCAACCCAGACAGGGATTCCTCAGTAGTGCCAATCACAACGTGGTCTTCATCCGCATATCCCACAAGGCCCTCTGGAGTCTCCACCTCTACAATCTCCTGCTCCCAAGTCCCTACGGAAATGCTCCTCTCGGTTTTCTGGTGGCTTTTTGCAGCAAAGTTGTCCGCCTGCTCCCTTGAGATACCAACTCTACGACATAACTCATCACTTGTTTGGGCCATGAAATAACCGCAAACATCGTCTCTGAGATTGGTGAATAGGTAGTCTTCCATATCTTTCGGCATCTCGTCCCCTTGCCTGGGGGGCCTTCCAAGCTTGTACGTATCACGCATGTCTCGAAGGACGTGAGGGGCTTGGCTGAGATTCTCCATCCCTCCAGCCACTACCACCTCTGCCTCCCCGAGCATTATCATCTGGGCTGCAGTGACTACCGATTGTGCCCCACTACCACATAGCCTGTTCAGTGTTAGCATTGGCACCTCGTGAGGAATTCCAGACATCAATCCTGCTCGCCGAGCACCGAAGATAGCCTGTGACGAGGTCTGAAGGGCGTGCCCCATTACGACATGGTCAATTTCAGTTGGATCTGTTCCAGTCCTTTCCATTGCCCCACTGATTGCAACGGAACCCAATTCCTCAGCACTGATTGAGGACAGTCTGCCACCGGGACCCCCATCTCCTCTCTTTCCCCCAAGCCACTCACAGAAGGGAGTCCTGGCCCCTCCAACAATTACGACACCCGTGCCTTCCATGGCATTCCCAGATAGGTATAGCACAAGAGGGTGACTGATGGCGAATCAAGATCCTTCTTCACTCATTGAACCCAAAAATTCTGGAAGTTCTACTCCTGACATCTTAGCCACGTCGTGGATAGGGGGGAGACTCTGTACCAAGCTACTAACAAAGTTGCTAGTAGCAGAGTTTCCATCGGCGGAGTTTCCACTATCCCAAACCGTGATCTTGTCGATCTTGAGATTTCTGATAGCCTCAGTCTGAGCAGAAACCATGGCATCGATCTTCTCGACCATTAGCAGGGTAGCTGCAGCCTTTGGATCACCTGACGCGCTTGAAACCAGGCTCTGGTAGCCCTTGGCCTTAGCGTCTAGGACCTTCTGGATTCCTTCTGCCTCAGCATTATACTTGGCGAGAATTGCGTCGGCCTCACCCTGTGCGACCCTTCTCTGCCTCTCTGCCTCTGCTTCTGCCGCAATCTCAATTTGCTGCTTCTGAATGTTGATTTGAACAATCTCGGTAGCACGTAGCCTCTCCTCTTCCTCGCCGTAGAATGCTCGCTGAATCTCTGCCTCGGCCTGTGCGCTGGCCACGTCTGCCCTCTTCTTTGCATGGGCCTCGGCCTCAGCGAGGTCAGCGTTTGCGTTTGCGATCTCGGCCTGTGCGGTGTTCTCTCCAGAAATTGCCATTGCCTCTTGCTGCTCAACGTATACCCTCTCCCTCTGCTCGGCTTCCTTTCGTCCCATCTCCGCGTCTGCATTGGCGTTGGCGACTTGAATCTCCCTCTCCTTGTTAGCTCTGGCTGCCCCTATTGCACCGTCCCTCTCTGCGTTAGCGACGTCTACACGGGCATTCTCGACTGCAGTGGCTGCTGCCTTCTTACCAATGCTCTCGATGTAGTCTGACTCATCGGTAATGTCTACGATGTTAACGTTGAGCTGAGTCAGTCCGAACTTTCTAAGCTCCTGGCCTACGTTCTGGGTGATCAGGGAAAGGAAAGCGTCCCTGTCTTGGTTGATCTGCTCGATAGTTAGGGATGCCACCGTGAGACGAAGCTGACCTAGGATAATTTCCTCGGCAAGCTTCTCGATCTCAGGTATCTTGAATCCCAGGAGCCTTTCTGCGGCATTTGCCATTATGGATGGCTCCTTGCTGACACCGACTGTGAATGTGCTAGGGACGTTGATTCTGATGTTCTGCAGCGAAAGAGCGCCCTTCAGGTCTATATTGATGGGCATGGGTTTCAGTGAAATGTAGGCATAATCCTGAATTAGCGGCCAAACTAATGCGGCCCCTCCGTGTACGACCTTGGAAGGCTTGGCCTTGCCATCTGCCTGCTTGGCCGTTCGCCCATATATCACCATGACCTGATCAGGTGGACATCTCTTGTACCTCTGTGAGAAAAATATCACCACCGCCACTAATACCAGTATTATCGCAAATATTCCAATCGTTCCAATAGCTCCTGCTGTTGCCATTCGTAGTCACTCCTGAACCTATGGAGGAGTTCACAGTCATGAAGTCTTTGCCGGCAAGGGCAGAAGAATGGAGTGGTAGAGCAAATACTCTCAAGGTTTTCTCAGATTCTCTTGACTAGCAAGACCTCTCCCAGAGTTCCTACAACCTCGATCATTCTGCCAGTGCCGATTTCCTGCTGATCGGCTGACCTAGCGTTGTATGTGGAAAGCGAACCCCCTGTCTCAATCTGCACCTGGCCAACCCCTTCGTGAGGTATCACCAAGTACACAGTGCCCTTGGAACCAACGGTATCTTCCATCTCCACATTGCCAGTAGATTGCATCGCCAGGAATAACTCGAATAGCTTGGCAGTCCCGTACATCGATGCCATGCCTGCAATTCCGCCAACAGCCACAGCGACAGGGTCAGAACCGTCAGACTGCAGAACGAACAAACCGGCTAGTCCGAAGAACATCATGAATGCCATGACACCTTGGAAGGTCAGCGCCTTGAATGACGCATCCGAACTTAGTACGTCGATCTCTAAGCCGAAGAGCCCCTCGAAGACCCCTTCTGCCACTCCACCAACTGTCATGAGTATGAACCACAGGAGGAATAAGATCCCTCCGAGAAGGGCCGATGCTGCAAAAATGAACTCGAGTCCCGTTGCCTCCCCTAGTCCAACCAAATCGAAAATATTGAAGTCGTCAATGTCAACCATTGAACACCTACGGGAGGATTAGGCATTTGACCCATTCGGCTAATTTTGTCAGCGTTATATTATTTATTCCGCTTTCTCATCGCGGTGTATCTCTCTAATGTGAGAATAGGACCCACGCAGAGCCCCGTTAGTGCCGAAGTTGCAATCAGATTCCAACTACTGGTGAGATAACTGTCCAAGGCGGTGTAAATGAAGAGGGCGATCAAGATTAGAATTACTGGGATTGCAAATCTTCTCAAGAACAGCTGGTAACCTCCAATTTGATCATAGGCCGGATTCTCGATCATTCGATCGATCATGTCATCTAGTGCCATCTTTTCATCCAACTAACCAAGCCATTGCACCAATTAGGGTCAGGCCGACTGGGACAGAATACCAAATCGCCTTCAGTGCTTTTGGAGTGGTGTCCTCGAGATCGACTATCTTGCCCTCTGCGTCCCTTAGGAAAGCCGTCTTCTCCATCTTCGAGTACCCCTCGGAAAACTCCTTCTCATGCCTAGCTAGGAACAAAAGGAAGTATATTCCAAGGATTAACGAGCTCCCGCCCGTTCCTTGTAAAACAAGGCCTAGTAATTCCAAAATTGGATCGCCCCCTATTGCACCTCCGAGGATTAGTTGGCCGAAAGCGAGCATGAACCAGATCAACGAGTCTACACGTGCCATGGCCTGAGGAAAGGGTGACTCCTCATCAAGGTGTTCCCGTCATCATCTTCTTCCGGGCTTCCCCTTATCGGTAGGGACCCATATGGCCCATGTCCCCTTGGCCGTAGCTATCAGCCTGTCATTGTGATCAATAATTTCTCCTTCCAGGTGAGCTAGGTTCTTACCCCTCTTGATAACCCTCCCTGCTGCCGTGAGAATATCCCCTACCAAAGCAGGTCTGATGTAAGAAACATCAATCTCAGCTGTTGCACACCACTCTTCCTTGGAAAGTGACGACACCAAGGCGCCACCGAGTGCGGTATCTAACATGGTAGCATGGAGGCCCCCATGAGCCACCCCTCCTGCATTTAGGTGCTCATTCTGAACTACCGAGCTGACCTTGCACTCGCCCTGCCCAATCGAAATTGGGCGTATCCCAATCATCTTTGCCAGACCGGGGAACGCCGGGGGATATTCGTCGTCAGCCAAATCTACACCCCTAGTAATTTCCCGGTTCCCCTGTCTGCACGGCCCAGAGTCTCGAATATAATCCACCTGACTCCAGTAGTGACTCATGCGTGCCAGTTTCAGTGATTCCCCCATCCCCTAGGACGGCAATCATGTCTGCATTCCTTACTGTGGATAACCTGTGGGCGATTATCAGGGTCGTCCGGTCCCTAGAAATCAATCCTATTGACCTCTTCAGAGCTGCCTCCGTTTCGTTGTCGACATTGCTAGTTGCCTCGTCAAGCACCAGTACTTGTGCGTCCTTGAGGACGGCCCTAGCTATCGCAATCCTTTGCCTCTGGCCACCTGAGAGCCTATGTCCGCCCTCGCCTATGTCAGTATCCCAACCATCGGGAAGATTTTCTATGAAAGGTATCGCTTCTGCGGTTCTAGCTGCCTCGTAAACCTCCTCCTCACTAGAATCTGGACTGCCATATCTTACATTATCCATGACAGTACCGGGAAATAGAGTCGTATTCTGGCTAACTAGAGATATTGACCCCCTCAATGAATCCAAGGTAAGATCCCTGACGTCGTGCCCATCCAAAGAAATCGATCCTTCATCTGGGTCATGGAATCTAAGAAGCAGCCTGACCATGGTTGTCTTTCCCGAGCCGGTAGAGCCAACCAATCCTACGGTCTTCCCCGAGGGGACCTTCAGGTTTACTCCACCCAGAACCGTCTCCCTTCCGGGATATGCGAAGCTTACGTCACTGAAGGATATCTCTCCAGTGACTTTCTCTATGGCAGTTTCTCCTTCGATAATCCCGACTTCAGTATCTAGGAGGTCTAGAACCCTGGTAGTGGAAGCCATGGCTCTCTGATATAGATCGAAGGTTTCCCCAAGACGAGTCAAGGGCCATAGGAGCCTCTGGGTGATGAAAACTATCACGGAGTATGCCCCTAAACTGATTTTACCCTCGAGGGCGAACCAACCACCGACTAACATGTTGGCAGTGAAGGCGAATAATATGGCCATCCTGATTATTGGCACGAAGGATGCGGAGAGTCTGATCGCCTCACGATTTGCGTCCCGGTAGGAGATGGAGGCGGCTTCGACGCGACTTGCCTCCCTCTCCTCAGCAGTGAACGACTTGATGGTGGTGATTCCCTGTAGATTGTTGTTCAGCAGGGCATTTAGCTCCGCGACTTTGTTCCTGACTAGTGAGTAACGTGTCCCTATTCTTCGCTGGTACATGAAGGATCCAGTGACTATGATAGGTACGGGAATTATCGCCAGAATAGCTACCTCCGGAGCGACAGAGAACATTATCCCCCCCACCTCGATAATTGTAGTTGCCACATGAAGCAGGTCCGTAGCGCCTTGGTCAAGGAACCTCTCCAGTTGGTTGACATCATCGTTCATTATTGACATCAGACCGCCTGTTGACTGCTCTGAGAACCATTGCATCTCTAAGTCTTGAATATGGGAGTAGGCGGACATCCTGAGCTCATGCTGTGCAGTCTGTGCCAAGTTCCTCCAAAGGACCGCGTAGAAGTACTGGAATAATGACTCCAGTACCCAAATCAGCACTGTCAGGCCTGTAAGGATGTACAGCTGGTCATACACGTCCGGATATCCCATGCCAGCTAGGAAAGAGTCCTCTCTTGCGGCGACGACATCTATCGCCATTCCGATCAGCACTGGCGGAGCTAGGTCCCAAACCTTGTTCAGAATTGAGCAAATGGAGGCTAGAATTACCGTTGCCCTATGCTCCCTGAGATGAGTCAGTAGACGTGGCAGTGGATGCCTGTCTCCCGACATATTGGGCCCTTGGCCATGGGCCGTTTGAATATGACTGTGATTCAATCTTGAGATGCCAGGGGGCCCCCTGTCCATGCATCAGCCCAAATGTCATACACGGCAATGCTAAGTTCCCCCGTGGCATTCGTCCTGACTGCATATATATCACCACTGGAGATGAGTCCGTCGGAGTCCTGATCGGACCATACGAACTCCCACCAGGTACCGTCGTCCAGAGTCTCATTGTAGGCATTGGAGCCCATGTTCATTGAAGAAATCGAAGAAGCATTTCCACCTGAACCAATAATCCCGTGAATCTCCAGCTCGGACGGGTACGCTTCAGTTGCAAATCCATTCTGAACAGAGCCGGCCCAATTAGTAATCCCCCCCTCGTAAAGAAATTCACTATCGAGAGTGAATCCCAGAGGGGCTTTTTCGAGGCCCTCCAATAGGGCTAGCTCGACTTCCTCGCCTGTGGATATGGTGAGGACGAATTGGTCTTCATCGCCTGCGTATGTCTCTATTGAGGTTATTATTGGTGGGTCTCCCATTAACTCCAGAACTATAGTATGGGAAGAATTTGTGGCAGATGCGACTTGCTGAAGTGATGGCTCATCTCCAGTAATTCTCCAGTCCAGTCCTGAAATCACAGTAGTGTCGAATCCGAAAGGAGGCACATCTCCATCGGGGTCAATGCTTGACAACTGCGCGAATTCCTCGAACGGGTCGGAGTATTTTGGTGCCCTATCCCTTCCTTCGAACCATACATTTCCAATTCTGATGTTGGTGGTTTCGCCCCCCTCAATCACTTCATTGTTCATTGAATATGCCCCCAGAGTCACCCTAGTTTCGACGGATCTGAGTTGATTGGCATCGTCCTTCGCTACGCTCCAGTGAACTTCTCCGAATTGACCCTGAGCAGACGAAGAGGCTGTTGTCTCTACCCTCAATCTGTCGAACATTTGAGAATAAGCAAGGATATCGAAAGAGCTACTATCGGACAATATATCATTCAGAGCATCGGAAGTCAGGGGGAAGCAGTTTGAATCTGGACAGTCATCTTCCCCGACTTCCAGACACCCCGAAAGAGGTGCGGAGATTATCATGAAAACCACTGCCAGCAGTACTCTCACGGTGACTCGCGAGGGCTCGGTGCTGATGAAGGCATGCAACACGGGTCATGGTAATTGGCAAAATGGCGAGGCGAGTCTCCTATATGGGACGGCTTAGAGGACGGTACGAAGGTGCTGGCGTGACTGACGTACTTGTAGTATACAAGAAGAACTTCGAAGAGGTCCATGACAAGGCTCTGGAGACAGTTAGGGAAGCATTGGATGAGCTGGAGAGAGAGGGTTCGGTAAGGGTTGATTATACTGCAAGGGAGACGGTCAGGAGAGGAGATTTCGATGATCCAGACCTAGTTGTTGTCCTGGGAGGAGATGGGACCCTGACTTCCATAGCACACTCCGTCGACGACAGGACCCCAGTCATGGGCGTGAATAGCCACCCCCGGGCTGATGACGACGACGGATCCTACGGATTCTTCATGGGAAGCGATCCCGAAAGTTTCGCGAGGGATATCCGAATCGCCATAGAGGGGGGTGCGATAACCAACACTCTACCACGATTACAGGCGGAGATTGTGACTACCAGCGGAAACAAGATTGTCACCGATCCGGCGCTGAACGACCTGCTAGTGGCCAATACCCACCAGTATCAGCCATCGAAGTACAGGCTACAGAGGCCTTCCGAGGGAATTGACGTTGTTCAGCACTCTTCGGGGTGTCTTTTCTCGACGTTCCTAGGACAGGGGGCATGGTTCAGGCATGTGGCAAACATAGAGGGGTCAGTATTCCCATTGAATGAGATGGATAGCAAGTACCTGTTCGTGGCTCGAGACCTGCCGAGGGGCGATCGCGCCGAGGACGGCTCTTACTGGGCTTGGACCGAGGAACCCACGGTGATGACTAGTGACATGCACAGGGGCTATGTTGTGGCTGATGGGTGGGATGAGTTTCACTTCACCAGAGGGGCCACGGTGACGGTAGACCTCAATGGCCCCACACTACAGCTCCTAACCTTCCGTAGCACCATACACGACAGGGTCGCCCACTGGATAGGGGAGTAGTCAGGTTGCTACGAACTAGAGGATTTGCTCTAGGAATAGCTTGGTCCTGTCGTGCTGTGGGTTGTCGAAGAACACGTCTGGAGCCGCTTCCTCGATGAGATGCCCCTCGTCAAAGAGGATGCAACGGTCTGCGACCTCCTTCGCGAAGCCCATTTCATGGGTCACGACAATCATCGTAATGTCTCGCTTTGCGAGATCGATCATCACATCAAGAACTTCCTTGATCATCTCTGGGTCGAGAGCACTCGTAGGCTCGTCGAAGAGCATTATCTTCGGATCCATTGCCAAAGCGCGGGCAATAGCCACACGCTGCTGTTGTCCGCCCGAAAGACCACTCGGATACTTGTAGGCCTGCTCAGGGATTCCGACTCTCTCGAGCAACTCCATGGCTTTGGCCTCGGCCTCACGCTTCGACATGCCCTTGACCTTCATCGGAGCTAGCGTAATATTCTCCATGATAGTTAGGTGTGGGAAGAGATTGAACTGCTGGAATACAAAGCCGACCTCGGATCGAACGTATTTCAGATCCTTTACCGCCGTCTCATCATCAATAGTGATCCCATCGATCTTGATGGTTCCGCCACTGTGGGGCTGGAGTCGGTTCAATGTCCTGATGTACGTCGATTTTCCTGACCCAGAAGGACCGAGGATGACAATTATTTCACCCCTTTTGATCTTGATATCAATTCCTTTCAACGCCCAGAAATCTCCGAAGTTAACCTTAACTCCAGTAGTTTCTATGATTGTATCGCCATATTCGGTTCCCGTTTTTTCGTCCGTGTCGTATTCACTCATGCTGCTTCCCCTCCTCCTTCTCTGACCAGTCCAAGACTCTTCTCGATCTTCATCGAGACCCTGGATAGGTAGAATGCAAACACCCAGAATACAAGGGCAGTGACGTACAACGGCTCTAGGAAGTTACCGAGGAAGCGCAAGTCTGTGGCAGGTAAGTCCTTTGCCAGTTTGAAGAAGTCGAGGATGTTGATGATGAAAAGTAGAGTAGTGTCCTTCCATAGCCCGATGAAGACGCTTACAATCGAAGGAAGCGTGGTTCGAACTGCGTTTGGTAGCTCTACCTGCAACTTTGTTTGGAAAGGCGAGAGGCCTAGTGCAAGCGCAGCCTCCTTTTGCCCACTGTCGACAGCTTGCAATCCTCCTCTCAAGACCTCAGCAATGTAACATCCTCCGAATATACCGAACATCAGCAGCATTCGTATGATATCCTCTGCGTCATAGAACGGGTCCATCATATCAGGCATCAAGAAGACAGCGAACCAAAGCCAACAAATTAGAGGACCGGATCGAACCAATTCGATTAGAAGGACTGATGGGATGCTGAAGAAGGGCTGGTTGCTCTGACGTCCAAACGCCAGCACCACTCCGATTCCAAAGCCAAGTACACAACCTGCTGTGGCTACGATCAGGTTGACGAATAGGCCTCCCCATTGGGAGGCTTTGATGCCATCTCCTGCTAATTTGTCGAGGGTACTCGGAACTACTTCTCCAGCGATAATGGCCTCACGCATTTCTTGAGCGGGTGTTCCCCCTAGCACCTCCGCGAAGGACTTGACAAACTCTGGAGGATCCATGATCAAAATCGCGTAGAAGAATGTGATTACAGCCGCGATAGCGATATACGATCTGAGGCGATTGGCCTTGTACTCCTCTGATATCGAGCAATAATAGAATGAGGCACCGTAGGCAGCATATCCAATCAGCAGAGCCTTTGCGAGATTAAAGAGGGGAACTTTCCTATGATAGTTGATTTCACTTGGAACCCATGCGACAGCCATTAGAGCAGCACAAATCAAAGTGAATGGAACTAGGAATCTTGCTGGCTTATCGGCTGTGGTTCCATAGGCGCCCGCTATGACTGCGAATGTCGGGTATAGAATCCACCACAAGCGCCAGTTCTGATTGACGCCGTAGCAATTTGATATAGCGATGCAAGATTCTGAGCCGGGGGCCTGTGTCATCTGCTCAGTCATCTGCTGGCCTACAACCAAGAGCACCCTATTCGCCCAAACCACATCCCAATCAGCCTCCACTAGAATAAAGTGAGAGAGGCCACGTACGACAACGACGATTATCCAGGCTGTAGTAATACCGAGTATAGGAGTAGTTAGATCCTTGCCTGGTGTCCACTTGATCAGTGCGGTTAACGTCACCCACCAAGCGAAGACGAGTGCAGCAGCCGAGATGGCTCCATAGATCACAGCATTCTGCGAACTTGCACCTCCAGACTCTGCCGACGATACCAATTCGAAGAAGCCGTGTGGATGGAGCATTCCCCCCACGAATATTCCACAGGCAAACGCGACTGCAATTGAAGCCAAAGAGAGCATAGTTTTGTTGCCAGGGGTGACCCAAGGGGCGCCGGGTTTCCCCACGATGGACTCCTCAAATTCAAGGAACGAAGAGGTGTTGGTAGGGTCCGGACTCATATTTTCACACTCGTTACTCTAGTATTGTACCAGTTCATTACAGCCGATATAGCGAGGCTTCCTACTTGGTATGTGATGAGGAGGAGGATGAACAGCGGGATTAGTTTGCCAACGTTATTCATCATCACTAATATGACATAGAAAATATCGCTATATGCAACGATAACTGCTAGACTGGAGTTCTTCCAGACATTCATGAATTGGTTGTTCAAAAGAGGCACCATACTCCTTAGAGCCTGAGGTAGAATGACCAGCCTGAGCCTCTGGAATGGATTGAGAGATAGGGAGATTGCAGCCTCGACCTGCCCCCTAGGCAGTGCCTGAATGCTTCCTCTTACAATCTCGGCAACAGTAGATGCTGTGAAGAGAGTCAGGCCGAGCATCATAGCGAGGAAGAAGGGGGTGATTTCGAACCCTGTCCCCTCCGCTATATGCCAAGACCCTGGTGCATCGATCACTCCGTCTCCATTCCAGTCCTTGACATATTCAGGCCATGAGATGCCCTTTGAAAGAGCGATTCCGGCTGCTATAGCGAAGGCAGCAACCCAGATGGTGAACCTCTTCCTGAGGCCGGATTCAGAATCATCAATCTGCAAAGAGTTGATTCCGTCATCATCGACTTTGCTGGTTATTGAAAGCGCATACACGAGTAGTGCCAGCGCAAGTGCAGCCCCTAGGCCCCCTCCGTTTGTTGAGACAAAGGGAACGAGGAAAACGAGGAATACCACTGCGGCGAAAATTAGGAATAAGTCTGAGGCAAGTGCCTCAAACCTCCACCCCAATGCACTAAATGGCCTCCTTGCATATTCAACAGGAGTGCTTGGGCGGGAAATGATTCGGGGTTCAATCCGGTCCGTGAGACGTAAACCTGCCCTTAGAATTGCGAGGGCTACTAATCCCATGACCAGCCTTGGGTAAGATTCCACAGTTACGAACCAGATGCCCTGATTACTGAAGAAAACGGCCCCTCCGAAGAGGAACGTCTCTTCGATGAATAAAGGAGCTTGGATTCCAAACTGAGTTGCAATCAGGAATAGAAGGACAGCGAGTGGTAGATTTCGGAATACTTCAACATACACCGTAGCCATGGTAGATGCCAATTTGTTGGTTGAGAGGCGTGTGACACCGACAATGGTCCCAAGGATAAGGCAGAGAACTATGCTCAGCAGAGTCACCCGGACCGAATTGATAATCGCAGCCTTCAGGAACATCCACCTTTCATCGAGGTTTGCCACTACCTCCATCGGCCAAGGATTGATTTTGAAGGTGTTTACGTTGTCCATGAAATCGAACTTGATCTCCCAGCGGTTTTGCATTACTGGATCAGGGTCATGTTGTAGATAGAGCACCCTGAGAAATAGGTACAAGATGAAAGGTAGGAAGGCGAGATACGCAAGTGCGGCCGTTCTCTTTTCTTGTATAGAGGGTTTCATTGCCTCTTGGGAGAGTTTGAAGGCCCAATAGAAAACAGTGACGAGTATGATGACCGAGAGGGTTTGAGGGATGTTCTGAGATATGATTGGGATCATTGAAATATTGGCCGTCAGGACGGCGAGAAGAAGGATTGAGCCAAAGGAAATGACTGCATCAACAGTCTCCCGTGGTTTGAAGGAAGAGTAATTTCTCGGATTCAAAATAAGGTTCAAGTTATCCTGGAGAAGAAGTATACCAGCAACCACCGCTCCGCCAAAGAAGAAGAAGGGGATTTGTACTCCTGGTGAGAATTCTAGAAAGCCGAATCCATCTGTTACCAATAAGACGTAGGAAATCAAGAAGCAGGCCACGGCAAAGATGGAGCTGGAATTCTCCGAGATAACCCGGAAATTCCCTTTTCGTAATCCTCTGAAAAGATTGGGTAATTCATTTTGCACCAGTAGAAAGCAAATCAGAATGAGCCCGCCAAGGAACAGAGCCAATTTTTCCATAGGATAGAATGAGGGGTTCATTTGGGTACCAGCGACAGAGATGTCTCTAGCCATAGAACTCAGATAGTCAGTCGACATTCCAAGGAACTTGTTCGAGTAGAGCCAGAACAGGTAAGGGGAAAGAATGAGTAAGACAAGTCGAATTACATCCCCAATGGATTCGACTCTTGGTTTGTATTTACCTAATTTTCCGGGGTGCATCCCAATAATAGCCATAATGCAGCCTCATAGTTCTATTTGAAATTAAAAAGTTGGGCCCCAGGGGAGATATCCCCCCTGGGGCTTACGTAATTCCGTTCATGCGTTGAATGGTTTATTCAGCGCATTGCAGGTGCGTACTGGATTCCACCCTCGGAGACGAGGGCATTTAGAGTTCCAGAGCGCGAGATCAGGCAGCCAGTCATAGCGTCGGATCCGCTGACACCATCGTAGGTACCGTCGCAGAACGCGTCGTCGTATGCCTCACCGTAGTTGCCAGCTGCATTTAGGACAGCCTGCATCCAGTCACCCGCAAGCGGGTTGGCTGTGGTGCCTAGTCCGAGGTTCTCGGTCAATAGGCGGCACATACCAGGATCGCTACCATCGCAAGCAGAAGCTGCCATATCAGCAGCGTTTGCAGCGGTGACACCCATCTCTTCGGCAGTTACCATACCGTACCAGACCCAAGCCACGACGTCCTTGAAGTCGGAGTCCATGTCACGGGTTGCCGCTCCTAGCGGCTCCTTGGACATAAGTTCCTGAGCAATCCAGATGTCGACTCCGTTCATTGAACCGTCGCCATCAAGTTGCCACTTCTTGGCCACCATTGCGGACATGTCGCCAGTGAAGGCATCACACGAACCGTCGATGAACTTGGCAGTTGCCTCTGCAGCGTCGGCTACAGGGACGGAGGTGAAGGCTATGTTCCTTGAAGAGAACCAGTCCACCATGTTACCCTCGGTTGTGGTACCAATTCCGACGCAGATGTTTGCGCCGTCAAGTCCAGAAGCCGAGTTACCAGCAGCGTCAGAGGGGTATGCGTCACCGCGTACCAAGATACCCTGTCCATCGAAGAAATTCATTCCGGCAAAGTCGGCGTTCAGATCTGCATCACGGCTGGTCGTCCAGGTTGTGGTGCGGATTAGCACGTCGATTGTGCCAGAGGCTAGCTTGTCGAAGCGGTCCGAGCCCGAGGCCGGGATGTACTCGACGTCGGTATCAGGGTTCAACCCTAGAGCAGCCGCAACAGCGCGGCAGTAGGAGATGTCCAGGCCGGAGCGAACTCCAGTTCCAGCATCCAAGTATCCCATTCCATATTGGGACTCCTTAACGCCGCACTTCATGGATCCACGTTCTACGATCGTGTCCAGGGTGCTCACAGGTGTAGCTTCTGCAATTCCAGCAGCTCTTCCTTCTTCGCGTGCAGCGTCGATGTCTTCCTGAGAAAACCCTTCGCTACCAGCACAGCCCGCTAGGGCCGCAGTCGTCATTAACAGCATCATTGTCATCGCGAGCATGCGTCGCATGCCCTCGCTACGAGGTATAGATGGTATATACCTTCTCATAGATGTTGTAGATAGTCCAGATTTGACAACAAAATTGACGATTTTACCTGTTCAAGGCTATCGCTGGGACTTTCTAAGGGTGGGAGAAGGGGTGGCCAAAGCCACCCCAACCCCCGGTTTCCGAGTTTCGTAGGAGGTGATCCATCTGCAGGTTCCCCTACAGATACCTTGTTACGACTTAACCCTCCTTGTCGAAGGCAGGCTCGAATACCCCATGTTAAGGTAGCCTCACCCACCCACAACTAAGATGGTTTGACGGGCGGTGTGTGCAAGGAGCAGGGGCATATTCACCGCGCCTTGTTGAGACGCGATTACTACCTAATCCAGCTTCATGGGGGCGGGTTACAGCCCCCAATCCGA
>Ga0163179_10000707_pt1 | contig 23737 bp, 17 predicted proteins | sample AtlANTMetagenome_FD_109643 | JGI IMG/M metagenome (GOLD analysis project Ga0163179, IMG submission 109643) | Marine eukaryotic phytoplankton communities from the Atlantic Ocean - Atlantic ANT 2 Metagenome | ecosystem: Environmental > Aquatic > Marine > Oceanic | place: North Atlantic Ocean...
CGGAGCGAGTATCATTCGATTCAACATGCCCGATCTGCCAGACCTGCATTGGGACACGAACCGAGATGGCACAATCAACTCCTCTGACCCTGCGCTCAAGGTCGACCCGACACCGGATCCTGCAGATGGTGCCGCAATCGCTTTTAGCACACCTGTCTTGGATCGTTTCCACGTCGGAGCTGCGCTGTTTCTCCCCTTTTCGCACCTCACGCGCTTTCAGACCTTTGACCCGGCGATTCCCACCTACTTCATGCTGGAGAACCGGCTTCACCGCTATGCCTTGGCCATGGCAGGCAGTGTAGAACTACCCCACGGTCTCTCTTTCGGACTTGGGGCCCGCTTTCTCGTACGCAGTCCACTCGCAATCCACTTCACCTTATCTGCAGGCGTATCCGCAGAAGACGCCGCCGCGGGTGAGGACGAGTATGTGGATGTCGAAGTCGATGTCCACGCGATTGACCTTCGTCTCAAAGCGGACGCTGTGCCAACTTTCGGACTTCTGTGGGACCTCGGTGAAACGAGCCCAGCCCTCGAAGGCCTTCGCTTTGGGATTTCGGGCCGCGGCGAGGCCTCGATGGACATCGACGTGGTCATGGATGGCCAAATCAATGCCTCCCTGGAAGATGCTGGGACCTTAGAAGACACCGCACTCGCCCTGATCTACTACAGCAAGGTCCAAATTCTGGACCATTTCCTACCCCGCGAGTTGCAAGTTGGTCTCGCCTACAGTCCAAACTCCCGTCTCGACACCTACCTTGATGCTCGATTCACCCAGTATTCGCGAATGGAAATCAACGTCGCCCAGACTAGCGACGCTGTCCTGGAAGCCACATTGGCCGATTTGTCCGCATCCGGCATTGGAGATGGCAATCCACTGGACTTAGGGCTCGAGGACACCCTTTCCTTCCGAACAGGACTTTCACTACGCTTTCCAGAATGGGAGTTGGGCAGGAAACTCGGAAAGATACAACTCACTCCTCGTGGTGGTTTCGGCTTCGTTCCAAGCCCGCTGGAATCGCAAAGTACAGACAGTGCGCTTCTTGACTCCGATAGGCTGGTTTTCGCCTTAGGCCTTGGCGCAGTGCATCAGTTCGAAGCTCTCGGACAATCACGCCGCTTAGAATGGGACGTATATGGCCAAATGCACCAACTCGCGGCCGGTCAGCTTGCACGACCGTCAAGCGACCCACTCGTGGCGGGCACCCCCATCGATAGCGATTCAGTGCCCATTGGTGGTAGAGTCTTTATCGCCGGCGCTCAAACGCGGTTCCAGTACTAATGGCCAACACACTCGAAGACATCGCTACATGGGCCGCCGGACTGGAGCTTTCCTCCGTTCCTGAAGACGTGATGCGTCGCGTACAGCTCCAACACATCTCCACCGCCGCCGCTGTGGCAGCAGTGCATGACTGGGCCCAAGCGCCGAGCGCTCAACACGCCGAAGCAACCCTTGCGGGTCTTGCGTGCCACTTGGACAATACGGACCACATTTTTTGGGGCCAGACCACGCCTGGTGCCGTTTGTCCCACCTGGGCACACCGTCCCCGCAGTAAGGCGGACGCCGCACTCGTTGCGAGCGTCGTCGCCAACGAACTCGGCGCACGTGTCGGTCTTGCATTGAGCCTGAATGGCCAGCCCGCAAAAAGTGCGTTGTTACTGCATGCATTCTGTGCCGCGGCCTCCACCGCCCGATGCATGAAACTCTCCCACACACAGAGTGTGACAGCCTATGCCATTGCGGTCGAAGAAGTCGAAAAAAACCAGCCTCCTCCATCCTTAGATTCGGCGGCTATCACACGCGCGATCGACCATGGCATCACCGCTGCGGAGCGGGCAAGCCAGGGCGAAACGACTTCACTTGAAGCCTTGAACCAGATGTGTACAGCAGGCGGCACCCTTCCTCTTGAGCAGACCTTTTCAGGGTTGGGAACATGCTGGCTCACACGCAGCCTCGCCTATTCGCTCAACCCAGGGCATCTCTTCTCTCAAGTCCCCGTTCAAGCCGTCCACGAGATCCTACGACGACACATCAAAGCAGCCGATAAACGTCTCCGAGTAGACCAAATCGCGAAAATCGAGATCAAAACCCACGCGCTCACACTCGCTTTAGATGCGCGAGCTCAAGCAGAAGCACTCGACAGCCAGAACGTCTGCGCGAACATTCGCCAACAAATCGCACTCCTGATCGCGACCCATGAACGGGATGCCGAGCAATTTCATCCGATGACCTTGGCAGAACACAGTGAAAACATCCGAGCCCTCAGCGATAAAATCGAAATTTGTCACGACTGGGCTGCCACGCTCCGACTCACCACGGAGATGCGAAAGAGCTTACCGTCGCACTACGCACGTCTAAGTCCGAACGACCTATGGCAACGTTTCTCCAAAGGAAGCACCGAGCTCGGTTGGAAACCCGGATTCCCACCACCCGATCAGTGGGCTGAAATTCTAAAAGAGCGACCAGATAAACTCTTCCGACGCCAAAAAACGTTCCCAAGCCTCAACGAAATCGATGCCCGCACACTACGCTATGTGTTTCCCACGGAAGTGAAGGTCTATACAACACGCGGCGGATGGTGGCCGGAACGCCGGGAAACCCCCGAAGGCGCCCCTGGCTGGAGTTGGCAGGCCACAGTGGATGGGGTTCTGCAGAAGTTCAGTAGAAGCACCCAAACCGAACTTGAAAACGCCAAGTCCCTCTACAAAGCGCTCCCAAAGGGGTCCAACAAGACTTGGACGAAAGCTCTGCGCTTGCCCTAAGACAACTCCGGCTCAGTTTTCAAATACGATATCGCCGGCGGCCACAACGAAGCCATTTTCAGCACCATCCAATTGGACGCTGATATTGCCAATCGACATCCCCTCTAAACTCGGCAGTGGGAACTCGCCCAAACTCTCGGAGAGCATCGGCACCAACAACGGCATGAGCTGCTCCAGGAAGGCTTCGGTGTCTCCCGCATACTGGGATCTCGCATTGGGGTGGACGAGATCGAAGTAAATATTCATGTCACCGATACCAATGACCAGCGCATTATCCGTAGAGGTCTCAAGATCCATATCCGCCATCAGATGGACGTAGACCCGCAAGAACAGATTCTGCTCGGTGGCTTCGCCGTCGTAGATCGACAACTCCAAGTCCCCGATCTGCAGATCCAGCAGACCCGCCCCAGTTCCAGGAAGCACAACCGGAGGCAACATTCCGCTGGTCTCCACCGTCATCGCACTCAATCCAGGCATAAAGAGCGCCAGATCGCTCATATCGATGCCCAAGTCCTCATCCGTCAACGACATCTCTAAGAGACCACCACTCCACATGGCATAGAAGGCTTGGTTGAGAAAGTCCTCTCCGATTCCCAACTCCATCTCTCCATTGGGAGAGGAAAAAGCAGGCGTGCTGTAAGGATACACAAGGCTCCCGAGGCCTTCACCATAGGGATTGGCCCATGTCTGGCTGGCGAACCACGTGCTCAGCCCAAGAGTCAGCCCCTGATCGTCAACGGACACATCATACGGAAGCGCATCCAGGTCGAAGGAGATACCGCCCAACTCAAAGGTCTGCTCGATTTCCAAGGCAGCAAAGGCATCATTGACCAACTCCGGCACCTCATCTGCTGCCATATCGGCCAGTGCGTCGACGAGTAGCCCCTCGATAATCGAGTCAATGTTGATGCCAAAGAAGTTCATGACATCATAAATCCAAGAGTCCAGACTAAAGTTGAAGTTCTGGGTGTCCACCGCCACATTGCCGACATCCACACCCAGCACTTGGTTGCTCACCCATGGCTCCAAATCCATCTGAAGCCGAATCCAGTCCGCCTGAATACTCCCGCTGGCCGAATATCCGATACCGATGACTTTGCCGCTGGCAGACCAATCCAAGTAGGGGTTGTTGATGTACGCTGTCGTGTCGAGGTATCCACCCGATGTGGGATCCAAATCCAGCTCCGTATCTGAGATGGAGAGATTCCCTACATAGAAGTTGATCGAGTACCAGTCCCAACAGGTCGAACCACCCCACCACCAGTTGATACAACTCTGCTGGCTGTTGGAGTAGACCGGATTCGGGAGTTGCGAAGCGATTTGACCGATATCAATGAAGTCACTGGCCAAGTCCTCAACGGAATCGAAACCGTCCTCATTGATTCGCACGATCAGACCATTGTCGATCGCACTTCCATTCGGCACAAAATTCCCATGCAGCACGGCCCTGAGATCCGTTGTGGGATTGCCATCTCCATCGATGGCCACCGTCTCCACAATGTTGAGGCCGAAATCATAGTTCACACTGGCTTCCCAGGTCCCATCCTCCGCAATACTCGCCGGAGTCCCGTTGACCGTGACGGAGGCCACACCCGAGTACTCATCGGTCGCCGTGCCCCGATAGGTCTCGCTCGAATCCGTGGTCATGTGCCCACGCGGCTGTTCATCAACCACCAAATCAGGCCCCGAGCTATCAATCAGAATCGGCCCTTCTACATCCTGCAGACTCCCATCCGGAAGACTCGCGAAAATGTCATACCAACCCTCTTCCCAGAACGTAAGCACGTTGTAATTGACTGAGAGCCCATCACTTGGGTCCGACCAGAGCACCCAGTCGGTGTCCAGTTGGTTGCCGTATTGATCGAAGATGTCCACATGAGCGATTGTGGTCTCACCCAACTCCAACTCGACGTCTTCCAACCACAAATCCAGTGTCGTCGGTTGCCCTGCCCGGACGACTAGGGACTCCATATCGACCAAACCCTCCCCCTCTTCATCATCCAAGAGCAGTGAAGCGGTGACGTCGTAGACACCGGGGATTGTGGTGACAAACTGGCCTTCCACGAGTTGCAACTCCGTGGGATCGATTGCAAGCTGGACGGCCGCCGTGTCCAAGTCGTTACCAAATTGGTCTTGAAGCACGAGAGCATAAGAAATCGGCACGCCCACGTCCGTCACGACATCGGCCATCTGCAGATCAAGATGGTCGGCCGCATCGGGGATGACCTCAAGATTGATCGAAGCCGCGTAGCTCGCCCCCTCGTGGATTGCCTCGGCCCGCAGGGAATGAACCCCGGCCACAATCGGCATCAGGGAATCCTCGTCCACAACCAACGCTTCTTCCAAGTCCGATACCAAGACCACCGATTCGGGCTGCTCCACCTCAGCGTTCTTCAAAACAACCGTATACCCCACCTCATTTCCAGCAACGATACTCGTCTGGTCGACCACCAATTCAAGGGAGATCAATTCACCCTCATCCTGACCGCCACCGCCATTGCAGGCGCCAAGCAACCAGAAGGTCCCAAAAACAAGGGTGGAATTGCGCATAAAACTCTCCTTATACCGACTCCATAGTGCCCTATAACTATCGAGGTGTAAACCAGAGTTGGACCTCTTATAAATCAAGCCATGAAGCTCCCTCAAGACTATCTCGTCGCCACAAGCCAAACCCCCTCCGGAAACTGGAAGAACCGTCTGGCCAAAGAAACCAGTCCGTACTTGCTGCAACATGCCCACAATCCAGTGGACTGGCATCCATGGGGCGAAGAAGCATTCCAAATCGCCAAAGAACGGGATGTTCCAATCTTTTTATCGATTGGATACGCGGCGTGCCATTGGTGCCATGTCATGGAGAAGGAGTCTTTCGAAGACCCCAAAATCGCTCTACTACTCAATGAAACTTTTGTGAACGTGAAAGTCGACCGAGAAGAACGCCCCGATGTGGACGCACTGTATATGGATGCGATTCATGCCATGGGTCGACACGGAGGCTGGCCCGCGAGTATTTGGATGACACCCGAGGGCATCCCCTTCTACGCCGGCACCTACTTCCCACCCACTTGGCGCCAAGGTCACCCCGCATTCCGTGCAGTCATTGAACAGCTTCAATCCGCATGGGGCACCAATCGCGAACGTCTCCTCAAGAGTGGAGACTCCATCAAGGAGCAACTCCAGCGGGCCCTACCCGAAGACGATGGCAGTATGCCTGGCCCTCACTGTATTGAGCGTGGCTTTGAGGGAATCCAAGAATACTGGGACGACAACTCCGGTGGCTGGGGAAATGGCGCTAAATTTCCCATGCCTCCAAGTCTTTCCTTGCTCCTGCGCTACGGGATTCTGCACGGAAAGCCCAAAGCCTTGGTCATGATCCGAAAAGCATTGGACGCCATGGATTTAGGTGGACTGCATGACCATCTCGGCGGAGGATTTCACCGTTACACCGTCGACCCCGACTGGGCTGTGCCGCACTTTGAAAAGATGCTCTACGACAATGCCCAACTCCTACGCGTCTATGCGGAGGCAGCATCCGCCCTCGACGATGCCCGGTATCGGGACGTTGTCGACGGTATTGTGACCTATTTAGAACGTGACTTGAGGTTGGAAAACGGCGCCTACGCCTCCAGCGAAGACGCTGACTCAGAAGGCGAAGAAGGTGTCTTTTACGTGTGGACAGCCCATGAGATCCATCAACGACTCCACCCTGCGCATGCTGCTCTCTTTTGTCGTGCCTACAGTGTAGACAATGTCGGCAACTTTGAGCATGGCACCACCGTTCTGCGCCGCAATACGGACATCGACCCGACGAACCCGCAACTTCGCGAGGTTCGCGAGAAAGTACTTGCCCTGCGGAACCAGAGGGAACGGCCCGCACGGGACGACAAGGCGGTTGTCGCATGGAACGCCTTAGCCGCCGGAGCACTTGCCCGTGCAGGGAGGCTGCTCAATCGTCCCGACTGGATCCAAAGAGCCACAGAGTTGGCGAGCCTACTCACAGGCCTACCCCGTAACGATGGTCTTTTACCCCGGACTATGGATCACAATTCACCTCTGGGAGTCTTGGAGGATCACGCCTTCTTGGCCGAGGCGCTCTTAGATGTGTTTGAGGCGACAGGAGATGCACAATGGGTACAACAGTGCATCGACCTTTTAGAAGGCTGCTTAGACCATTTCATCGACGATGCCGACGGTGGGTTTTTTAGAAGCTCCAACCCAACGCTTCTACTGCGACAAAAATCTTATGAAGATGGCGCTGAACCCTCTGGGGCCAGTCGCATGCTGCAGACCCTACTCCGGTTGCGCTCGTTGGGTCACCCTCTCGGAGAACACAGCTGTGTAGAAAGAGGCATTCGTATTGGTGCCGCCTATCTTCGGATGCGACCGGGATCTGTACCCGAACTCCTTCAAGCCTATGACACCTACAGCAGTTCGGGCACGGAAGTGGTCATCACAGCCCCCAGTCGGGAAGCGGCTCAACCTTTCTTGATGCAGTACAACAGTCGACTCCGCTTCAACAGCATGATCGCATTGGTGCTTCCCGACAGCAAAGATAGTCTCGCCGACTGCCACGTAGTGCACGACAAGGAAATACCCACCGAGGGCGCATACGCCTTTGTCTGCATGGACGGCGCATGCAAGCTACCCATCTTCGATGTGAATCGCCTCGAGCCCACACTCGAAGAAAAACAACAGCTCTAACTGAGCATCTCCACATCCCCGGTAAGAATGGCCTCGAGACCCTCTCCGGTGTCAATCATCAACGCCCCGTCTTCTCGCACGTCACGAGCGATACCATTCACACTCCCCACGCGCACTCTCTGACCAAGATGTGCCGCTCGTTGGCGCCAAGCTCCCAAAACACTTGCCGTCCCTCCGCTTAGCTCCGCACACCAACGCTCAACGGCAAACACAACCTCCCGCAGGACGTTGGATCGATCCTGTTCACCGCGCAACATTGCCAAAGAGCCCGGATTGGGCAGCTCTTCCGGAAATGTCGTCTGATTCACATTGATGCCCACCCCAATAATCGCGTACTCGACGTAGCTCGGCTGAGCCTCCATCTCCGCAAGAATTCCACAGACTTTCCTCCCCTCTTCATCAAGCAAATCATTCGGCCACTTGATACGTAAATCCAAAGCTTGAGCCAAGCCAACGGCCGTCGCCAAACAGAGCATGGGCGCCTGCTGCGGTGACAAAGGCGGTCTCAGAATTAAGGAAAACGCCAGATTCTGTCCCGTTCTGCCATGCCAGTTTCGACCCAAGCGCCCCTTGCCTGCTCGCTGCGAATCCGTCACCACCAACGTCCCACTCGGTGCATTGTCTTGCGCAAGTTTTCTGGCCTCAATCTGGGTACTCTCACACTCCGCAAAGAAGACCACTTCACGCTGCAGGAGCGTTGAAAGATGCGCTTGGTCCAAGGCCATGTCTATTCCTCGAATTCGAGGGCCAAGTCCACCCAACGTGCCTGATGAATCAAGCCTCCAACACTGACGCGATCCAAACCGAGTCCCACAAGTGTAGCGATACGCTCGGGAGTCATTCCCCCCGAAGCCTCCGTCTCCACCCGCCCGGCTGCCACACGCACACATTCCGACAACATCGCGTTGTCCATATTGTCCAACAGCACCGAGTCCGCACCCGCAGCAATTGCTTCTTCCAACTCCGCAACGGTCTCGACCTCACATTGAATACGGAGCTCACTTGAGGCTGCCTTAGCGTTCTGGATGGCGGCCGCCACACCCCCTGCGGCTTGGATGTGATTGTCTTTGATAAGCACAGCATCATAGAGCGCAAAGCGATGATTCTTCCCGCCGCCGTGCACGACGGCATCCTTCTCTAAGCGACGATGAAGTGGCGTGGTCTTTCGGGTATCGACGACATCGATTTCTCCACACGCTGCCGCCACATAGGCTGCGGTATTTGTGGCAATGCCTGAAAGCTTCATCAAGAAGTTCAACGCCAATCGCTCACCGGTCAATATCGCCCGTGCCGGACCACTCAAGAGCGCGACACGCTGCATGGGCTGCAGAGTCTCGCCATCTTCAGCTAAGGCTTCAAACGCGACCCCCATCTGCTGAAACACCTCTTCGGCAGCCCGCATACCGGACAACACAATCCCACCACGCGCCTCAATCCATGCCTTCGCCTGGGTATCTTGAGAAACGCAGGATTCCGTCGTTACATCTCCAGGGCCGACATCTTCGGTCAGCGCGAGCGCCACCAATTCTTCAAGCGTCAAGAGATTTCTCCGCGTGCCTGCTCGAGCTGTGTCAGCTTCGTCTGCGCCGCAGCGAGCTTCTCACGGAAGCCATTCACGACATGATCGGGTGCTTTTGCAACGAAACCAGCGTTGCCAAGTCGACGCTCTAAGTCACCCACGTCTTTCTGAACTTTCGCGATTTCCTTATCGAGACGCGCTCGTTCTGCATCGAGATCCACAACCCCCTCAAGGGGGATCACCAACTCCGCACCTTTCACAACCGCAGTGGCCGATGTCTCAGGCCGCTCGCCCTCGAGTAACTCCACAGACTCGATGCCGGCCAAGTGTGCCAAAGCGTTCGCATGCTTCGGCAGCCAAGTGGCTTTTTCACCGACCGCAAGAATCCGCAACGGTACCTTCGGAGAGAGTTCCATATCGGCCCGGAGGCGTCGAATCGCAACAATGCATTCTTGGAGGAAAGCCACTTCTCGCAGAATCTGCTCGTCTTCCGGGAAGTCACTGACCTTTGGATAGGCTGCACACATGACCGTTTCACTCTCGGCCCGCACATCTTCAGGCAGGCGCTGCCAAATCTCTTCGGACAAGAACGGCATGATGGGATGCATCAAGCGCACCGTTGCGGAAAAGATTTCCACAAGGGTCTGTTGAGCACCAGCTTTCTGGGCGCCTTCACCATAAATCGCGTTCTTCGAGAACTCGAGGTACCAGTCGCAGACCTCACCCCAAAAGAAAGCATGCAACTCGGTAGCGGCTTCATTGAAGCGGTACTCATCCAGTGCACCACGGACCCGAGCAACAGCCTGGCCCGCCCGGACACGAATCCAATGGTCGTATGGTCCCAACTCGGCCTCAGCACGCCGGTCGTAGCCCTCAAGACCCATCAAAGCGAAACGCGTGGCCTGCCAGATCTTATTCACAAATCGGGAATTCACCTCAACGCGACTTTCGTCCCACAGGATGTCTCGTCCCTGCGTCGCGTACTGCGCAAGGGTGAAGCGAAATGCATCGCAGCCATAGGCTTCAATGGTGTGAAGAGGATCCACCACATTGCCCTTGGTCTTGGACATTTTGTCCCCGTTCGAGTCACGAACAAGACCGTGGATACACACATCCGCAAAGGGTTCTTCACCCATGTTGTGGATGCCCGAGAACATCATTCGAGCCACCCAAAAGAAGATGATGTCGAAGCCAGTGACAAGCACCGAGGTCGGATACCATTTCTGCAAGTCCGGTGTGTCATCCGGCCAACCCAAGGTCGAGAAAGGCCAAAGGGCTGAAGAGAACCAGGTATCGAGCACGTCTTCATCTTGCCGGATTGCTTCCGAGCCACATGCCGAGCAAGAGGTCGGCGTATCTTCGGTCACCGTCAAGCCACCACATTCGTCGCAATACCAGACCGGGATTTGATGACCCCACCACAACTGACGCGAAATACACCAATCGCGAATGTCTCGCATCCATGAGAAATAGGTGTTCTCCCATTGCTGGGGTACAAACTTGGTCCGGCCTGATTCCACAGCATCAATGGCTGGCTCCGCCAAAGGCTTCATACGGACAAACCACTGGGTAGACACCATTGGTTCTACAATCGCATTCGAGCGCTGTGACCTCCCCACGGCCATCGTGTGTGCCTTGGTTCCTCGATCCAGGCCCAACTCGGCCATCGCCACCTTGATCGCCTTGCGGGCTTCATAGCGATCCATGCCCTCAAATCGACCGCCCTCGTGATTGACTGCGGCTTTTTTGTCGAGCATGGTGATGAACGGCAGGTCGTGACGTTTCCCGACCTCGTAATCATTGGGATCGTGGGCCGGTGTGACCTTAACGGCACCGGTACCAAACTCAGGATCGACCAAGATGGCGTCGGCGATAATCGGAAACTCTCGATCCACCAGTGGATGCCGAATCGTTTTGCCAATCAAATCTTTGTAGCGAGGATCATCCGGATGAACCGCCACAGCGGTATCGCCCAACATGGTTTCAGGACGCGTGGTGGCCACCACAATCTCACCACTGCCATCCGCCAAGGGATATGCAAAGGACCAGATTTCTCCCTGGAAGTTGTCCTCGTGCTCCACTTCCAAGTCCGAGAGCACAGTCTGCCCCACTGGATCCCAGTTGATGAGACGAGTGTCGCGATAAATCAGTCCCTCACGATACAGCTTCACAAAGACGTAGCGCACGGCACGCGACAATCCTTCGTCCATGGTGAAGCGCTCACGCGACCAATCACAGCTCACCCCCAAGGCACGGAGTTGCCGCGTGATGGTGGAACCGCTCTCTTCTTTCCAAGACCAAACCCGCTCCAAAAACGCCTCGCGGCCCAAATCATGGCGGCTCAAACCTTCTTCTCGAAGCATCCGCTCGACTACCCACTGCGTAGCGATGCCCGCATGATCCGTACCGGGGATCCAAACCGTATTGAATCCGTCCATCCTTTTGTACCGAATCAAGATGTCCTGCAGAGTGTTGTCGAGCGCGTGGCCCATATGCAGCGAACCCGTCACATTCGGAGGAGGAATCACAATGCAATACGGCTCTCCGGGAGCATCCGGGTCCCCTTTGAAGAAACCCTGTTCCTCCCACCACGTGTAGTAGCGGGCCTGCGCTTCGTGAATATCGTAGTTCTTGGGTAAATCGGACATGGGGGCTCCAACGCACCGGGCATGAGATCATGCACATTGCGCCCTAAGGGCGTCTCGTCAAGGCCCCTCTTTCTTGAGTGCCTCGGTTTTTTCAAATTCAACCGCTTCTCGCACCGCTTCGACCACCATTTGCCGGAAGGCTGGAGACGACTGAAAAGCAGACCGGACCGCTGCCTCTACCACCTGGGGCACCGCTTGTAAGATGCTTGCCTCCAATTCCGGTGCGATCGTCGAAGCTTCCTCCGACCACTTCACCATGACATCCCCCTCTTTTCCTCCCCGCGGAAGAAAAGTCGCCAGCTTCTCCTCGGGACTCGGTGGATTTAGGTCCCACGCTGCGACGCTCACCGAAGCAGGAGTTTTCTGGCTCGACAGCGGACCCAAAAACGACTCCACCACCGACAAAATATCATCGGAAATCATCGGTGCCCGGAGCACAGTATCCGCCCCAGCCGCCGCTCCTTTGTCGGAATCATAGACCTCAAATGCACTCGCCAAGAACACCACCAGCGCAGCGGGAAACCGTTCTCGAAGCGTATGGGCCAGCTCATACCCACTGCCATCTGGGAGGCTGGTAGAAAGCAAGAGAATATCCAAACCATGATGCAGCAACCCATCCACATCCTCGATGGTACGCGCCGAGTGAACACGAACAGCGCGCCCCTCAAAAGCGCGACGTGCCTTCCGGTGCAACACCGGATCCGCATGCACCACCAACAAATGCCGAGCAGACATGAACACCCCTCCGTGGGGATGGCTACCACTGCTTAGGAGCCGACGTCAACCGTTAGTCCACTAAAGCTCGTTCACTACCTCAACATGGATTGCTCGGGTCATCGTTTCGACCTTCAGCCCATTCTCTGCGGTAAACGAACCTTTATTCTGAAAACCGACATACAAATTGATGTATTCCACGTTCAGGTTTCCATTGAGTTTGGACCAAACTTTGTTGTCCACATTGAAGCTCTGATACCCAGTCGCATTACACGTCACTGTGCCCCAAGACTGGCCCTCACGCTCCATACGAATCTGCACCCAAGTCTCGTCCCAACCATCCGCTTCCCAACTGACCTCGACATCTTCCCCAAAGGTCAAGCCACCCGTGAGTTCCTTCGAGAGTGCCACACCACCCAGTTCACCTGCGGCAGGAGTGATGGCACCCGTCAACGAGCCGGCATCTTTCAACTCAATTCCACCAGACACCACCTCTTGAGGCATGTAGCAGGTGTGGTTCTCGCCAAGCACATTGTCGTACCAAAATCCATCGGCCAACTCTTCGAGATCGCCTGCATTCTGGGACGTAGCCCATGCAGGATCCCCGTCAGATTCAGGAATCGCCGCGCCCGCATTCCCAGCGTCTTTGGGAAACATCGAGAGTTCGGCTGAACAGTTGCCTGGCTCAGGCAGTTCACGATCCTGAACACCATCGGGAGCGTACTCCAACGCCACGGTGAAGGCATAGACCCCTTCCCAAAGCTCATCCCCCAAGTCCGTACATTCCCAGGTATACATGTCTGCGGTCAGTCGCGCGTCTCCTTCTGGCCCACCGCCTGCTTCCAAATCATCAGAACAGCCCATTAAGCCCGACACGCCCAACATCAACGCTGCGCCACAAAGTCTCATTTCTTTCGGATTCCACATACATACCTCACTGGATCTACACCTAAGAATACGCCTTTTTTATCTCATCTGTTACAGGAACTGGCTTTTCAACAGGAAATCAACAACTCTCATGCATCGTTTCGCCCTCTGCCTCATGCTCCTTGCCTGCCGCCCTACTCCACCGACGGCCATGAATGACCTCGAAGGTGATTTTTTCGATGCCCCCTTTCCGAACGTAGAGCGCACCACAGAAAACGGTGCACCCGACTACACTGGATTCCCAAACCCAAGCGCTTCCTCGTTGATCGAGCAGTACTTAGAGGTCACTCAAACGCTCGGCGGAGCAAGTACGGTGGCACCCATCACTTTCCGGTTTTCAAGCGGTATCGACGAGGGAGAACTTCCCACACCCACCGAAAGCCTCTCTGCAGACGCTTCAGTCCTCCTCATTGACATCGACCCCAACTCTCCTCACTTTGGAAAACTGATTCCAACAGAGAGTCATTGGCAGTCGAGCAACACCAGCCATCAAGCCAAAAACCTGCTGAGCATTGCCCCCATCTACGGCATCCCACTACGCACTGGCACAGAGTACGCCGCTATCGTCCGAACCGATCTCGCCCAGCCCGCACCGGGATTTCCAGACAAGGTCATGCTTGCGGAAGAGGACAGTGACTGGGGGCGCATTCGCAACGCACTTACCGCCTTAGGTGTACCCGCGGACGAGGTCGCCGTCGCCACGCGCTTCACCACACAAGATCCCCTCTCGGAAATGGCCCAGTACGCGTGGTGGACCCGGAACAATCTTCCTCTACCCGCACTCGACCAGGAATTGGAGTACACGAAATACAACAAGTTCTTCCGCCTGTTCAAAGGAAAAATGGAAATCCCTCTCTGGCAGTCTGGCGAAAAGCCATACTCCACCAAAGGCGGCGGATTTGTGACCGACGAATCCGGTGACCCACAAGTCTACTCCTGGGAAGACATCTCCTTCTCTCTGACCATCCCCTCGGACATGGAAATGCCCGATGACGGCTGGCCGGTTTTGATTTACAGCCACGGCACAGGAGGGTCTTTCAAGAGTTGTTGTGCTGGAGAGTCCGCATTGCTTCCTGCGCGTCAACTGGCCAAACGCGGCATCGCAACCTTTGGCATTTCACAGCCACTACACGCTGAGCGCGCCACTCCCGGCACCGACGAAAACATCCACACTTTCAACTATGGAAACCCTGAATCTGCTCGCCACAATTTCCGACAGGGTGCACTTGAGATCATCTACCAAGCCGCTCTCTTGGCCGAGCACGATCACAGCTTCTCCTTTGAAGGCGAACGTTTTGCAGTCAACCCGAACAAGGTGCTTCTCATGGGACATTCACAGGGTGGCCTCACTGGAGCGATAGCAGCCCCTTACTTAGGAGATTTGATTCAAGGCGTAGTGCTCTCTGGTGCAGGCGGCGGGATGTCGATCACGCTCACGCAGCGCAAGGACTTTGTCGATATCGAGGCCGTCATCAAGGAACTCTTGCGCTTTGACTCCGATGAGGAACTCACTCGCTTCCACCCTGTCTCGGGGCTCATTCAGGTGCTGACCGACATCACCGACCCCTTGAACTATGCACGCTACTGGCACAAAGAAGAGGCGTGGTTCAGCACGAAGCCGGTGTCGGTCTTACTCACTGAAGGGCTCAAAGACGAGCAGACGCCGTCTGAAACCACCGAAGCTCTCGCTGCTGCTGGGGGACTGCCCATTTTAGAGCCGGCCGCACACGTTTCGGACGCCCACTTCCTGTTAGGGCTTGATGTCGAAACCTTGCCTGTCTCCGACAACCAGCCCGCATGGGACGAATCCTGGGTCACAGTTGGGCTAGCGCAATACGCAGAACGCGATCATTTTGCCGTCTTTGACTCCAAGTCAGCAGCCCGACTTGTATACGATTTCTTAGAAAGCACATTGAGTGAGTCCCCCACTCTTGGAAGCGACCCGGGTTAGACTGTCCTCATGAAGATACTCCTCGGCGTCAGTGGTGGCATCGCCGCCTACAAAGCATGCGAACTCGTCAGCCTCGCCCGCAAGGCCGGACATGAAGTTCGTGTCGTACTTACAGCCAACGGCTCAAAGTTCATTGGCGCAACGAGCTTAGAGGCTCTGAGCAACCATCCGGTGATGCAAGACACATTCGAGGGGGCCAACGCGGGAGCTATCGATCATATCGAATGGGCAAAATGGTGCGATGTAGCCTGTGTCGCGCCGCTCACCGCGAACACCTTAGGTAAGCTGGCCTGTGGCCTGGCCGACGACGCACTCAGCACGGTCTTTATGGCGCTACCACGCGGTGTAAACTGCGTGCTCGCCCCAGCAATGAATACAGAAATGTGGCACCACCCCGTGGTTGAGAGAAACTTGGGTTGGATTCAAGAAATGGACCGCTACCGAATCGTAGACCCCATCGAAAAGAGACTGGCCTGCGGAGACACCGGGCTCGGTGGCCTCGCCGATCCAGAAAGCATTCTCGCAGCGATTGAAGCTGCTGGCTGACATGCCCAAGACCGTTCTCACTGCTGCCGAAAAGACAAGATATGCTCGACATCTGATGCTCGACGAGGTGGGTGTCGAGGGTCAAATATGCCTCTCCAACAGCGCCGTGATCTGCATCGGAGCGGGCGGACTTGGTTCGCCGGTGTTGATGTATTTAGCGGCTGCAGGTGTGGGCAGAATAGGTATTGTCGACCACGACCAGGTGGAAGTCTCCAACCTGCAGCGGCAGATTCTGCACGGTGAAAGTGGAATCGGTGAGTCCAAAGTAGAGTCCGCCCGTCAACGACTCGCCGATATCAACCCGCATGTGCATATTGAGGTGTTTCCAGAGGCCCTCACCAGTCAAAACGCCCTTGCCCGGCTTGCCGATTGGGACGTAGTGATCGACGGAACAGACAACTTTCCCACGCGCTATCTTATCAACGATGCGTGTGTGATTTTGGGCAAGCCACTGATTTATGGCTCAATCTACAAATTCGAAGGTCAAGCATCGGTGTTCAACTACCGAGGCGGCCCGAATTACCGCGATCTGTTCCCCGAACCACCCCCACCCAATTCCGTGCCTTCTTGCGCCGAAGGCGGTGTTTTAGGGATCCTGCCTGGCATCATCGGCTGTATTCAAGCCAACGAAGCCATCAAGGTCCTGCTTGGTCTTGACGGAACTCTCTCTGGACGCCTTCTCCTTTACAACGCACTGAAAATGAGCTTCTTCGAGCTTCGACTCCAAAAGGACGCCAGCGCTCCACCTATTCGAGAGTTGATTGACTACAAGCAGTTCTGTGGTATGCCAAACGAACCAGATCAGGAGTGTACCTTGACCCAATTGTTTTCCCGCATCACCGTGGGCGAAGCTTCCCAGAAACTCAATTCTGGCTGGAAGCCCTATGTCTTGGACGTCCGCAGACACGCCGAGGCGGAGATCGTTTCGTTTGATTTTACTGACCGTCTTCAACCCCATGATCAAATCCAGGCCATTGCCGACGAACTGCCAAGAGACACGGACATTCTTGTCCACTGCAAGATGGGTGGTCGGTCAGCACGTGCATGCGAAGCGCTCGCGGCATTGGGTTTTGAGCGCCTCTACAATCTGGAAGGCGGGATTGTGGGCTGGGCACAAGAAGTCGATCCAGATATGCCCACGTATTAGCCCATGAGCGGTTTCCGCCAGCCCCCCTGTCCCATTCACCGTCAGTGCGGTGGATGCGACATGATGAAGCAAGACGAAGCGGGGCAGTTGGAGGACAAAAAGCAGACGGTTGAGCAACGTTTACGAAGGGAATTATCCGCCGTTTACAGTTCGCCCTTGTCTCTGAACTACCGCGCCCGTGTTTCACTTCGCGTCAATGAGTCAGGTCGTCTCTGCTACTTCCGCCCACGAACCCATCAAGCCGTCCCCGTCGAGACATGCAGCGTCGCTCGCGATGAAATCAATCACGTCATCCAAACATTGCCCTCTATCCCTCGAGGTGTGACTCGGATCGATTTCCGTTCAGATGGGCGAAATGTACTTGTCGTCATGCAGACCTCATCGAAGAACGTGAAGTTCGTGGAAAAGATAGTCCGCGAGTGGGACTGGCACAAAATGGGGATTCACGGTCTCTACATCAACCACCACCATGTGTTGGGTGCAAGAAAAACCATCATTGAAGTCATGGGAATCCAACACCATTTCGGTCCGCGCACTTTCTATCAGGTAAACCTCGAAATCAATCAACTCTTGGTCATGGAAGTGACACGCTGCGTCGAAGCATACAGTCCCACCGCCGTTTTGGACTTGTTTAGTGGAGCAGGCAACTTCTCGCTGCCGTTAGCAAAAGAAGGTCGAAAAATCACGCTGTTTGAAAACAGTCCCGATGCCATCAATGATGCCAAAGCCAGTGCGAAACGACACGGCTTAGAGATTGAAGCCAGACATTTTGATGCCACACGCTATCGTGCAGGTGACGCCTTTTTCGATGTAGTCATCTTAGACCCGGCCCGGGCCGGAGCATCCGGGATCATGGAAGAACTCGCCATCACGCGCCCCCGGGCGATGGTGTATGTGTCCTGCAACCCCACTTCTTTTGCACGGGACCGTCGCGAGGTCGAACGAAACGGATATCACCTTGTCGATGTGATGCTTTTCGATATGTTCCCGCAGACCTCCCACTCTGAAGTGCTTGGTGTCTTCGAACTCAACTGAGTCCAGTACCCTTGTCATCCCCGTCATGGTGGTGGCTGTATGTGCCGTATCCAGCGCGGCTATCCTCGTGCGCGTGGCCAATGCAGGCGGCGCAGAGGCCATTGCGCCCGGTTTCTGGCGGACCCTGATTGTCGGATTGCTACTCGCAGCCTGGATTCGACCCATTTCGCGGCGGGATCTTGCACTAAGCGTGCTATCCGGCGTGGTGTTGGCTGCGCATTTCTGGGCTTGGTTTGAGAGCTTACAACGCACCACCGTTCTGCACTCCACGCTCTTGGTATGCCTCGGACCCGTCTGGCTGGGCATTGCGGAGCTCACCCTACTCAAAAAACCACCTGCACGACGCTTTTGGTGGGGTATCGGCATCGCGATTGCGGGTGCCATATTGATGTCTTCTCAGTCCGGAAGTGGCGACGGAAGTGGCATCCAACCAACCCTTACTGGAAACCTCCTCGCACTGACTGGCGGCCTGCTCGCATCTGCCTATTACTTCATTGGCAGGGAAGTTCGACAGCGTGTTGGAATCGCCTGCTACAGCGCGATTATCTCGTTGGCAGCCGCTCTATTTCTACTGCCCGCTGCACTGCTGACCTCCCAAGATCTCACCGGCTTTTCCCTCAACGGATGGCTTGCCATTGTCGGGCTTGCCTTGGGGCCTCAGCTTCTCGGTCACAACGGCTTCAACTATTGCCTGCGTTTTGTTCGGGCCTCGATCGTCTCCGCAATCGTATTTCTCGAACCATTCGGCGCAGCGATACTTGCGGCGATCTTTCTCCAAGAGATCCCCGGTACCCAGGAAGCACTTGGCGGCCTGGTGGTACTTGCCGGCGTATTGATGGCAACCTGGAAGGCCGATGATCTCAGCCGGGCATCTCCTGATCCGGTCCCTTCTTCCACATAAACACCCCATCACCGAGCGCCTTGCCCAGCTTTAGCAACGCACTTGGGCGCTGCCACTCTCGACTTCGCTTGAGCGCGATCCCTGTATAGGTCGCGAAGAGCAGCGGCAGGTGTTTGGGTCCCCGGTGTTTCAGCATCCAATACGTGCAGTTCCGGAAGCGCCAGTATTCGGTACGCAGGGCATCCTCTACACGCACGCCACCCTGCAGGGCAGACAGATGAACCAGCTCCGCTTTGGGCTCAAAAAGCAATGTCCAACCCGCTTGGCGAATCCGCTCTGAAAAATCAGTATCCTCCAGCAGCGCAGTCCCCACATAGGCCCGATCGAAACCGCCCACTTGCCGGCAAGCCTCCGCCCGATAGCTCATATTCGCACCTTTGAGCGTCTGTATTTCACAGGGTTCCGCACCCCACAAGTTCGTGAGAATACGGCCGCCCGGTGACACTTCATTGCGAGTATCTTCCACATTCGGCCGCACGGTACGCTCCACGATTCGACCCGTCACGCCCCCCACTGCTGGGTCCGCATAGCAGGCCATATGCGCCTCAAAAACGTCTCCAAGTAGAATCACATCGTCATCTAAAAAGAGCCAAACCTCACCCCGGGCCACCGCCATGCCTTCATTTCGTGCATTCGGCAGACCTTTGACAGGCAGGTGCATGTAGCGAATCCGCTTGTCCTTGAGCGAGGCCACAAACGCGCGATTCGCAGCCTCCTGATCTGGGTCAGACTGGTCCACTAAAATGAGCTCAAAATCACCGTAGGACTGCTCCAGACACTGACTCACCGTGTCATGAAAAAGCTGTCCACGATTCAGTGTTGGAATCAACACCGACAACTTGGGTTCAGAAGCCACGACAGTCCTCCAAGGCGCGTCGATAATGCGTCCACAGTCTATCCACGCTTTTCGACCAGACAAATCTTTCTTCGACGGTTTTTCGACCAGCCGCAATCAGTTTCTTGTTCCCTGAACGCATCAAACGCTTCAAGGCCGCCTGAAGTGCGTCCACATCCTCTGCAGGGATCAACACGCCATTTACACCGTCTTTCAAGTAGTCTTCGCGCGCAGCCTCGACCGCATCCGAGACAACCACAGCACATCCGGCGTACATGCCCTCAAAGACCACGCCCCCGACGGTTTCGCCACGAGACGGCAAGGTCACAATGTGAGATTCCATCATCAATGGAATGAGCTTCTCTCGGGACAACTGCCCAAAATGAATGCGTTCCCGGTACGGTTCCGCCAAGCCCCGGACTTTCTCATAGTAGGCACTGTCATTGACCGGACCAATGATCGCCAAACGCCAGCCTTTCTTGAGCAAAGGGCCGGCAGCACGCACCAACAAATCAGCACCCTTCTGCGGAGAGACCCGCGACGGCGCCAAGATAATTTTGTCTTCACCCAGCCCAAGTTCCCTTCGAACCGCTTTTCGCTTCCGATCGGTCACAGCTTCGAATTCTGCCGGGTCAACCGCCATACCGATGTGCTCGACCACGTTGTCCAAGCCCAAGCGTTCACGCAATCCGATTGCCGCCGATGGCGAATCCGCAATCACCAAATCCGCCTGGGCCAGCTTTCGCTGCACCCATGTCTTCCAATACACGGACCGAACTTTTTTGTTCGGACCACCCTCTCCGTCCAAAATCTCATTCAGGAAATCCGACGTGACGTAGTTTTGGACCACCAAAGGAATTTCAGGATGACGCTTCTTATGAAGCGACAGCAAATCCAGATGCTGAGAGGGATACCCCACACACACCAAGACATCCGCCGGTAAGAAGGCCTCATAGAACCAAATCGGGAAGACAAGGTCTTTCTCCAGTGGATTGGAGACAGGTATCCGAAGACCACGGCGCCGATGCACGTTGACTCCCCGCTCCGTACTGTCGCCGGGCTCGACCGTTTCCGTCAGGGCAATGTTGGTGTAGACCGAACAATGTACATGCACCTCATGTCCACGCTTTGCCAACTCCTCAGCCTGGTGCTGAAGAATCATTTCCCCACCCCCGATACATGGAGGGTAGAAATACGCATAAAAACGGATGAGCAACGTCTGTCTCCAAGAAGATTTTCACACCACAACGGGCTACTAACCTGGGCATGAGCAGAACGAGAACGACCTTAGTAGGAATCGGCGAGGGAGCCGCGTGGGGACTCGCATTCTTCAATCTTGAAGAACTCGTGACCTTGGGACTCGGGCAACCCGGCCTCAACGCTACAGAAAGCCTGTCGTTGATTTGGCTCTACGCTTTAATTCCCGCCGTCTTTGGTGGACTCGCCAGCTTAGGCGGGCTGACAGGCATTGTACGAAGTTGGGCGATTTGGGGAGGCATGGCTGCCATATTGCTCGGCGGAAAGTTCTCCCACATGCTCAACGAAAAAGCCTTACCTGGCCTGTTGGGCTTTCCGATTGCACTGATCGGTGTGACCATTTCATTGGGCGTATTCCTCAAGATTAGCCGGGACAAGAACTGGCTCCAATGGGGAGGGCTCGTGGCCGCCTGGTTGATCTCAGTCGGCGGCTTGACCGTCAACATGGGTGCCCTCGCCTCGCCTCTGTCCAAAGAAGCACTCACCTGGGACGCCGCCATCATCATCCTTTCGATCGGATGCGGACTCTTGGTCAGCCGTATTCTTTCATATCGCCCCACACGCGTGGCACTTGGACTGACCGTCGGCGCATTGGTGATGCGTTGGCCCGTATCGGCAGTGACGCAACAAGCCTTACCCCCAGCCTCCACCCATGAAGCCCCGCCCATTGTGCTGATCGTAGTGGATACCCTACGAGCCGATCATCTCGGTATCTACGGTCACACTGGCGCCACCTCACCCAACATCGATGCCTTAGCGAAAAAAGGTTGGGTCTATACGCAAGCCAATTCCCCCTCTTCATGGACGCTTCCAGCGACAGCCTCGCTACTCACTGGCCGCAATCCAACCCGACATGGCGCCGGCACCAACAGTGGCAACAAAGCCACCGACCGGGGACTCAACAGCAAGGTTCCAACGCTTGCTGAAGTCCTGCGCGACAAGGGCTACACCAACGTGGGATTCGTCACAAACTACTGGCTCAAAGCCCAATACGGAATGAGCCGGGGCTTTGATTTCTACGATGAGACCTTGGGCAAAGGCCAACGGCTGATCCTTCAGCCCTTTCATCAGCTCGGCATCTCTCTGATGCAAGACAGCTTGTATGTCCCTGCGCGTGGACAAGCAGACAAGGCCATTCGCTTTATCAACTCACAAGGCGAAAAAGGTTGGTTCTTACTCTTGCACTTGATGGACCCACACGGTCCTTACAACCCACCGTCCAAACACATCCTCGGCAACGCCGCCGATTACGACGACCCCGTCCAACGCCTCTATGAAGCTGAAATCCGCTATGCAGATGAACAGCTTGGCCGAGTGTTTGAGGCTCTCCCTGAGGACGCCTGGATCTTTCTGACTTCCGACCACGGTGAAGAGTTTGGCGAACACCCAGGCGCCTATGACCAGGGCCCCATTCCTCCCAACACCCGACATGGACACACCTTGTACCAGGAAGTCATTCACGTGCCTTTGATTGTGCGTCCCCCAGGTGGACAAAAGGGGGTACGAATCGACGCCAACGTAGGCTCTATCGATGTGGCGGAAACCATCGCACAAGTGGCCGGGACGACCCTGGGTAAAGACACCGACTCTATCGCTCTTCCCGAGGTGCTTGGTCGAGGTGTTTCCACAGACAGAGCTGTCCTCTCCGAGGCATTGCGCTTTGGAAAAGAAAGAAAGGCGCTACAGAACGGGCCGATAAAATTCATCGCAAGCAACGTAGAAAAAGAGCTCTACGACCTCGCCGACGATCCTTCCGAGCAGCGCAACCTCGCAGTGAGTCAACCGGACGCATTGATGCGCATCGAGGCCCAACTCCCCCAGTCCGGCACAGTACAGGGCAGCGAAATCTCCCCAGATGACAAAGGGGCCGCCCAACTCAAAGCCCTTGGCTACACCGAGTAAAACATCGGAACACCCCGGCAAGCACCCGGGCTATTTGAAACGAATCGACTTGACATGGGCGTCTAAACGGGAAAATGGGCCAGCATGTATCCCCTTTTGCTTCCGCTCCTCGTCTCGAATGCGCATGCGACCTGTGGCTTAGACCACTGCCCAATGCCCGAAACCACACAGAGTCCAGCCTCCATCATGTTGGGGGTCTCCTCGTCACGCGCAACAGTCATGCAGGCCGACAGCGCGGAGATAGCTATCGGTGGTACATGGACCCTCCATGAGGCAGTGCAGTTCGGTGCTTGGATGCCAGTGGTCGCGGCAGACAATGAAGGGACGTGGCTTCGGGGAACAGGCAACCCCTTGGCATTTGCCGCTTGGAACAGCAATCTGGAACACAACATCGGCTGGGGTGCTGGCCTTCAAGCAGAACTCCCCTTCGCCAGTGAGCCAGAACTTGGAGACAGTCACTGGATGCTGCTCCCCTACGCCAAGTTTTGGGCCGAGGCTGACCTATCCGGTGCGCCCTTTAAGCTCATCGCTCACGTTGGATGGGCAAGAGCACTTGAGGGAGAAGACGATCATCATGGACACCATGCACACGATGATCATCACCACGGTTCAGAAGGCCACACAAGCGCTCTCATCTGGCCGCATACTGACAACGAAGTTCAAGCAAGAGCAGAGCTGATCCTGCCTGTACGCACACACTTTTCCGGGGGACTTCGGCTCGATGCTGTGCACGAGATAGCAGAAAAGCGCACCCTGTTGATGAGCGGGATCGTCGGAATCTATTCCAGGCAAAACTTCTCAACCCAAATCGCCATCACAGCACCAGTGACCGATGCGCAGCGTTTGGATTACCGCGCGACCTGGCAACTGAGCTACAACCTGGCCGTACCCCAATAG
>Ga0163179_10000708_pt1 | contig 23732 bp, 13 predicted proteins | sample AtlANTMetagenome_FD_109643 | JGI IMG/M metagenome (GOLD analysis project Ga0163179, IMG submission 109643) | Marine eukaryotic phytoplankton communities from the Atlantic Ocean - Atlantic ANT 2 Metagenome | ecosystem: Environmental > Aquatic > Marine > Oceanic | place: North Atlantic Ocean...
CTTCCAGGCGTGATAGGCGGTGTATTGCGGAAAACAGGTGACAGCGTTGCTGGAATCACCGCCATTCATCGGATCGCGCTTGCCCATGAGCTGCCCTTGTTCATCGACCATGGGGCCCTCGCTGTTCACCCGATACCAGGTGCGGAATTCCCGGCGCGTGCTGTCAAAGCCCCAGGGATGCCCAAAGAGGCTGGTGCCGTCTTGGGGATACTCGTCATCAATCCCCCAATCCTCGGCGGTGCCTTCGTTAAAGTGCAGCATGGTCATCGAGTGGCCGAGTTCGTGAACAAAGATGTTGCCGCACTCACCCAACCAGAGCGAAGACCAGCCAGTCCAGCCGGCTGCATGCGGGGAATTGTTGATATCCACGTAGTCACCGGCTTCGTTACGTACCCAGCCCAGCCCCAGGGCCGTGCCGTAGCTATAGGGTGAGCTGTCGCCCGACGCGGAGCCAACCCGAATCAGGCCTCGACCCGTGTTCGCCATGCTCATTCTCAGGGTCAGTTGGTGCTTGAGGATGCTCCAGCGATCTTCATCGCTGGTGATGGCCAGGCGCTCCTCTTCCGAGGTGACCAACCTCGGTCCATCAGCAGTACGCACCACCAGCTCATCTAAGCGCCAGGGCGCCGAGTCCACCCAGCGCAGCTCTGCAAAAGGCAGGGCAGCAAAGAAGTCTTGAGCGAGCTGCGACGCAGCGACGGTGCTGGTGTCGAAGTCGGGCTCACCAAAGAGCACGATCTTAGAGCGTGACAGGGTGAATGTGTGAGGCGCGCCGAGCCCATTCAATGGATGCTCGAGGACAACGACGCCGTCGCCCGGTCCGGGATGTCCCAGGCGCAGCACAACCCCCTCTCGCATCCAGTGCCAGGGCAGCGCAGCGCTCCAGGCCTGTGTGCTGTACGAAACAAGGGGCACTGGGCTGATGGTCTCTTCAAGAGCGGGCGGCAGCGCCTCGGGTGAAGCCATGCGGAGCACACCCAGCAAGGTGTCGCCATCCACGGCAGCAACCCGTAGGTCCTCTCCAGGATCCAGTGGGGCGCTGGGCGTAAACAAGAGCATCGCCTCTCGCTCGGCGATTACAGGCGGGGACAGGCGCGGGTCCTCGGGTTCCACGACATGCGTCTGACCAAACTCAAGGGCTCCCTGAAGGACGCCTGTCTCGTCTTGGTCGAACCAGTCCAAGGGAGGAACCCACTGATCAGCGCAGCCGGGGTTTACGGCACTGTCATCGTCATCTGCGGTGTCATCGTCATCTGCGGTGTCATCGTCATCTGCGGTGTCATCGTCATCTGCGGTGTCATCGTCATCTGCGGTGTCATCGTCATCGCCCAGCACACCAGACGTACAGCCAGCCGATAAGGCCATAAGCAGCAAGACGAGCGGGTACGCCAGTAATGCATCGTGACGGGAAGTGGGGCGATTCATCGGCATCCTCCTGCTTCGAAGCAAGAGTGTAGACGACTCCAAGGCCATCGAGCGTGGCAGAACGCCTAGGAAGGGCTGAGCGGTCCCTTCAACTTCCACATGTCCACCTCGCCCTTTCCTTTGACTGAGGTCTTGCCCATAGGCTCGAACAACCAACGATCCCGAAGCCGCTCATACGCTTCCTGAGTGCATGCGATGGCACCCACCTCACCATTGCTCTCCATGCGGCTCGCTGTGTTGACGGTGTCACCCCAGATATCAAAAAACAGTCGTTCGCCGCCGATTACGCCGCCGACCACAGGCCCCACCGCAAAGCCAATGCGAAAATCAAGGGCGGCATTCTTTTGTTCTCGCAGCTCAGCCATCTTGCCCATCACGCCCACCGCGTAGCCGGCCATGGCGTGGGCGGGGTCATCCACGTCCATAGTCACGCCGCTCGCTGCCATAAAGCAATCACCGATGGTCTTGATCTTCTCGACCCCGTGCTGATGGCATTCCTTCTCAAGTATCTGAAAGAACTCATCGAGCATGGCCACAACCTGCTCGGGCTCCGCGCTACTTGAATAGGCGGTAAACCCCGCAAGATCACAGAACAAGACCGCCGAATCATCTACCCGATCAGCAATAAGCTTTTCCCCTGCCTTCATTCTGCGCGCTACAGATGGCGGAAGAATGTCGAGAAGCAAGGCGTCTGTCACCTCAAGCTCTCCGTGTAGCTGAGCAATAAACCGCTGAATCCCCAGTGAGTCGCTTAGCAGGGCCGTAAGTTGCTTGACGGAACCCAGATCAGCCCCCTCAAAGGGCTGTATCTCTTTGCGAGCGGCGCTCAACACACCAATAGCTGCAGGTCCGGCCCTCATGGGCACTGCCACAGCAGAGTGCAGACCCTGCTCGGCATGCTCCCTCCACTCGAGCTCTTCCCGAACGCCAGGATCGTTGCTGAACTTACCGGTACCTTCGGTCACGACTCGCGAAGCCAAGAGTTCAAAGCCCTCTCGCTGGCCCTGCTTCACAAGGCCACGCTCCGCATCGAGCAAAAAGCACTCATAGCGGAGTCCATTAGAGCCCTGAAGAGCCACCTCTACCTGATCCACACCACAGCATCTCGCCGCATAGCGAGCAGCTATCTCGAGCACTTCCTGCTCGCTCCCCGCCTTACTCAACTCTTCGGAAAGCGCATTGAGCCCCTCGACCTTAAAGAGCTGATCGCGAAGCCGCCGATCAGCCTCTTGCTGTGCTTTGAGCGCTACCTCCAGTTCCTGCTTTTGACCTGCGATGGCCTGGCCCAATTCCCTCTCGCGAGCGATATTCTTCTTCTCGTTATAGGCCCACCGGTTCTGCAAGTTACGTCCGAAGTAACCGATAGCAAAAATGGCGGTACTGACCGACCAGAACACGTGACTTGGGATATCCCACTCAATGCCCTGAATGGCTGGCCAGGTCATCGCGGCCGAGAACAGCAAGCCAGAAGTGAGCGCATGCACCGCGGCGAGACGGGTCTGCTTCTGATTAAAGACGAAGAACGGAATCAGCAAAATAGGAAGAAACCACAGCTGTGCGCCCCGTTCGGGCCCGACCACCACCACTTGAACCGATACAGCCACCACAATGGAGATCACAAACAGGTTGGCTGCACCATTGAATCTGTGCTTGTGATTGAGCCATAGCGACAGACCCAACACGGCCATAGTCACCAGGTTCACCGGTAGGGCAACGAGCTCGCCCGAGGCCAGGATCGCCAACAGAGCGAGAGAAGTTGCAGCGATTCCCAGCAGAGCGAGACCGTTGAGCAGCTGAATCGACAGCCGAGCTGATGTGCTCTCGACCGCATCGGTCCCAAGCATCACAAGCGACAAAACCCATAGGCGAAGACGAGACACGTAGCTGGCACTCTAGCTCACTGCAGGACTCTCAGAAGACCGGTAGTGGTCTGCAAACAGCAGCCACAACAAGTCAAAGTAGACAAAAGAATGTTCTGAGCCCAGCGACTCGCAGGGGAACCTCGCGGTTCGAGGCCCGCTGATAAGATGCTCGAAGAGCTGCGCAGTCACCGAACAGCCACGTCCCCATTGGAGAAGCCATGAACCAACGCACCTACGCCTTTCTCTGCGCTCTTGCTTTGCTGTTCTGCTTTCCTGCCTGCGAGCCACCCGAAAGAGACGACGATGACTCAAGCTCAGGCGATGACGACGACTCCATCGCGGGCGACGACGACGACAGCACAGCGGCTCCGGTTACTTGCACAGCCCTCGAAGCCGCTCTGCAAAATCTTGCCAACTGGCCGGTGAAAACCAGCTGTGGCCACTTTTTCTCAGCGAGCACTGCTGGCAATGACTACCGACTGGCTGTCAGCTTCGTTGTCACTGAAACCGCCCCAACCGTGGGCATGTCTTTTGTGCTGCCCCTCGACGGAACCGCGGTGGCGAATCAGGTCAGCGGAGCACTGCAGATCCAAACAGGCTACAACCTGAACACCTGGGACTGTAACGATGCGCTCGACCCCAGCATGAAGCCCATCGTGACAGAGCAATGGAATCCAATCGCCGGCACCGCGACCCTGCAAGTGACCGCTGTGGACGGAGAAGCGTGGCCAGGCGGACCCACCTTGTTTAGTGGAGATGTCATCCTCGAAAATGTCGATGTAGAGCCCGACATCCAGCAAGGCACTACATGCCAGGTGCCCGACACAACCTGGTCTGGCCAGTCTTTTGGCTGGCTGCCTGGCTAAGGCGATACGGGCGCTGTTGGCCTTGGCCGCTACTGATTCGGAAGGCTGACCAGGAACTCTGGACCCAGATCGCGGACCTCATCAAGTAAGGACTCGGCCTCCGCATCTTCACCTCGGGCGCTCAAGAGCGTTGCTTGCAGGAGCTTGCCCTGGGCTGCCGCCTCGACCGTGCCGGCAGCAAGCGCCAGGTCGATCGCCTCATCGAGGGTCTTCTCGCCCTCATCACGATCACCATCGTGTACCTGAAAGTAACCCAGATAGACCTGATTCATCGCCTCGCCAGCAGTCCACCTCTGGGCCTTCGCTGAGTCCAGACTCTCTAAAAAGAACTGCTTGGCCTCTGGGTAGTTGTTCATTCGAAAATGCAGGTCGCCGATGTTGTGCAGGTTCACGGAAATGCCGCGGTGGTAGTCGATCCCTTTGCGGATATCGAGTGCCCGCATGTAGCAATTGAGAGCCTCATCGAGCTTGCCCATATGGGTGTAGTTAACGCCCAGATTATTGAGCAGGCGGCCGTGAAGGATCCGGTCTTCGCTGCGGACAGCCAGGTCACACCCGACCTCTAGATGCTCGCGAGCTTTGTCCAGATTCCCCATCTTGCTGTAACAGGCACCCATCAAATCGTAGATGCTCGCCTCACGAGCCTCTTGCCCCACCGAGCGGGTCCGGGTCAGTGCCAGATGCAGGGCCTCCAGAGCCGTTTCATTGGCGCCCCGAGCCAGAGCCCAGCGGGCCCTCTCCTCATCAACCTCTGCGAGCAGATCATCATCACAAAGGCGCTCGGCCATTCGCCCGGCCTGATCGAGCAGCATGCCCCCCGAATCCGCCGAGCCGAGTTCTTTTTTTGCCTGGACGATGCGAATCAGAGCACGTGCTTGGAGGCGCTCGTCTTCGGCCTCTCCAGCAAACTCCAACGCCCTGTTTGCTGCGTCTTCGGACTCCGAGTAGCCAACATCTCGGGCATGGATCTCGCTCACCCGCAAGAACAGCTCAGCAAGATGGGAGTTGACCTCTCGTTCTTCTGCCGCAGGGACCTCGCTCGACATAAGCAGATCCAAAGCGCGACGAAAGCAGCGCAAGGCCTCGCGATAGAAGTATTGACGCAGATAGACCAAGCCCGCCTGTTCCGCAAAGAAAGCAGCCCTGCGCAGCAGGCCACCTTGCTCGTAGTGCTCCGAGATGGTCTCGTTTTGGGGGCGTAGATTGTTTTCTTTGAGCCGCTCCAGAGCCTCACCGATGCGGTTATGAAATTCCCGCGATCGAGCATCTAGGACGCCACGGCAGCACACTTCCCATGTGAGGTTGTTTCGAAAGACGTAATCAAAGTCGCTGTTCGCCTCATCACCGCGCGCAAGACGCAAGAGCTTCTGCGTGCTGAGGCGCTGAAGGACGGCGACCAGCACCTCGTCATCGATGCCCGTAACTTCAGAGATGAGATCCTTGGCAAAGGCCCGACCACAGCTCGCGCTCACCTCAAGGACGACCCTCTCGGCTGCGGTGAGCTCATCTATTCGCGAAGCGATCAAGTCGGCAGCACTAGCAGGGATACCAGCATCCTCGAGCCTCCCTACAAGGACGACCTTGCCACGCTCGACCACGACCAACTTCTGACGAAGCAACTGCCCCACAATCTCCTTGGCAAACAGGGCATTGCCTCCTGCGCTCTCCACCACAAGATCAAGCAGCTCGTCAGGGACCTCTGCTACCCCCAGTGCATCGGCTACAAAGGTGCGCGACTCAAGTCGGCCCATGGGCGGGATCTCGATATCATGCTGTCTAGCAGCACTTACCCTCGGAACCGCCGTGCCGAGGCGATGGGTGATCACAACAACCAGCCCTCGTTGCGCTAGCGACTCAAGCAGGTGCTCACACAGCTCGCGGCTATAGGGATCAAGCAACTCGAAGTCCTGCAGAGCAAGGGCAACTCCGTCCTCTCTGCACAGCGTCTCAAGCACTTTGCGGATGGCCGCACCGGTACCCAACTGCAGTTGGTCGCCGCTAAGGTAGCGCAGGTTGCTGTCAGCAAAGTCCAGCTCAAACAGCTGACCGAGAATATGCACATCAAAGGGATCTAAGCCTTGCTCATTTAATTGCAGCAGCTTGCGACGCTGGACTTCAGCGCTGTCCTCCTCCTCAAATCCACAGATCTGCTCGACCACCTCCCGGAAGGCAAGGAACGGGGTCTCTTGACGATGGAAAGAACCCCGTCCCACCACGAACCTTCGGCCTTGCTCGGTGACGATGCGCCGCACCTCACGCAAGAAGCGCCCTTTGCCGGATCCAGCCTCACCCGCAATGGCCACAAGTACGCTTTGCCCCGCGTCGGCAGCGATCAGCGCCTCAGCAAGAATGTCCAATTCTTGTCCGCGCGGCACCCAACTTCCCGAGTGCTCGCGTCGAGCATGACGATGCACGCGCACCAGACGATGGGCCTGTTCCACTTCCCTCGACCACTTCACGCGAAACTGAACCGTCTGCTCACATTCGCACCAGCTACCGAGAAGCCCAACCACCTGCTCTGAAACAAGCACCTCACCCAGGGCAGCCTCCTGACACAGTCGATGCGCCAGCTTCACTGTGTCGCCCAAGGACGTATAGGCCGGCAGCCGGCGGCGCTTACGACCACCCGGAACAAGTACTGATCCGCGGTGGATACCCATGGAGAGCAGGACCTTCTGGCCTCGCTCCTTTTCAAACCGTGCAGGTATCTGCAACAGCTCGTCAGCGCACCGTACACACAGCTCCAGATCACGACTGGAGTTACGGCCCAGACCCCACAGGACCACCACGCGGTCACCGTCGATGCGAGTGATTCGGCCCCGGTAGCTACGTACTACCTTGGCGATTCGCTTGTTGAGGCTGTAGTGCAAACGTAACAGCCCGTCCTCACCCAGACGGTCCAAGCCCTCAGTCAGCCCTGTAACCTCGATGGTCAACACCTCGACGTGCCGTCGCTGGCCCTGGGACAGGCTGCTCTCCATTCCCTGGGACCCGGTACCCGTAGAAAACCCTGACGCTGTGAGCGTAGCGTGGGTGCCCGTGCTCAAGCTGATAGCTGATAGGTCTAGATGAGAAATAGGATCTGCCTGCCTGGACAACTCACTCAGGTCCCTAACGATGGCATTCAGGACGGACCCCGAACTCTCACGTCGATACTCATCGCTGAACATGTCGCGCATAAACGTTGCCAGCACGGCGCGACCAACTCGCTGACCCTGCTCATGTAAAAAGCCGAGAAGATCCTCCTGAAACGCTGGTGCGCTCTGATAACGATGCTCCGGATCTCGAGCCAGGGCTCGCAGCATGATCTGCTCGAGACCCACGGGAATGTCCTCGTTCAGAGACCTCGGCTTGGGAAGGTCGGCGTCGAGCACCATCTGCTTTTTCTTGTCCGGATCCTTCTCTTTGTATGCCCTTTGTCCGGTGACCAACTCGAACAGCAAGATCCCCGCAGAGAACACATCGGATCGGCTATCAACCGGGTTGCGAGCCGCCTGCTCTGGCGCCATATAGCCCATCTTGCCGCCGGCGACAGTGCCCTCAGCGCTTCCCGCAACCTCCCCTACCCTGGCAATGCCAAAGTCCACCAGCTTCACGTCACCTTCATATGAGATCAGCACGTTGTGTGGTGAGACGTCTTGATGCACAACGTTCAGCAGCCGCCCCCCTGGATCACTCAGGGCGTGGGCATAAGCCAGGCCACGGGTCACCTCTGCTATCACGTGTACCGCTATGGCCACCGGAACCTTTGTCTTTGACTTACGCGACGTGCGCAGTACACGCATCAGATCCTGACCATGAATGAGCTCCATAGCCATGTAGTAGTCGGCGTCCACCATGCCGAGGTCATAGACCTGAACAATGTTGGCGTGGTTCAGGGAGACCGCGATCTTAGCTTCATTAATAAAGAGCTTTACGAACTCAGGATCGCGGCTGAGATGGGGCAGAATCTTCTTAATAACCAGCAACTTCTCGAAGCCCGCCACGCCATAGCTCTTGGCCTTGTAGACCTCAGCCATACCGCCCGTTGCGATCTTTTCGATCAGCTGATACTTGCCGAAGCGAATCGGCTCGAACACCGCCATGACTCGCCTTTCACCCGCCGAATGCGACCAAGCGAAGCGAGTCTAGCAGCCATCCTCACGATTTCGAGTCCGTGAAATCATTCACCTGCGATTGCAGGCCGTACATTGCGACGCTGTATAGACCCCAATACAGCCCTATTGTGGGTTATGCGGCTGTAGCCAGATCGTAGCGACCTCGTACCAGTCGTCGTAACTTGAGCAGAGCCTTGTTCTCAAGTTGACGCACTCGTTCACGGCTGAGCCCCAGGATCTCGCCGACTTCACGCAAAGTGCGCGGCTCATCGCTGCAGTGACGCAATTCAATGATGGCGCGCTCGCGCTCACCAATCTTCTGCAGCGCCTCGCAAAGCAGGCGAGACCGCAAGCTCTGTTCCTGACTCAAAGCAGTGGTGCGCTCAGGGTCTGGGCAGGGATCTTCGACACGATCCAGGAAGCTGAGTTGGCTTTCTCCTGGACGAACCGGTGTATCAAGACTCAAGTCTCGACCACGCACCACTCCCGCCATCAACTTCACGTCCCGGGGCCGTACGTCAAACCTGGTAGCGAGGCGCGCGATGAAGTCGTCATATGCTTCACCTTCCTCCGGCCCCTCCGACAAGGCCCTGGGCAGCTTGTGAAAGAGCCGGCGCTGTGCCTGCGTCGTGCCTATGCGAACCATCGACCACGAGCGAATGACGTGAGCTTGCATGTACGCCTTGATCCACCACACAGCGTAGGAAAGAAAACGGGTGCCACGGGAAGCATCAAACTTGGAAGCAGCGTGCATGAGCCCAAGGTTCCCCTCCTGGATCAGGTCTGCAAGGGGCATGCGGTATCGGCTGTACCCTCGTGCAACCTTAACGACAAACCTCAAGTTGGCAGAGACCAGCTGTTCGGCAGCGCGAGGATCGCGGTTCGTCTGCCATGCGATAGCAAGCTCAGCCTCTTTTTCACGGGTCAGCAGGTCGACCCTGCCCACATCTCGTAGGTAGCTGGTTAAGGAGTCACGTGGTGTGCTGGTCATGGAAGAACCTCCCTGAAACTGGTCGTAGCTCGAAGTAGTCATCGGCAGCCCTGGTGATGGGCGTTGTCCTCGTTAGACGGGCGTCTTCGAGAAATATTCGAAAGAGATCGAAAAAAAACCTGCTCCCTGGGATGAAGTACCTCGTTGACAGCGGCCTTACCCTTCTTATTCTTCGCAGCCTTCGGATCCGCTGAATTGCGGTTTCAAGGAAGGACATTCGCTTCATGGCCCACACTGAAGACCCCGCACAGCAGAGGTCCCTAGACCCCCTCCCCTTTACGGGCGAGCCTCTTCCCGAGGTCCTCTCTGTACAGCCGGTTTCCTTTCAAGCTGATATGCCGCTCCCTCGAGCGATGGGACTCATGCCGCTACGGGGCATGGTGCTCTTCCCCGAGATGGTGACCCCCTTAGTGGTCAGCCAACCGCGCGCAATCAAGGTGATCAAGAGGGCCATGAGCCTGGGTAAGCCTGTCTTCTTCACAGCCCAGCGCAGCGCAGAACTGCACGACCCCGATCGCGAAGACCTCTTTGACGTCGGCACCGTAGGGCGCGTCCTACGGGCACTGCGTTTCGCGGACGGCACTCTACGCATCCTTGTGCAGGGTCTGTGCCGCGCCCGGCTCGGTGCATCCACCGCAGAAGAACCCTTCTTCCAAGGTGCCCTCGATTCAATAGAGCAGCTCAGTGAACACACCCCGCGCGCCGAGATCCTACGACGACACCTCCGAGACGACTTCCGCCTCTGGTGCAGCAGCACCGGCAAGGGGATGCCTGAACTTGAGGCCGTCGTCGAAGCCCTGGACGAGCCCTCTCGACTCGCTGACTACGTGGCTGGAAACCTGCCGCTGAGAATAGATGAACTGCAAAAAGCGCTTAGCGAAACCGATGTTGAACGGCGGCTCGTTATGGTCCGCACCCTGGTCGCCCGCGAGCGAGAAATCGCTGAACTCAACATGCAGATCATCGGCAATGTGCAGACGGCACTGGATAAGAACCAGCGAGAGTACTGGCTAAAAGAGCAGCTCCGGGTGGTTCGAGAAGAGCTGGGCGAGGTGGATCCGAGCATCGGAGAGACCCAGATTCTGCGCGGCAAGATCGACGAGTCCGCCATGCCAGACTCAGTAAAAGAGGAGGCTGTTCGCGAGGTCGAGCGCATGGACCGCATGCACCGAGAGGCTGCCGAATACACCGTCGCGCGCACTTATATTGACTGGCTTCTCGACATGCCCTGGGGGGTCACGGGCGAAGAACGTGACGACCTCGAGCTGGTGCAAGAGAGTCTGGACAAAGACCACAGTGGCCTTCAAGAGATTAAGGAGCGAGTCCTTGAGTACCTCAGTGTTCGCCAGCTGAATCCAAACTCTCGCGGGCCGATCCTTTGCTTTGTCGGCCCTCCTGGGGTCGGCAAGACATCATTAGGCCGATCTATCGCACGAGCTATCGGACGTGATTTCCAGCGCATCTCGCTCGGTGGGGTCAAAGACGAAAGCGAGATCCGCGGTCACCGGCGCACCTACATCGGCTCGATGCCTGGCCGCATCATTCAGGCCTTGCGCCGCGCCGGCAGCTCAAACCCGGTGTTGGTCCTCGACGAAATCGACAAAGTAGGCAACGACTTCCGCGGAGATCCGGCATCGGCGCTGCTCGAAGCCCTGGACCCCGAGCAGAACAGCAACTTCGTCGACCACTATCTTGACGTCCCCTTTGACCTCAGTTCAGTGATGTTCATCTGTACCGCGAATGTCGTATCAACTATCCCGCCAGCTCTGCGCGATCGAATGGAGATCATCGAACTCTCTGGCTACATCGAAGAAGAGAAGCTCGCCATCGCTAACGACCACCTGCTGCCGCGGATCCGTTCCGAGCACGGGCTCAAGAAGCAACAGCTGAAATTCAGCGAGAAACTCCTCCAACAGCTCATTCGCGACTACACCAGCGAGGCGGGTGTTCGTGGACTCGACCGCGAGATCAGTAAGATCGCGCGGAAGGTCGCGCGCAAGGTCGTAACCAAGCGCAAAGGGGCGGGCACTGTCACCCAGGCTCGTCTGGTCGATTTCCTTGGCCCTCCCCGCTACTTGCGCGATCACGCAGAACGCAGCGACCTGCCTGGGATCGCCGTAGGACTTGCCTGGACCGCCGTGGGCGGAGACATCCTCTTCATTGAAGCCACGCGTATGCAAGACGGCACCCGTAACTTCAAGATCACGGGCCAGGTGGGCGATGTGATGAAGGAGTCTGCTGAGACGGCCCTGTCCTGGGTACGTGCTAACTCGGCACAGCTGGGCATCGATGGGCTTAGCAAGGGCGATTGGGATCTACATCTGCATGTACCGCAGGGCTCTATCCCGAAAGATGGCCCCTCGGCCGGCGTCACCATGATAGCCGCCCTTGTCTCTCTGCTGACCGGGCGCATCCTCATTGATGAGGTGGCGATGACCGGCGAGATCACGCTGCGCGGCAAGGTGCTCCCGGTGGGCGGCATCAAAGAGAAGGTCCTCGCTGCCAGACGCGCCGGCATAAAAAAGGTGTTGCTGCCGAGGCAGAACGAAAAGGATCTGCTCGACATCCCGGAGCCGCTTCGAGATGCCATCGAGATCACGCTCATCGACAACGTCTGGGATGTGCTCACACAGGTACTTGGTCCAAAACCGCTCTAAAGGAACTCCATGTCCGCCGCTTTTTTCGATCTAGACCGTACTTTGATCACCGTCAGTTCAGGACACCTGTGGTTTCGTCGCGAGCGGGCAGAGGGCCGACTCACCATCACCCAAGCCATAGAAGCCGGGATCTGGGGTCTTCTTTACAACGCAGGACTTATGCAAAGCCACAATGGTTTAGAGCGCGCCGTTCGTGGACTTACGGGCAAGAGCGAGGCCGAGATGATCGACCGGTCCAACAGGTTCTACGATGAAGAGATCGCCCACACCATCGCACCAGGCGCCCACGAAGTGCTCGCTGCACACCGCGAGAAAGGCGAGCCGTTGGTGCTGCTGACCTCCTCGACCCACTACCTCGCTGACTGCATCCGTCGAGACCTTAACCTCGATGAGGCGCTGGCAATGCGCCTTGAGGCGGCGGACGGTCTGTTCACGGGCCACATCGAACAACTCTGTTTCGGCGCGGCTAAGGTCGACATTGCTCGGCGCTGGGCTAACGAGAGAGATATAGACCTCGCCCAGTGCTCTTTCTATTCCGATTCCTACACCGACCTGCCCATGCTCGAACAGGTCGGTAGGCCTGTCGCAGTGCACCCGGACAGGCGGCTGGTCAAGGTCGCTCGCAAGCGCGGCTGGGAAGTGATGGACTGGCACACAACAGCTGCAGCTTGACTACAGCCCATACGGAACTCACATTTCGGCAGAATCGTCGTCCATCCAGATGCCGGCTCGAGGGTCAAAGCCTGTCTCTTCGTCGATCTTGCGCAGAGCCTCGACGTGCTCTTCTCGCAGACCTCGTGGAACCTGCACCTGCACACACAAGACCTGATGACCGCGCGCTGAGCCACTGTCGATGCCCTGCTCTCGCAGGCGGATCTGCTGGCCGCTTCGCACACCAGAGGGGATCCGAGCAGTTACCCGGCCACGCACCGTGGGTACATGGATCTGACAACCGGTTGCGGCCTCACCCAGGCTCAAGGGCAGATCTAAATAAACATCTGCGCCCACCCTGCGAAACCAGGGATGTTCTCCCACCAGAAGCTCCAGGACGGCAGCTCCGCGGGCGCCTCCTCCCGAGCCGAAATGACCACGAGCTTCGCAGCGGCTCTCCATGCCCGAGTGAGTTCCAGGAGGCACCGCAATATCAAACTCTTCGAGCATCCACTCGCCATCTGGCCCTGGCACCCGATAGCTGACCCTGTAGCGACCGCCCACCGCCGCAGTCAGAAAGGGCACCTTGATCGACACCCGCAGCTCATCGCCAGTGAGCGGAGCTATCGCATCATCAGAGTCATCCAGCGGAGCCTCGGGCACAGGCACAGGTTCCGGCGCAGACAAAGGCGCAGCCCCCTTGCCGCGCACCCGGCTGACTATGCGATCTGCCGAGGCAAGATCTCCGGCGAGTGCGGCCTCAGCCAGAGCCTCAGGATCGAAACCAAAACGATGCCCCGAAGGATTCTCAGTCGCCTTTGTCTCCGTGCTGGCGCCGTAGCCAGCTGAAGAAGGCATGTCATCGGGGTGCATGGCTCCAAGATCAGAAGGGTGCCATGGCGAACGAGCGCGGCGTTGCGTCTGCGCCTTGATGCTCTCGTCCACTGCAAAAAGGTCCTCGAAGATCGAAGCGACACCTTCGCCCGCACGGGTATGCAAATTAAAATCGGGGGCCGTTCCACGAGAAGCCGCGCCAGGCGCTACTCCAAAGACGCCTCCGTCCCGGCCATAGAGGTCATATCTTCGCCGCCGTTCAGGGTCTTGTAGAACCTCATAGGCCTCTCGCACCTGATGAAACTGCCGCGCCGCCTCACGGCTCCCTTTGTTGGCCGGAAGATCGGGATGCAAACGACGAGCTGCGCTTCGATAGGCACGCTTCACGTCCTGCTGATCGCAGTCTCGCGAGATGCCCAAGAGATCGTAGTAGTCGAAGTTTGCTGACACGAGCTACATGGTCGCTGTCACCGGCGAGATTGACAAGTGACCACGCAAACCTCGCGCAGCACTACAGTGCCGCTGCTACACTTCGCTCCTATGCGCGTATCACTTGTTGCCACGCCCATCTGGGCCATGAAGACTCCACCGCTGACCACAGCCTATCTGTGTGGTTGGCTGAAAAAGCGTGGGCATGAACCATTCCAACTGGACTGGAACATTGAGCTCTTTCACCACACGCCATTACACCTCAAAGAATATTGGGATCGGACTCACCTGCACCAATGGCAGGACGAAGAGCACTATCGCGACAACGTGATACCCAACATCACTGGCCCATCGATCCACAAATACGCGGCCCGCATCCTCGCAAACGACCCACAGCTTGTGGGTATCTCGACCTACTCCATTGAAGCCACTAAACATCTGGCGAGAGTGCTCAAAGAACTCAAGCCAGAGCTTGTCATTGTCGTGGGTGGGCAGGTCTGCGACCCCGGCTTTTACGGCTACAATCTGGCATGGAGCGGAGCGATTGACTTGGTGGTCTACGGTGAAGGCGAAGGCCCGCTACTCGACATCATCGAGACCATGGAGGCCAACTCCCGAGACTTCAGCCACATCCAGGGACTACTGATTCCTGGCGAAGGAGACCAGGTGCTGGATACAGGCTTTCGGGCCCCTATCAACGACATCACCGACCTCAGTTGGCCCGACTTCGAAGATCTGCCCATGGACTACTACACAGCCATGATGGACGAGCCCTTTGAGCCCTCGCGGGCCGTGTCGAGCCTCATGTCCAGAGGCTGCGTTCGCAAGTGCGACTTTTGTCTGCAAGCCGAGATCTGGCAGAACTTTCGTTATCGAACCGGTCAGGACATCTACGACGAGATGGCCGCTCACAAAGAGCGCTATGGCCTCACCAACTTTCACTTCAATGATCTGGTGATTAACGGTTCGGTTCGCCAATTAGATGAGCTCTGCACCCTGCTCATTAAAGATCCTCTCGACATGCCCTGGGGCGGCAACGCAATCGTCAGCAAGTACCTGAAGCGAGGACTGCTCGAGAAGTTGCGCGCGGCCGGCTGTGAGTTTCTTGGCTTTGGCTTTGAGTCCTTCAGCACAACTGTGCTGCACGCAATGGGAAAGAAGTACGACGATGCTGAAGTCTCGCGACTACTCCAAGACATGCACGATGTCGGGATGCGCTTCTTCAGCAACCTGATCATTGGCCATCCAGCTGAAGGCCGAAAAGAGTTCGCCGAGACCATCGGCTTTCTCATCGATCACCACCATCTGTTTACTGAAGCCCCGACATCCTCTCTCTTGATCGTCCAGAAGAACACGCCAATCTATAGGGCTCGGGAGCGTTGGGGCATTGAAATGGACGAAGGCGATGCCCTGGGTTGGTGGCTCAACAACGGTAAGAACGACCTGGCCGAACGCAAGCACCGGGCTCAAGTGATGAACTTCTTTTACGAGTCACTGTTTGATACAGGACTGAAGATCACAGATATGGACACCCGTGACGACCTGACTCTGGGTGACGGAGATGTCATCCCTCGCACGGCCCAGGCGAACTGAGCGCTCTGCCGAGCTTAGAGCCGCTGTCCTACCCGAGTTCAGCGCTAAGCGTTCGCGTTGTGAACGACCCGCTGCGGGTAAGGGATGTCGATTCCAGCAGCATCGAAGGCGAGCTTGAGACGGTAGTTAAGTTCACGACTGATTCCCCCTTGATTGCCAGGACGCACACGGGCGACGACTCGAACGGTCACTGAGGAATCGGCCAGTTCGGTAACCCCGACATAGGTCGGAGCCTCGTCAAGGATGTCCTTCCAGTCCTCATCGGCAAAGACCTGTACGCCCACCTCATCGACTATTTTGCGGACTTCATCGAGATCCGCTCCGTAGCCCACGCCCACATGCACAGGTGCCACGGCCCAATCCCTTGCCTTGTTGGTGAGACTCCCAATGGTGCCATTGGGAATGACATACACCTCGCCAGTCCAGGCGCGAAGCCAGGTAGAACGGATGGTGATCTTCTCGACCGTACCCGAGTTGCCCCCAATAACCACCCACTCCCCCACCGCGTACTGGTTCTCGAGCAGGATGAAGAATCCATTGACCACGTCTCGTACAAGGTTCTGAGAACCAAAGGACACTGCCAAACCAAGAATGGCGACGCTGCCTAACAGAGGCCCTGTGTTGATGCCGATCTGTTCCAGGGCAAGCAGGCCGCCAATGATGAACACGGCAATGCGCGCGATGCCCGTAAACACAGAGGCCAGCGTCTTGCTGCGCTGATCCACATCCGTGGGGTCGTCAGGATCCCCCTCTGCGCGGCTGAGAATCAGCGTGCTGACCCTACCGATGACGCGCAATGCGAAGCGAACACCTAACCAGATCAGTAACAGGCCGAGTAACGATCGCCAGCTTTCTTGGCGCAGCCAGTTCAGCAAGGTCTCAGACGTCGCAGCCAGCCAACCGTCAAAACCTGCATTGTTCTCGTACTCACTCTCAAGTGCCGTGATGCGGGAATTTCGAAAGTCCAACTGGGACGCCCCCAGAGCAAGCTCGACCTCAAGAACTCGCTGGCGCTTCACACCCGCATCAGCTTCTTTCGTAAGGGCCAGGTGCTTCGCAGCTGAGTTCGTCTGAATCTCACGCCAGAATCGCCGCCACGAACCCGCGCCCGTACTACGCACCTGCTCGCCAGCGATAGTGAGCTCTCTATAGGCAAGAACGACGTCTCGCTTCAGCGCTTCGTTGAGGTTCTTCTCACTCCCAAGTTGCCGTTCTACATATCGATTTTCGGCACGCGCGAGCTGCCTTTTTGACTTCTGTAGCTCCATGCGATTGCGCAGCTCAGCAAGCTTGAGCTTACGACGCTCATAGGGCGTCGGTAGCTCTATGGAGGTGCTCAGCGGAACTGGCTCGGAACCCTGCCACTCAAGGGCGGCTTCTAAGCGTTCTTCAGCGGCGTCTCTGGCTGCCTCAATGGCATGAAAATAGACCTCTTGATTCTCAATCTTCTGGATCGACAGCCCGACCCAATCGACCATCGCAGTTCGCATAGACGGCTCACCCACAGGCTCCGCTGCAAGGGCGTCGGCGACTCTCTGAGCAGCCTCTTTCTGGCGTTCCCAGTAGGCCTTCCACTCGCGGTTCGAGAACGTCTTGAGGCCAAGCTGACTCAGATGCTCTTTCAGCCCTTCTACTGTGTCGCTGCTCTCTTCTGCCTGAACGGTAAGGCTGACCAGCGGGGGCGTATTGCGCCACTCGGTGCGCCAATCTTCTCCGGTAACAAAGGCCATGTCCTTGCCCGGCAGAAGCTGCTCAAACTCTTGAGGCGTGTCTGCCACAGCGGGCTGGCACAGCGCACAACACAGAGCGATAGCGAAGCCGCTAAGGGCAAGGCGAAACGACAGATTCGACAGCATGGGGCTCCTCCAGCAGCAGTGCGGCAAGACTTCTAGCTGCCTTTTGCTTGTGCTTCAAGAGCCAGCCAGAGAAGTCAGCGCAGAGCGCGCTCCTGGGCGTTTTGCGCCCCGGCCTCTGGGTCTCTAGCCGCGGTACGTTCAGGCTGCGCGCTCTCTGCGGACTTGCTGGCCCCATCTAGCAGCGGAAGGAGCTTTGCAACGGTGGAGTCAAAGGCGGCACGCTCACTCTTTTCAATGGGCTCGGTGCGCGGAAATTTCTGACTACGGAAATTGGCGTAAGCACCGTGCACGTAGAACTCAAAGTGCAGATGAGGCCCTGTGGCAAGACCTGTTGAGCCGACATAGCCAACTACCTGGCCCTGACTGACCATCTGGCCATTACGCACCGCGATGCGACTGAGGTGACTGTACGACGAAGCGTACGTACCGTTATGACGTACGCGCACGTGCTTGCCGTAGCCACCCTTTTTGCCCGTGAACTTGACTCGCCCTCCGCCGATAGCCCGCACAGGGGTGCCGCGACTGGCTGCATAGTCGATGCCGTTGTGTGCTCTCCAGCGCTTAAGTACAGGGTGATAGCGCCGCTTTGAGAAGCCGGAACTGATCCGCGAGAATTTGAGCGGCGACTTCAGGAACATCTTTTTCGTGCTGAGCCCAGCCTCATTGTAATACCCAAGCCGTTCCTCGGAATCGACGAAGCGAAAGCCCCGGAAGGGGGTTCCTGAGTTGATGTACTCCGCAGCGAGGACATCGCCATAGCGAATGTGCTCGCCGGTGGCGGCATCCAGCACTGACTCGATGACCATTGAGAAGGAATCCCCGGCACGCACGCCCGTATTGAAGTCGATCTCCCACTCAAATACCGAGGCCAGCCCGACAATATTCGATGCCGACAGGCCCAACTTCTCGCGGGTCGCCCACAGGGACCCCTCTACCTTGGCTGCCAGGGCGACGGGCACTACCTCGGTCTCGACAACCAGCTCGCTGGCTAGAAATCCTTTCTCAGCACGCTCCACAAGCATGTGCCGCTCGCCGTAGCGATCCAAGGGATAGACGATGCCGTGAAAGCTCTCATCTTGACGATCTACGCGCATGGTCAGCTGCTCGCCGATCTTTATCTTAGAGAGGTCGTGAATCTCGCTAGCCGCATCGACTACCGCCAACGCCTCAGCGTACTCAAGGCCCTGACCCTGCAGGATACGAGCAATGGTCGAGCCACGCTTAACAGTGACCTGTTGCTCTACCCAAGGAGGAGGAGGAGGTGGAGCCGGAGTTGCGGGCTCATCGGCCGCGTCGGCTGCCGCGTCGAGCTCTGCTACCTCACCCTCACCAGAACAGCCCAAAGGGCTCATCAGAGCGGTGAGAAGCACAACAAAGAGAACGTATCGAAACATCAGCTACAGCAATACACAGCGGGCAGGGACACCACGATAGTTGTAACACGCAAAAATGTCGAGCAGCATGCGGCTGGTGCGGTACCAGCCTTGAGATCTGCTTACTCGACAGGTCGGGTCATCAGCTCGATTGCCAGGCTCAACTCGACGCCGTCACCAATGCTTTGATGGGCACATCGGCTGCGCAGGGCCTCTGTCTGTTCCTTGAGGCTGAGCTTCTCGAGGGAGAGTTGAATGGGGCTTGAACTAAGCACCTTCCAGCGGCCTTCTTCAAGGCGAGTCAACGCCACCTCGGCGCTGCCCGTCACGGCTCCAGAGATCAAGCCAAGGTTGAACTCCGCCGTAGCAGCAGTGGTCTCACCGACCGCGAGAGTCGTCTTGACCGGAGTGACCTTGCGAATCTCTACCACCGCCGTTGTTGCCTTTGCCGCCACCGCGCCAAACAGCAACTCACTCATGTTGGCATCGCGAGCCGGATTCTTGGAGTCAATATCGAGCAGATGCACATCAAAGGTGCCATCCATCTTGCTCAAGTCCGCCGGATCTAAGAAGAGGCCGCCAGCTATCCGAGTGAAGTCACCTACAACCTGAGTGCCGCCATCCTTGGTGGCCGTCCAGGTAATTCGCGAAACGTGCTCATCACTGACGACAGTGAAGTGGCCGCGAACCTCAGCGGGCTTGTCTGAGGCTGGAGCTGTTGCTTCTGGAGCCGCAGCAGGAGCATTGGCAGAGGCCTCAACAGCAGCCGGGGCCTGTGTGTTAGCAGCGGCCTCATCTTGGCCATCGGTGGGAACGCTAGGTGAAGAGCAGCCAGCAAACAGGACACCAAGTGCCAGACATAGGACTGCAGACACTGACTTCATCAACATGACAACTTTCTCCTCGTAGGTAGGGGTCGCCCGCCGACCCTCGACACTGCGAAGGCTACTCACCTGCGCAGGAAGCGTCCAGACGGAAGGCAATTGCTCAGATCGAGCTATGATATGTGGCGATTGTGCTCGTCTGCTCCACAACTCCCCCTGTTCGTTCTGTGCGCTTCATCGCGCCTCTTTTGGTTCTGACAGCCCTACTGCTCAACAGTGCTGTGCTCCCTGCCGAAAGCTCCGCAGCGGACCCTGTACTGACCGAGTCGGAGCAATGGCAACTTCTGTCGGTACTGCGCAGCTCAGCAACCGTCCTGGTGCTACAAGGCCTTCCTGTCTTGCTGGAAGGTGGCACCACAGAGCGACTACACCTACAGGTTCGGGCTGCTGACCGCTGGCAGCTAGATGCCGCGAGCATTGCCTATGTCATTATCGAAGCCGATCTGGCTGCCTCTCGGCCTCTACCAGCATCAGGTCGCGGGCTTGAGTACCACACCAGCGAGCAGGTCTCAGCGCGGATGCGCGAGTTGGCTGACCTCTATCCACTGCTCGCCCGAACCATTGATCTTGGGCGCTCCTGGCAGGGACGCGAACTTACCGGAATGCTGATCACCGACCAGCCCTGGACTCGTGAACTGGACGAGCCATCCTTGCGCGTGCTGGGTGCCCATCACGGCGACGAGTGGTCATCTATGGAGGTAAGCCTCGACTTGATCGAGGCGCTGCTTGCCAGCTACAGCAGCGATCCTGAGCTCGCAGCGATGGTCGATGGGGCTGAGTTGTGGTTTCTGCCGGTAGTCAACCCCGATGGGGTCGCTGCCTATAGCCGACGTAACAGTCGCGGGGTCGATCTCAATCGCAACTACTCGTACCGATGGCAGCCGGGCCCTTATTCTGGGGACTCGCCCTTCTCAGAGGTAGAAGCCGACGCCGTGCGAGCCCTCGCCATGACCCGCTCATTCTTCCACAGCCTGTCCGTACACTCCGGTGCAAGCAACCTTGGCTGGGTCTGGAACTACACCACCCAACCAGCCGCTGATGCCGCCTTCATGGAGGCCGCCTGTCAGGACTACCTCGACGCCAACGAGCAAGCTGGCTTCTGGATCACCAATGGTGCCGAGTGGTACATCACCTACGGAGACACCAATGACTGGTCGTACGGAGTTCGCGGCGGCCACGACTACACCCTGGAAGTAAGCGTGGACCGCAGCCCACCGGCCGAACTACTAGACGATCTGCTCGCCTATCACCGCCAGCCTTCCTTAGACTTTCTCAGCGCAGGTTTTCAAGCGGGTGTGCGAGGTCGCGTCACGGACACTCGCGGGGACCCAATAGAAGCTCAAGTGCAGGTCGACGGCTTCGACACACCCAGTTACTGCGATCCGGAAACCGGAGTCTTTGCCCGGCCCCTGCAGGCCGGCAGCTACGAGCTGACCCTCAGCTCACCTGGCCACGAGAGCGAGACCATCGGCATCCAGGTAAACGGCGACCAAGCCAGCATTGTCGACGTACAGCTACAGGCAAACACCACGGTGCAGATCGACCAGGCCATTGGGTTCGAAGCCAATGTCGAGGTCGAGTCTGAAGCAACGCTCTGTGGTGCCAACCTGATAGCTGCACTGGGCAGCGAAGGGCGGGTACTGGCGCACCGCCCGGGACTGGACGGGCCCTACGACCTGAGCTGGCTGGCCTCTGCTACGAGCCCTGAACACTGCATCGTCGTGTCCATCGACCCCGAACAGATTGGCGAGCCCTGGCAGCGTGAGGGGGAGTGGCATCTTCTCTTTGCTGAAGAAAGTGGCGAGACCATTGCGCAGCTACCCCTGGGCCTTTTGCTGGTCAGCTCAGAGCCTGGCTACCAGATCGACAGCCTCGCGTTGAGTGGCCCCACCGAGATGCTACGGATACAAGTGGATGGCCTCGACCTGCCCGAGGGGGCGGCGATCCGCCTGATCGGTCCCAGCGGTCATCGAGAGCTACCAAGCCTGCGGCTCCCCGGCGACACCAGCAGCCAGATCGCTGCGCAGTTCGATGCCAGCGAATGGGTAGAAGGGCTGTGGTCTCTGCGGGTCTTTGGGCGAGGGCACTGGAGCGCAGTCTCCGAAGCTATCGTAGTAAAGGACGGCATCATCAGCCCGAATCCAGACCCCACAACTCCTGCAGGACCTCTTCCAGAGATTAATCAGCCCAAGGGCCCACCGCCCGGGGCAGACCAAGACACGCCAGAAGAGGACCAGAGAGACGGGTTGGGTGCGGGGTGCGCTTGCGCTCTGAGCAGCCCTGCCGACTCCTCTGCATTCCCGCTAGCGCTTGTCCTCGCGCTCATGATCGGCTACTTCCTGCGTCGCAGCCCTCCGCACGCTACCAGCCAGAATGGCGCGCGGAGCAACCGCCTATGAAGGGCCATCAGGAGCGCCGCCTTGCCTACGTTCAACAAGTACCGACACTGCCTCTTACTCTCGCTCCTGGTTGCATGCGCCTCTGCCTGCGAAGCGCCCAAAGAAGACGAGCTGAGCTTCACGGACGCTGTTAAAGCGGTCTACACACCCTGTAATCGCGACGAGATCAAGCTCAATACGGCGGCCAAGGGCTTGCAGTTGGTTTTTGAGGCCTGTGGTTCGAACAACTTCTTTCACTACGGCTGGGCGCCGACTGGAACGACCTTGCACTACCAGACCACCCAGGGGCTCTGGGTGCTCAAGGATACAGGCGAGAACTACCCACTTCGTGTGGGGATCCCTCGCGCCGACTCCGCCTGGATCAATGATGACCTACTCGCCTATCCCGATGCCAACGGTCGACAGATCGGCGTCTACACGGTCGCGACCCATGTCCTCTACCTGCTCGAGATTGACCACAGCGAACCGGAGCAGCTGGCTCACGGCAAGGGAGCTGATGACGTGCTCTATCTCGCCGCCGACGTCCCTGGGGGTGTAAAGGACATCCAACTTCTGAAGGTCAACACTGGCACCGCAGAGAAGGCCTTTTCCTGGCTGAACGGTGGCGTCGAAAACTTCACCTACCAGACCGACACGGACACCGTTTGCTACCGCGCTCTGGGAGGCACTGAAGTTATCTGTGCCAGGGGCGAGGATGGCAAGGTCCTGCGCCGCGTGAAGAATCGCCATCGCGGTGTTCTGAGTGCAGACGGTCGCTACCTGGTTACCGAAGGGGATGGCGTCGCTGTACCCAACTTTCCCGATCTCAAGCCTGGCGAAGAAGTGCCGGACTACCTCGCGAAAGAGACCATTCCCCCAGCCCTTTGGATCACCGATATGGAAACTGGCGAAGAGCTCCTCTGGAAGGGAATCCACGGCACAGACTTTGAGTGGTATGAAGCCACCCCCTACTTTGGTTCCTTCGTGCTCTGGGGCCTAGATGGCGGCGAGTTGAACTCGAACATTACCCTCGTCGATCTTCGTCACTTTCTTGAGAGCAAGGGCTGGACTCCCCCTCTGGGACGCGATGGCCAGCCCCTCGACACAGAGCCCCGAGGCCGCTCAGGGCGCTTGAAGTAGCGAAGACTTCAGAACTTGGAGCGCAACGCGTTCGCCAGCATGGACCGCGCCGCCTCCGAGCCGCTCACCCCATCCTCAGTTCGACACACGCGCAGTTCCTCGTCCCCCATGTGTACACACGAGAAGCACTGCGCCATACGGAGGCCTTCGGGGTCGTTAGCAGCTCCCCCTAGAGTGCAGTGGGAGCCACTGTCAGGATCCCACCAGGACAAGCGAATACTAAAAGACAGAAGGCGCAGATCGAATCGAGCCCCTAGATCTGCACGGTAAGCACCCACCGCCGCAAGCAGCGGCTTCACGTAGTCCATGGGCAGCGCTGCACCTACCTCAACGGCATCAGCCAGAGCAGAAAAGCGCTTGTCCTGCTCTGAGATATGCAAGGTGATCGTGCCGTGTTGCTGTACCTGATCCCAGACCACCTTGAGGGTGGCTACCGGGGTCGCAAGGTGGCCAGTAAGAGCTCGCCGCAGGACGGAAACAGCCTGTGGGTCGGCCATAAAGCCCTCATATAGGGGCGAGAGCCCCTCTGGAAGGTATTCAATGAGGGGAGCGTCCTCTTCAGGCAGCAATGCCGCCTCAGGCTCAGTACCGGGCGACTCAGGTTCTGTAGCCACTGCCTCAGGTTCTGCTTCAACCTGCTCAGGCGGAACCGAGGACTTGTTCTGACAGCCTGGCAGAACGGCAGGGCCAGCAAGA
>Ga0163179_10000709_pt1 | contig 23725 bp, 17 predicted proteins | sample AtlANTMetagenome_FD_109643 | JGI IMG/M metagenome (GOLD analysis project Ga0163179, IMG submission 109643) | Marine eukaryotic phytoplankton communities from the Atlantic Ocean - Atlantic ANT 2 Metagenome | ecosystem: Environmental > Aquatic > Marine > Oceanic | place: North Atlantic Ocean...
CACAAGATGGATTAATTTCAGATGACAACACAAAATCTATTTGGCAAGGTATTCTTACTGATGATAAAATTGTATCAGGCTCAAAAAAAGATAATTTTTGGGAAATGGGAAAAACAGGTCCCTGTGGTCCATCAACAGAGATACATATTGATTTAAGATCAGACTCTGAACGAAAAAAAGTAAACACATCTGAGTTAATTAATAAGGATCATCCATTGGTGATAGAAATATGGAATATAGTTTTTATAGAATTTAATCGAAAAGAAAATGGTCAATTAGAAAATTTACCTAATCGACATGTAGATACTGGTATGGGTTTTGAAAGGTTGTGTATGGTCCTTCAAGATAAGAAATCAACATACGATACTGATGTTTTTCAGTCTTTAATTCAATCTATTTCAAACATTTCTCAAGTTAATTATGGTGAAACAGAAAAGACTGATATTGCTATACGTGTTATAGTAGATCATATTCGAGCCATCACTTTTTCTATTGCAGATGGTCAGTTACCTAGTAATACAGGTGCAGGATATGTGATTAGAAGAATTCTGAGAAGAGCCGTGCGATATGGTTTTACTTATTTGGATTTAAAAGGACCATTTTTATTTAAATTAATAGAATCTTTAGTAAATCAGTTCAAAACTTTTTTCCCTGAAGTTTATGAACAAAGGTTACTTATTGAAAATGTTGTGGAAAAAGAAGAAAAAGTATTTCTCAAAACTTTAGGAAAAGGATTAGATTTAATTAATAACTTAATTAATACACTGGATAGTAACATGAAAATAATATCTGGAAAAATTGTTTTCGAATTATATGACACATATGGATTTCCTCCGGATTTAACTACTCTTATTTTAAAAGAAAAAGGGTTGTCTTATAATAAACAAGAATTTAATCAGGAAATGGAGAAACAAAAGAATCGTTCTAGAACAGATTCTGAAATTGTGTTAGGTGATTGGATAGAAGTTAATGATTTACCTATAAAAGGCTTTTTAGGTTATGATTTATCATTAACATCACCAGGTGATCTTTCCGCCGTCAACAATTACCTTGTTAAGTATCGACAAGTTTTTGTTAAAGGAGATCAACAATTCCATTTAGTTTTTCCTACAACCCCATTTTATCCAGAAGGTGGTGGTCAGGTAGGAGACCGAGGTGTTATTTTGCCAACAAGTAATTATCTTAAAGGAACCAAGGAAAAGATTGAAATAAATGTATTGGATACTAAAAAAGAGAATAATCTAATTTTACATATTGTTAGTGGATTACCTGACATGAGTGATATTTTAACTCCATCAGAATTATTTATTTTAGTACCAAATAGTAGTGACAGAATGTTAATCACAAGGAATCATTCTGCAACCCATTTATTACATTATGAATTAAGAAAAATGTTTGGCAATCATGTTGAACAAAGAGGTTCGTATGTTTGTAAAGATTATCTTCGATTTGATTTTTCTCATTTTGAGAAAATTAGTGAGAAACAATTAGTTCTGTTAGAAAAAAAAGTGAATGAGTTTATTCATACAGGCTTTCCATTAAAAGAATTTAGAGATGTCTCATTTGAAGAGGCTAAAAACAAGGGAGCATTAGCATTATTTGGTTAAAAATATGAAGAAAAAGTAAGGGTGATTCAATTTGGTGAGACTCCTAATAGAGATGGTTCTATAGAACTTTGTGGTGGTACACATGTTCAAAATACAGCAGAAATAGGTTTATTTAAAATTTTTTCTGAATCTTCTATTTCTTCTGGTATTAGACGTATAGAGGCTGTCACTAGTAATGGTGCAATTCAATATTACAACAAAAAACTAAAATCCCTTTCAGATATTCAACTCTTATTAAAGAGTTCAGATAGTGTAGTTAATTCAGTAACTAAATTAATTACAGAAAATAAAAAATTATCTATAAAAGTTAATAAAATAAAAGAAAAAGAAGCTGATCATTTAATTAATCATTTATTAACTCAAATACTTGAAATTAATGGTTTTAAAGTCATTCTTAACACTGTAGATACGGATGTTGCTGTTATGAAAAATATTTGTTTTCAATTGATTGAGAAATTTGATGATATGTTTGTCGTACTGATTAAAAATGAGTCTAATAAACTTATTTTAAATCTCGCCATTAGTAAAAAAATAGTTCAGTTAAAAAATATCCAAGCACCTAAAGTACTTGATGAAGTTGGTAAGTATATAAATGCAAAAGGTGGAGGTCAACCTTTTTTTGTGGCTGCTTCTGGTGATACTATATCTGGTGTGAATCAGCTTTTTGAAGCAGTGAAAAAGAAAGTTAAATCTTTTTAAATAGAGTTTCATCAACCACATTAGGTAATGTAATTTTTAATAGTTTTTCTTTTTTCATAGCTGTTTTTATAGCTTGAATCGCACCTTTATTTCGAGCCCAAGATCGTCTTGCAATCCCATTATTTACATCCCAAAATAACATACTTTTTAAGTTTGTCTCAGCTTGTTTGGAACCGTCTAATAATAAACCAAATCCACCATTGATAGCTTCTCCCCAACCAACACCCCCACCATTATGGATAGATACCCACGTAGCACCTCTAAAACTATCTCCAATAACATTATGTATCGCCATATCAGCAGTGAATTGAGAACCATCATAAATATTGGATGTTTCTCTAAAAGGAGAATCTGTTCCAGAGACTCCATGATGATCACGTCCAATCACTATAGGACTAATTTCTCCATTTTTCACAGCCTTGTTGAAGGCTTTTGCAATCTCAATTCTACCATCACTATTTGCATATAAAATTCTTGCTTTTGATCCCACCACCAATTTATTTTTTTGTGCAGCAGTTATCCAATTTATATTATCCTTCATTTGTGTTTGAATTTCTACGCCTGAAGAATTGAGAAGTTTTTTCAAAACATTTTTAGCGATATTATCTGTTTTCTCCAAATCACTTTTTTTATTTGAGGTACAAACCCATCTAAAGGGACCAAATCCATAATCAAAACACAAAGGTCCCATTATATCTTGAACATAAGAGGGGTATTTAAAATCTCCATTTTGTTTTATAATGTCTGCTTTAGCACGTTTAGCTTCCAACAAGAAGGCATTTCCATAATCAAAAAAATAGGTTCCTTTTTTTACATGCTTGTTAATCATTTTTACATGTTTTCTTAATGCTTTTTGAACTAATTTTTTATATTTTTTAGGATTATTTTTTATCATTTCATTAGCTTCATTAAATGAAAGATCATCAGGATAATATCCACCTTGAAATGGATTGTGTAATGAGGTTTGATCAGACCCTATATCAATGAATATATTTGCTTCATAAAGTTTTTCCCATACCTCTATAATATTCCCAAGGAAGCCAATGGCCGTAATTTTTTTTTCTTGTTGTATTTTTTTGATTCTAGTAACGAGTGTTTCAGAATCAGAGATTATTTCATCAATCCATCCTTGTTCCCATCTTTTTTCTATCGCTTTTTTGTTTATTTCTGCGGTGACACTTATAAGACCCGCAATTTTCGCAGCTTTAGGTTGTGCACCACTCATCCCACCAAGTCCAGAGGAAACGAATAATTTTATCTTTTCTCCAGAGTTCTTTAACATACGATTCGCATTTAAAATTGTGATAGTTGTACCATGTACAATACCTTGTGGACCGATATACATAAATGAACCCGCCGTCATCTGTCCATATTGTGTTACTCCTAGTGCATTAAATTTATTAAATTGTTCTGCCTGTGAATAATTAGGTATCATCATTCCATTTGTAATAACTACTCTTGGTGATTTATTGTCTGACGGAAATAAACCTAAAGGATGTCCAGAATATAATACTAAGGTTTGTTCATTTGTCATATTGGATAAATATTGCATTGTCAATAAGTATTGAGCCCAATTTTGAAATACTGCACCATTCCCACCATAAGTGATTAGTTCATCAGGATGTTGAGCAACGGCATCATCAAGGTTATTACTGATCATCAACATTATCGCTGCTGCTTGTATTGATTTGTGTGGAAAATCGTAAATGTTGCGAGCTTTAATTTTATAAACAGGTTTAAACCTATACATATATATTTTTCCAAAATCATCAAGTTCTTGTTTAAATTCTTGAAAAAGAATTGGATGCATTTTTTTGGGGAAATATCTTAAGGCATTTTTCAGCGCTATTTGCTTTTCTTTTACAGATAAGTTATGTTGTTTTGAGGGTGCGTGATTGATTATTTTATTATATTTTCTTTTCCTGGGTAATTGATTTGGAATCCCCTGTTTTATAGTTTTAAAGAATTTCGGTTTTTTCATATTTTTTTTTTGAATGGACAGTGCATACAGTTGGATTCACAACAATAACCTCTTTTCAGATGATAATTTTCTGTAAAAATAATATCTCCTTTTGGAGAAAAATAATAGTCTTCTTTTTTTAGAAATTTCACTTTTCAATACAAATCAATAATTCTAAAATTGTGTTACTATTAATCCCATAGGGAGTGGTGTCTTCATAATTTACGGAACCATCCCCATCCACATCATCATCACTATGATTTGGAATACCATCTCCATCAATATCTAAATTATCCACACTCCGATATCCCAAGGTATAAATATCTAAATCAATAAAAGAAAAATCCCCACCATTTGTAATATCTATGTCATTATTGGTATTGTATTCTCCCCATACTATTTCATCCCAAAGATCCTCATTTTCACACACACGTAATGAATCTGAAAAAGTTTGTAAATCCAAATTAAATGTTAACAAATCATAGGTGTTACAATTTAAACACCTTTCTTTTTCACAATTAGAGAAGATCATGACTATAGTAATGAATAAAAATATATTTAGTTTTTGTAACATGATTTTTCTATATTATAATAATATCAAATTAATATATTTTGAATTTAAATATTCCATCGTCGATTACAAAGATAAATAGTGATTTTTTAGACAAAAATTGTATTGAGTTATTTATTAAAAGAGATGATACAATTCATAAAATTATTTCAGGAAATAAATGGAGGAAATTGAAATATAATTTTGAATATGCTACTAAAAATAGATTTAAGACTGTTTTAAGCTTTGGTGGTACTTATTCTAATCATTTACATGCGTTGAGTTATTTAGCTAGAAAAAAAGGTTTTAATTCTGTAGGAGTAGTAAGAGGTCCGAAAAATGAAAAGTTAAACCCAACTTTGTCTTTTTGTAAAAAAAATGGGATGTATTTATATTATTTAGATCGAGTGAGATATAGGTCTAATAAATATGATTCTTCTACGATTTTGAATTTAAAGAATAAATTTGGAAATTTTTTTTTAATTCCTGAGGGGGGTAATAATTTGTTAGGAGTAAAGGGATGTGAGGAGATTGTAAAAGAAATCGATTTAGATTTTGATTATTTTTGTTCTCCAGTTGGAACCGGTTGTACTGCGGCTGGTATTATAAAAACTTTAAACTCAGATACATTTTTTTTAGGATTTTGTCCATTTCAAAAGATTCACGAACAAAAAAAGAATATAAATGATTATTGTGATATTCAGGAATATAATAATTGGAGATTATTTTCGGATTCCCATTTTGGTGGATTCACAAAAATAAATGATATTTTAATTAAATTTATTCGTCAATTTAATTTTGACTATAATATACAATTAGATTTAATTTATATGGGAAAATTATTTTTTCATCTTTTTGATTTAATAGAAAAGGGTTTCTTTTTCAGAAGAACTCGTATATGTGTTTTACATACTGGTGGATTACAGGGGTTACAAGGTTTTAATTTTAGATTTGAATGAAATTACAATTTCTTTTTTCTTTTCTATTTCTTTTTTCTTTTGGTAATACTCAGAATGTTAGGGATTATATTAAAGAATATAAGGCTTTGGCTATTGATGAGATGCATCGTTATAATATACCGGCAAGTATTACACTCGCTCAGGGAATATTGGAATCAGGTAGTGGTTCTAGTAAATTAGCTCGTGAAGCTAATAATCATTTTGGGATAAAATGTCATGTAAATTGGACAGGAGGAAAATCTTATCATGATGATGATTTAAAACAAGAATGTTTTAGAAAGTATAACTCAGTGTTTGATTCATTTCGGGATCATTCCCTATTTTTATCTGGTCGAAAACGATATTCTTTTTTATTCGATTTAAGGAAAACAGATTATAAGTCTTGGGCAAAGGGGTTACAGAAAGCGGGATATGCTACTAATAAAACCTATGCAAAAAGTTTGATAAATTTAATTAAAGAGTATGATTTGTCTCAATATGATAAAAAACGTATAAAAAAACAAGATGTAAACCAATTTGTTGATTATCAATCTAAAATATATGAAAAAAATTATACAAAATATATATTAGCAGAAACAGGCCAATTTTATGATGACATTGCTGAGGAATATGGTCTTTGGCTTTGGGAATTATTAAGATATAATGAATCTGAATTTGACAGGTTACTCAAAACCGGAGAAAAGGTATATCTTCAACCTAAAAGAAGACAAGGAATAAAAAATACACACGTCGTTCTTGAAGGAGAAACAATGTATTCTATTTCACAGATGTATGGGATAAAGTTGAAACACCTATATAAAAAAAATAGAATGATATTTGGCACTGAACCCTATATTGGTCAGAAATTAAATTTAATTAAAAAGATAAAGTTTAATTAATTTGATAGTTATATATTAATCCCTCATAACTACCTACTATCAGATTTAAGTATTTTGTATTATCTAATTGTTTTATCTCGAAGTCTGTTGTTCCAAAAAATGGATTTTGATAAAGTTCACCATTTTGGTTTAATATGTAAATTAAATTTTCATTTTGACTTTTTATGGCGATAAAAACAGAATCATTTTTTTCAAATATTTTTGGTTTATTTTTTGGATTTGTCTCAAAATAATACTCAAAGGCGTTCTCTTTGGAGGAAAATTTTAGTTTTTTATCTTTTAGAATCAGGGTATGATTATTGTTTTTTATATATACATCTTCTTTTTTTAGATTTTGTATTTTTAAAGTGTCAACTTTCCCATCAAAATAAATAGAAATTATTTTGCCATCTTCATCTCTTGTGATTAATTGACTTGTTTCTAAATCATAACCTTTTAATAAATGACATTCCTCATAACGGTTTATTTTTTCTTTTATTTTTAGTCTTTGTTGGCCCTTTCTATTTAGAAAGTGTATTGTTCCATTCTCTTCACTGATTATAATATAGTCTTTGTTGAATAATTGAAAATGTTCAGGGGTAAATTTGATGTTAGATTTAGTTTTTACAAATTCCCAACCAGTAACAATTTTTCCATCTTGATTATACATTATCAATTCATTTTCCATGGGTGTTAGAATTCTATAATTTTGGGTTTTATCATAGTCAAAGAGAGATAATGGTACTGACATAGATTTTTTACTTTTTAGTGGAAAGGGTTTGACATATTTTCCAGTTCGGTCAATCATATAGATTGAATCTTTTGAATTAAAAATATATTGTAATTTTTTATTATTATATCTGTCAATTTGATGAATGTCCCCAAGAATTGCATTTCCAATTTGTTTTTTCCATAATCTTTCTCCATTATTATTAATAAGATATAAATTGTTCTCTATGTCTTGTGTTAAGATTTCATATTCATTTGTATAATGGTTTTTAACTATTTGTGGTTTATAATGAGTTTCATTTTCTAAATTAAAATTCCAAATAGTTTGGTTTTGGTAAGTGGCATTTTCATGTATAAAAATCAGTGAATTAAAGAAATAGTATTTTGAACCTATATTTTTAGTAACCACAGAGTTAAAAATATTTTCCCAACTTTTTGTGTTCTTCTTCAGATTCAGATAGGAAGAGGTATGAGAGTTCCTTCCTAACTTTTTGTTAATAGTTTGTATAGCTTTACTAGTTTTAATTGTTTGGTTAGCATTTATATTGTTTATTAGAGATTTTAATTTTTTTCTAGAATTACTTAAAACAACATAATCTTTTTTGTATATATAATACACTTTTTCCCAATAATTTGTGATACCCTTTACCCAATCTTTATCATTCATTTTTTTTGTATCTAATTCATATAATGTATTATTTAAATAATTGATTTCACCCATACTTAAATTAAGTAATCTCAAATATTCTTCACACTCTTTTTTTTGTGATGTCTTAAATAATATATAATCGAATTCCTCTTTGTTTTTAGTTATATGGGCCGTACTAATTTCTGTTGGTTCCCAATTATTATATGATAATTGGTATGTGTTTTTATATGGTCCTTTTATTAATAAATTTAGTATTTCATTTAAATCAAGATTATTATTGATTTGATATTTGTAAAATTCTTTTATATGTCGTGGTAATATAGCTTCTATATCAGAATGTTTGGTGTCACTATAATTGTTTGTCTGTAAATACTGAACATCATCTCTACTAGTTACTCCATTTAAAAGAATGTAATTTTCTTCCAACTCAACATCAAACCAAGACCATGAATTTGAGTTTAAAAAGAGATTTTTTTGTTTTACTATATTCTCTAAAAATTGTGTTTTAATTAATATGTTTAAATCACTATATTTTGGAAGATTTTTATCAAGTTTTTTGATAGGATTTGATGTGAACATGTTAATTCCAGTTTTTAATTGACGAAGACTTTCCTCTATAATTATTTCAGAAAAACTTAGGAGGAATATATTTTTGTATACGGCGAAAAATACATTTTTACTCTGTTGATTTTCTAAAGTTGTTTTTATATTGTAAATAACTGTTTTCTCGTATAATTTTGAATTATAACTTTCTTCTTTCAATCTTAATAATTTATTGTTTACCTCTTCAAAATCGTTTATTGATGTGATAATTAAGAACTGATTTTTATCTTGAGTGGAGATATAACTTAAATATATATTTTTGTCACGAAAAATTTGGTTTGTCTCGTATTCTTTATTGAGTTTTTGAAGTATGTTGAACTGTTGTTTGAAAATTGTTAGATCATTTAATTCTCTCCACCATTCAAAATTTTTTATACTATTATATATTTTATCTATATCATGAAATTTAATTATAATATCTGATTTTGTAGGTATCGCTTGTTTGATGTTAACTGTAACATTTTTCTTGTTTTGGTAACAAGAAAAAAAAAACAGTATTAAGATTGATATAAAGATTTTTTTCATCAGAATTTTAATATATATTGTTTTTCAAATAGTTTAAAACTTTTTCGATGGTATTTACTAATACCATGATTTTTTATAGCTTCCTTATGTTTTCTTGTCGGATAACCTTTATTATTAGACCAGTTATATATGGGAGTATTTTTATGTAAGTTTTTCATCAGATCATCTCTGTAGGTTTTTGCAAGTATTGATGCTGCAGCGATAGAGAGATATTTTCCATCACCTTTTATTATACATTTATGTTCTATTTTTTTATATTGTTTAAATCGATTACCATCGATTAATAAAATATCTATTTTTTCTGTTTTCAGTTTCTTCTCAATCATATTAATTGCTAAATGCATCGCTTTGATACTTGCATTAAGGATATTTATTTTATCGATTGTATTCATGTTAACAACACCTATTCCCCAGGCAAGACTATTTTTTTTAATTATGTCACTCAAAATTTCTCTATTTTTTTGGGACATTTTTTTTGAATCATTGATTTTGTCATGCCAAAATACCTTTGGTAAAATCACGGCCGCGGCTACAACAGGCCCTGCGAGGGCTCCTCTTCCTGCTTCATCACATCCACAGATACTCTTTTTAGTGTCATAGTGTTTAATTTTCGGCATGTTTTTTCAAGATCTGAGTGATTAGATTTGTAGCTTTCTCCCAATCAAAATGTTTACTCCTTTCATATCCTTTTTCGATTAATTTTTTTCTTATTTGTTTGTTTTCTTCTATAGTTTTTAAAGCTGTTACAATACTTTCAATATTATAAGGATTTACTAAGAGTGCGGCACCATCAGCTATTTCCGGCATACAACTGGTATTTGATGTGATCACAGGCACTTTTGATTTCATCGCTTCAATTATGGGTAGTCCAAATCCTTCAAACAATGATATAAAACATAATGCAGTAGCTGAGGCTAAAACTTGTGACATTATATCATCTTCTAAGTATCCAAGAAAAATAATCTCATTTTTAAACTTCATCTTTTCAAAGATAGTCTTAATAGAAGCATCTAGCCATTTTTGTTCACCAATTATTAACATTTTATTCTTTCCATTCTTAGTCTTATATATTTCAAACGCCAGTAACAAGTTTTTTATATTTTTTCTTTTATGTAAACTTCCAATGAAAACAAAAAAATCTTCACTGTCAGAGTATCTTTGTTTTATTTTATTTTTTTCCTTTGTATTGATTGGAGAAAATATATCAGATATTCCGTTATAGACACTGGTTATTTTACTAGGATCTAATTTATATGTTTTAATCAAGTCTTGTTTGGAAAAATTCGAAACTGTTATTATGTGTTTCGCCAACTTCGCATACTTTTTAAAGTATCTTCTGTAAAAGATACTATGTGTCCATCTCATATTTTCGGGATAGTGTTCAAAATTTATATCATGTATGGTAGTAATCGTAGGGATTGACGTTATTTTTGTTGAAATAAATCCATCTGGAGAAAAAAATAAGTCGGGATTAATACGTTTAATCAATTTTGGAAGTTGAATTTCAAACCAGATATACCACAATAATGGATGTCTTGTTTGAGGAGATAATATGTGTCCTTTAATATTTCTACTAAAAATAAAATCTGATGTAAAAGGTCGATCAAATATAAAGTGAAATTCTATTTTTGGATTGTTAATTACCATTCTCTTTAGGATTTCAACACTAAATCTCCCAATCCCATCTAATTTATTTTTTATTAATAGTCTTGTGTTAACAGCTATTTTCATATTATTGAATTTAATCAATTATTGAGAATTATAGATATGATAATTAGATATTTTACGTTAACTTAAAAGTTATAAATATTTAATAGGAAATGAAAAGAAAATTTGTTTGGAATTTACTTTTGGTTGTAATACTAAATTTACTTATTAAACCTTTTTATATTTTAGGTATTGATGCTGAAATAATTAATAGAGTAGGAGCGAGTGTATATGGTAATTATTTTGCCTTAATTAATTTCTCATTTTTATTAAATATAATTCTTGATTTAGGTATTACAAACTATAATGTGAAAAATATAGCCCAATACCATCATTTAGTAACTAAACATTTTTCAGGAATTATTACATTACGTTTTTTATTGGTAATCTTGTATCTTTTTTTCACCTTATTAATAGCATATTTTTGGGGATATAATAGTTATCAATTTAAATTGTTATTTATTTTAGCAATTAACCAATCTTTGGTTGCCTTCATTTTATATATAAGATCCAATTTAGCAGGATTACATTTATTTGTTCAAGATAGTATAGTCTCAGTTTTAGATAGAGTTTTATTAATTATAATTTGTTCATTTTTATTATGGGGAGGGACTTTTTCTACTTTTAAGATCGAATGGTTTATATATGCCCAGACCATTTCATATCTTATAACATTATTTTTTTGTACTTTTTTGTTAATTCGTCAAACCACCAAAATAGTATTTCATTGGAATCCTTCCTTCGCAATAATTATTCTTAAAAAAAGTCTTCCATATGCAATGTTAATTTTACTAATGACTATTTATTATAGAATTGATAGTATAATGTTGGAAAGAATGTTAAATGATAATTCTGTTCAGGCTGGTGTTTATGCTCAGGCTTATCGTTTTTTTGAAGCTTCCAATATGATCGCCTATTTATTTGCTGCCTTATTGTTACCTATTTTGTCTAGAATGTTGAAGTTGAAAGAACCTATTCAGGATGTAGTTGAGTGTGCTTTTAAAATACTTATGGTATTCGCTATTCCACTTTCAGTTTTTTGTTATTTATATGCTTTTGAAATCATGGATTTTAGATATCAAAACTTTATACTTGAATCTTCAAAGATTTTTTCTGTTTTGATGATATGTTTTCTTTTTGTGTCTTCTACATATGTATATGGAACATTATTGACAGCTAATGGAAATTTATTTTATTTAAATTTTGTTGCCGCAATAGGTGTTTTATTAAATATATTTTTAAATCTAATTTTAATTCCAAAGTATTATGGTTTTGGATCTGCCATTGCAAGTTTAATTACACAGGTTTTAACTGGTGTTATTCAGTTTTTATTATGTTTTTTTATCTTTAAATTAAGTATATATTCTACTTTCATCAAACTCCTGTTTTATACATTAGGTCTTTGTTGTTTTGGTTATGTTTGTAGTTTATATATCCCCTTTAATGGTATTGTTATAATATTATATTTCTTATTTAGTTTGACATGGCTCTTTATAACTAAACTTATAACACCAGCAGATTTTACGTTGTTAATGAACAACAAAATAAAATAACTTATCTTATATTTGAGAAAATTTAAAATTAAATGGTGGAAAATAATTTCAATTTTATCTGGTTGTTTGACCTTTGTCGACGTCATGTTTTATTGTTGTCTTTAGTGATGATTGTAACACTTATTGTGAGTTCACTTGTCTCTCTTTTTTGTATTGAATCTAAATTTGAATCTTCTGTTTTGATTTATCCAACAACTACTCATTCGGTATCACAGGCTTTATTAGTTGAGCACAATCCATATAGAAAAGATGTGCTAGAATTTGGTGAGGAAACTGATGCGGAACAATTATTACAAATTTTAAATAGTGATGAAATTCGAGATTCTGTCATTCAAAGATTTGACTTATATAATCATTATCAAATAGATAAAAACTCAGAATTTTCTAAATCCAAAATTAATAAGTTATATAAAGGTTTAATTCATATAAAAAAGACAAAATTTAATTCAATTAAAATTCTTGTTTTGGATAAGGATCCTAATATCGCCGCCATGATAGCAAATGATTATTTGACATTAATGGATTCGGTGATAAATAGAATTCGTCAAAATAGAGCTAAACAGGCTTTATTAATTTTAGAAAAAAGAAAAGAATTATTGTATCAGGAAAGAAATTTAACTCAAGATTCATTACAAATATATAGACTTAATGGTGTCATCTCCATCACGGCACAAACTGAAAGATTAACAGAACAGTATGCTATAGCTTTATCTTCAAATAATTTAGCTGGTGCCAAGAGGATAAAAAATGAATTGAATCAACTATCAAAATACGCAGGAGTACATGATATGTTATTAAGAAAAAGTTATGAAATTGAAGAAGAACTTGCTACTATTGAATTTGAATCGGATAGAGTTTCTATAGATACAAATTATACTCTTGAGAATAAATTTATTATTAATAAAGCCTATCCAGCTGATAAAAAATCTTATCCAGTAAGGTGGTTGATAGTTTTTAGTTCCTTGGTTGTTACCTTTATATTTACACTGTTATCTTTATGTATATTAGATTATATAAATAATGTTAGAAAGGTATAAAATAAGTAGTTTTTTCATTTTTCTGTTATCAACAGTTTTTCTAATTTTTTCACTTTACTTTTTATCTATTGGAAACTTTTTTTTATTTCTTTCACCTTTATTTTTTTTAATATTTTTTCTCTCGATTTTCAATTATAAATACTTGTTTTTCCTTATTGTATTTCTAACTCCATTTTCAGTTTCTTTGACTGATTTAGGGATACCTATTTTGAATACTGAAATGGCCTTTCCAACCGAACCTCTACTATTTGGATTATTATTTCTTACAACTTTTAAAATTTCCAATCAATTTTTTTTATTTAAATCTATTTTTAAAAATCCAATTGTCACTTGTGTTTTTTTTTATTTATTGTCTATATTAATAACATCAATAACCTCGTCTATTCCTAGTGTTTCTTTTAAAGTCCTAATAAGTAGACTTTGGTATATCTTTCCATTATTATTTTTAGGTATTTCTCTTTTCAAAGAAGAAAAGAATATAAAAAACTTTATATTATTATACACAATACCCTTATGTCTGGTTATTTTATATACTACATTTCGTCATATCAATTTTTCTTTTGACAAAGAGTCAGCACATTATATGATGTCTCCTTTTTTTAATGATCATACTTCTTATGGGACTATGATTGCCTTCTTCTTCCCATTTTTAATCACTATTTTTTTTTCAAAAACCACAAGTTTTTTTCTTAGGTTTTTATTGTTTTCTATGCTTTTAATTTTTTTAATTGGATTTGTCCTTTCTTTTTCTAGAGCTGCCTGGATTAGTTTATTATTTGCCTTTATTTTTGTTTGTATTTTGAAATTAAAGTTTGATTTTAAATGGTTAATAATCATATTCTTCACCACGTTATCACTTCTTTTTTTGTTCCAAAATTCGATCTTAGAAAGATTAGAGAGTAATAGACAAGATAGTTCAGATAATTTACTTGAACATGTTCAATCACTTTCTAATATTTCAACAGACGCCTCTAATATGGAACGTATTAATAGATGGAAATGTGCTTTAAGAATGTTTGAAGAAAAACCAATTTTTGGTTGGGGACCGGGCACATATCAATTTCAATACGGTCGTTTTCAATTGAGTACAGATCGTACAATTATTAGTACAAATCATGGTGATGTCGGGAATGCTCATAGTGAATACTTAAGTGTACTATCTGAGTCAGGAATCATAGGCTTTATATCATTTTTAACTCTGTTAAGTGTAGTTTTCATACGTGCTATTAAATTGTATTATAAAAGTCAAAATAGTTATCATCAAAATTACTTATTAGCTATTATTGGTGCATTAACTAGTTATTTTATCCATGGATTTTTTAATAATTTCTTAGATACTGACAAGGCCTCTGTTGGTATCTGGTGTGTTATAGCGATGGTGATTGCGATAGATTTATTTTCTCAAAAGAAACAATCAGAATCTTCTTCATTTTCCTGAACAAATTTTATTAACTTTATATCTTTCTTGCGGTTGATATTATTATGAGAATTTTTTTATTATTATTTGTTCTAGTTTCCGTCTCTTTATTTGGACAGGTAGAATATGACTGTACGGATATTACAGCTTGTAATTATAATCCATCAGCAATTGAAGATGATGGTTCTTGTTATACTCAATTAGAACTTGAACAAGTTATTGTCCACCCATCTTGTGATAGTGATGATGGTTTTATCGAAATTACTTTAGTAAATGGTACTCCACCATATTCATATAATTGGAGTAATCAAGAAGTAACTCAAAATAACTATAATCTATCCTCTGGTTCTTATTCTGTTTTGATATCAGATAGTCTTAATTGCTCTACGTTGGTTATCTTTGAACTTACTGATGATACAGATGATGATGGAATTTGTGATGAAAATGAAGTGTTTGGTTGTACAGACCCAAATGCTTATTCGGGTTATACCCCATTGACAACGGAGAATGATGGTTCTTGTGTGTATTGTGCTAGTATGGATTTTTCTCAGAATGACCAAGGAATGGAAACCTATTTTGACTTTGAAGAAGTGACAGGTGTAACCATATCTTTTTGGATGTATGATGATGATTGGTCTTTAGATGAGGATAATGAGAATGAATTTGCATATTTAATAGATTTAGGACATGAAGACTCTTATAGATATGTAATTCGTTGGCGTGATGGTATTAAGGGTTTACAAGCTTATTATGAAGGTGAGGGTTTTGAAGAAATACAAGGTGAAGATTGTGATGGTAATGGAGATGACAATTGTTATGATTATAATCAGACAAATGCAACATATATACTCCCGCCATATGATTATATCAATGATTCAGAGATTTATAATTGGTGGGAAGATGGAAATTGTTCTTGGAAAAATATTACTGTGGTATTTTGTTCAAACGCGGTCACAATGTATGTTGATGGACATATAGTTCAACAGAGATCAACAGGTTTATATTATCCACAGCCATTATTTTCATTGGTAGATACTAGTTCTATCGGTACATTTTGGGATGGGAAAATGGATGAAATCCGAGTATGGAGTAGAGCGTTATCAGAAGAAGAAGTACAGGTAAGATTAGGTGATGATATTGATTTGAATTTAAATATAGAAGGTGAACAAATGAATAATGCTGGTAAATTAGAAGCTTATTTTAAGTTTGATTTTGGATTAAATGAAATGGGGTATTTGAATCAATATTATTCACAAGGTAATTCAGCTAGTCCGTTTTTTATGGATTATTATAATTTTACTAATCAGTATTGTGATTATTTATGTGATAATTATGATTATTCTTTGAATTGTTCTGATAATTCCAATAATGATTGTGATGCATGTACACCAGCAGAAGGATGTATGGATGAAGAGGCTGATAATTATGATGTTACAGCTGAAATAGATAATGGATTATGTATTTATTATGGTTGTATGGACAATGGGTATCATATATGGTCACATATTCCTGGTTTACCAGCTTGTAATTATGGTTTAAATGCTAATGTAAATCAATATTCTATGACTGATTTTCAAAGTCCTTGTATATATCCAATTGATATATATGCTGTGGGTTATGTAGATTGTGATGGAACTTGTTTGTATGATTGTGATGGTGATGGTGTTTGTGATTGGAATCAATCTCATTGTTATGATGAAAATGGGAATTTAATTAATGATTTAGATCAAATAAATAATGAGACTTCTGAACCGATTCCAGATGGAATATTAGATTGTTTATCCTTCTCGTATGTTGATTCCGTAGATAACTGTGTTTATAATAGTAATATAGATATATTCAATAATCTAACTTTAGATACCATTCCAGATGGAGTACCTGATTGTTTAGAAAATTTTGATTATGGAATTTATTATAATCCATTACAAACAGATACGGACTTTGATGGTATAGGAAATTCTTGTGATGATGATGATGGAGGACAAGTGGGATGTCTGGATAATACAGCTTGTAATTATGTTTTTTGGGCAGATATTTCATGTGATGATTGTTGTGAGTATTGTTTTCTTAATGATTGTGAAAATTATCCAAGTACATATTATTTACCATCATTAGGTTTTATTAATGGACCATATGATTGTGATGGATATTGTAATGATTTGAACATAGATGGATACCCAGATGATATTGATAACGATGATGTTTGTGATATAGTTGATAATTGTGTTGATGTTTGGAATCCAGGACAAATAGATTCTGATCAAGACGGAGTAGGTGATGCTTGTGAACAGACACATCTTTCTAAGTTTATTAATGAGTTTTTGATTTATCCAAACCCTTTTTCAGATTTTTCAAATATTTCTTTTTCAGATTATTATTTAAATAGTATTATTAGAATTTTCGATCCTTCAGGACGACTTCTTTATGAAAGTAAAATTGATAATAATCTTCAAAAGATTTACAAATCTGACTTAGGTGTTGGAATCTTTATTCTTGAATTAGAACAGGGTAATGAGGTAAAAAGGGATTTTTTAATTGTACAATAGAATTTAGCTTTTCACTCTTTCGATATAGTTCCCATTATTTGTATCTATTTTGACAACATCTCCTTCATTTATGAATAATGGTACTTTTACCTCAACTCCAGTTTCAGTTCTAGCAGGTTTTAACGCGTTAGTGGCAGTGTTTCCCTTTTCACCAGGTTCAGTAAACTCAATTTTTAAACTTACATTTGGTGGTAATGAACATGATAAAACTTCTTCCTTTTCTGCATGAAACATTATTTCTACCAGATCACCTTCTTTTAAGTATTGTGGAGCATTAATTAGTTCTTTTTGTATGGCAATTTGTTCATAATCTTTTTGATTCATAAAATGATATGTCTCTTTATTTTCTTCATATAAAAATTGATATACCCTGTTTTCAATTCGTACTATTTCAATTTTCACTCCCGCTGTAAATGTATGTTCTAATATTTTTGAAGTAGTTAGATTTCGTATTTTTGTTCTCACAAAAGCCGGACCTTTACCTGGTTTTACATGTTGAAAAGACTCAATTTTCCATAAGTATCCGTTATATTTTATACATAATCCATTTTTAAAATCTGCAGTTGTTGCCATAATTAATAAAACCCTTTTATAATTCCATTTTTTGAATTTTTAATGAATTTAATAATTTCCTCCTTCTCTTCCGAATTTTCTTTTGTTCTTTCGAGGATTTGGGTTGCCTTAGAGATATTGTTTCCATCTTGGAAGATGACACGAAACATAGCACTAATATTTTCTATTATTTCTTTATCAAACTTATTTCTCTCCAATCCAATTTTATTTATCCCAATAAATCGTAATGGTTCTTTTGCAACTTTTATATATGGTGGTACATCTTTTCTTACCAGTGAACCTCCAGAAATCATACTAAATTTTCCAATTTTAGTAAATTGTTGAATGGCAGATAATCCACCTATTATAACATTATTATCTATCTCAACATGTCCTGCAATTGCAACCCCATTAGCAATAATCACATTGTTTTTTAATATACAGTCATGTGCCACATGAGAATATGCCATTAGAAAACAACTATCTCCAACAATTGTAGTTTGATTATAAGAAGTTCCTCTATTTATAGTAACACATTCTCTTATGATTACATCATTTCCAATTTTCACAGTGGTTTCTTCACCTTTAAATTTTAAATCTTGAGGTATGGCTGCAATAACAGCTCCTGGGTAAATTTGACAATTAGAACCTATACGTGCTCCAGGATAAATAGTGACGTTTGATCCAATCCAACAATTATCTCCAATTATTACATTTTTATGTATACAAGAGAAGGGATCAATTTGTAAATTTTTCCCAATCTGAGCTTCTTTATCAATAAATGTTAATTCATTCATCTTTTTTCCTTTACGATTTTTGCCATTAATTCAGCTTCAGTCACTATATTATCATCTACATACGCTTTTGCTTGCATATGACAGATTCCTCTCCTGATAGGAGATAATAAATGTAATTTAAAAATTAAAATACAATTAGGTTCAACTTTTTGTTTAAATTTTACTTTGTCAATTTTCATGAAATAAGTTAAATAATTTTCTGGATCAGGGACACTATTTAATGCCAGGATACCACCTGTTTGTGCCATCGCTTCAATTTGTAGAACTCCAGGCATTACTGGTAGTCCAGGGAAATGACCTCTGAAATAATACTCATCCTCCCGTACATACTTAATCCCAGTTACATGATCTTCACCCAATTCTCTTATTTCATCAATAAATAAAAAAGGTTCTCTATGTGGTAGTATTTTTTTTATATCATCAATTTTCATTAATGGTTTTGTTTTCATAATGTCTTTATTTTTGTTTACTTGGGAGAGTAATTTTTTAGTAAATAATACGTTAATTTTATGACCTGGTTTTGTCGCAACAATTTTCCCTTTTACATCGCCACCAGCCAGTCCTAAATCTCCCACTAAGTCTAATAATTTATGTTTTGCCTGTTCATTTTCCCATAATAGTTCTTTATTATTTAGAATACCTTTTTTAATAATATCTGATTTATTAGAAATTATTTTTTTTACTGCACCTAAATCATCAATTGATGTGTCTTCTTCCACAAAGACTAATCCATTATTTTCATCACCACCTTTAATCAAATTATGTTCAATCAATTGATTTAGTTCATGTAAAAAACAAAATGTTCTTGCTCCAGCAATATCTTTTTTAAAGTTTTTTAATGTTTTGATTGAAGCTGTTTGAGCTTTTAAAATATTAGAATCATAATCTATTTTGACATGAATTTCCAATTCTTTATTTGGAAAAAATTCAATTATTGAATCCTCAACTGCCACCTTAAAGTAATGTTCAATTTTTATGGATTTTCTTCTCTCAAATTGGTTTTTTATACCAGCTATTTCAAGAGTTGTTATTAACATCGATGCTCCACCATCTAAAATAGGTACTTCAGGACCATTTAATTCAATAATAATATTTGTAATAGATAATGAAACAACTGCAGCTAATACATGTTCTACAGTTTCGACAATGACATTTTTTTTTGTTAGAACAGTTCTTCTATTTGTTTCAGATACGTTTTCCACAGTTGCTTCAATAAATGGTTTGTCTTTCAAATCGATACGACGGAATCGTATTCCCGTATTTATTTCGGCAGGTAAAAAAATGGCAGTTGTTTTTATACCAGAGTGTAATCCTTTTCCACTTATTTCTATTTTATTTTTTATTGTTTTTTGCAATGTGTTTTTTTATATATTGAATATCCTGTGTAAGTTGTTTGAGATTTTTAAAATGTATATATGCTTTTTGAAATTCTTTTATATCAAAAGCTAGAGGTCCTTGCACTGTTTTATTGTTTTCAATGTTTTTGATTACTCCAGATTTTCCGGCAATTTTAACATTATTACCAATTTGGATATGATCTGCTATTGCAACTTGTCCTCCAATCATACAGTTTCTTCCGACTGTCACAGAACCGGCTATACCTGTCTGTGCAGCAATTATGGTGTTGCCACCTATTTTAACATTATGTCCAATTTGTATAAGATTATCAAGTTTTACTCCATCATCTATTATTGTGGCATGAAGTGTTCCTCGATCAATAGTTGTATTCGCACCTATTTCAACATTATTTTTAATAATGACTTTTCCTAATTGTGGTATTTTTATGTGTTTTTTTTCATTTTGAAAAAACCCAAACCCATCTCCACCAATAATAACTCCAGCATGTATAATACACATTTCTCCCACTTCAGAATTATTGTAGATCGTGACATTTGGACCTATTTGACAATTTTTTTTAATGATTGTGTTTGAACCTATAAATGTATTAGGTCTAATAATACAATTTTTTTCAATTTTAACATTTTCTTCAATAACACAATTTTCTCCAATTAGACATTCTTCTCCAATCTCACTCTTTTTATGTATTCTCGCACTTTTGGCAATTTCCCTTTTTACAGGTTTTTCAGAAAAAAATAAATTTAAAATTTTAATGAATTTTTGAGTCGGTTGATCAGTTTTTATTACTGTCTTCTTACATTTAATATCACCCGTTGGGACTATTATGATTGATGCATTTGTTGATTTAAGATATTTTTTATGTTTTATATCCGCTAAAAATGTTAAATCATTTTTTTGAGCATTTTTTATATCTGAAAATGAAGATATTAGTGTATTGGAGTCACCTATAATTTCACCTTGAATAACTTTAGATATTTGTGATGCCGTTAATTGCATACGTGATAATGATTTATATTACACATTGTTTTGGAAAACAAATATAATGTTTAATAATCTGACTATTGATACTAAGCTCTTGTTTGATTTCTGATAGATTAACTAAAGTCTGATTATTTTTAAAAAATTTAATTTCATCGTCTATAAAGTTATAGGTTTCTTTTTGTATACTAATTGAAAAAACTAGGTGTTTCACCTCATATTTATTTAGATTAAATTGTTTCATAACAATTTTTCTATACTCATCAACTTTTTCCTTTATCTCATTTTCGTCAATGGATTTTATTTTTAATAATTGTCTATGTATAATTGTATTAGACAGTATTTTTAATACTTTGTCATCACAATTACACCAATTTTTGATACAAGTTAAAATATCTGAATCATCCAAAGCGGCAAATTTTTCAAGTAAATTTTTATCAGAGAATAATCTTTCGTTAATATCTTTTTTTTCATATAGAAAGTGATGAAATTGTGGCGTAGTGAAAATTTTCACATTACTTTTCACCAACTCTTTTGCTCTTTTTAAAATATTCATCAATGTATGTTCTGCTGATAATACAGTTTTATGTAAATAAACTTGCCAATACATTAATTTTCTTGCAATAATGAATTTTTCTATTGAATAGATACCTTTATAATCCACAACCAATCTATTTTTATGGATAGTTAACATACTAATTATTCGGTCTGAATTTATTATACCTTCATTAACCCCAGAATAAAAACTATCCCTATTTAAATAATCTAATCGGTCTACATCTAATTGACCTGCAATTAAATCACTCAAATATTGTTTTTTGTATCTTTTTTTAAAGATATCAATTGCCAAGGATAATTTTCCATTAAAAATAACGTTTAATTCATTCATAAATATGCTGGAAATTGTTTCATGGGATAAATTCTGTACAATAGAATTCTCTAAAGCATGTGAAAAGGGACCATGACCAATATCATGTAGTAGTATTGCAACCAAAGATGCTTCATGTTCTTTTTTTGTAATTTTATGACCTTTTTTAATGAGTATTTGGATAGATTGGTCCATTAAATACATTGCACCAATTGCATGGTGAAAACGACTGTGTGTCGCACCGGGATAAACTAAGGAAGAAAGTCCAAGTTGAGAAATCCTTCTTAAACGTTGAAAATAAGGATGTGCGATTAGTTTTCCAATAATATCAAAAGGAATATGGATAAAACCATATATAGGATCATTTATGATTTTATTTTTTAGATGTGACATTTAGGTATAATTTATATAAATTTAAAAAACAAAAATACACAATAATGAATTCTTGTACTATTTTATGGATTGATGATGAAGTAGATTCATTAACATCACAAATAATTTTTCTTAAAGAGAAGGGGTTTAGTATTGATACTATTTCAAATGGTTATGATGCTATTGATATGGTTTCTATAAATCATTATGATATAATCTTTTTAGATGAAAATATGCCAGGTCTCAGTGGGTTAGATACATTGTCGAAATTAAAAGAAATCACACCTGCTCCTGTTATAATGATTACTAAAAATGAACAAGAACAAATTATGGAGGAGGCAATAGGAGCTAAAATATCGGACTATTTAATTAAACCAGTAAATCCTCATCAGATACTTTTGGCAATTAAAAAGAATTTGGAAGCTGTAGACTTGGTCAATAATCAAACAAATGCAAATTATCAACGAGAATTTTTAGCCATTGGGTCTTTGATAAATCAGGTAAAATCGTTTAAAGACTGGATAGATATTTATAAGAAAATCATTTATTGGGAGTTGGAGTTGGATTCATTAAAAGAAAATAATATGTTGGATATTTTATTGAGTCAAAAGAAAGAAGCTAATACACAATTTTTCAAGTATGTAAAAAATAACTATCAAAATTGGATTCATGAAAAACAAAAAGACATGATTATGTCTCATAATTTATTTCAAGAATCAGTGATCCCAAAACTTCAGACTGAAAAGCCAACATTTTTTTTATTAATAGATAATTTAAGACTTGATCAATGGAAAGTTATTCAACCTTTGTTAGAACCATATTTTTTTATAAAAGAAAAAATGTATTGTAGTATTTTACCAACTTCTACACAATATGCTCGTAATTCTATTTTTTCTGGATTACTACCTCAAGAAATTAAAAGTCGTTTTCCTAATCTTTGGTTAGATGATTCTGAAGAAGGCGGTAAAAATTTATATGAAAAGGATTTATTGTTACAACAATTAAAATCTCGTTCTTGTTCAACTAATATATCTTTTAACAAGGTATTTAATGTGGAGCACGGAAAAAAAATGGTACAACGATTAAATGAATTTCTTAACAAATCTTTAAATGTAATTATTTATAATTTTGTTGATATTTTATCTCATTCTAAAACAGAGATGAAAATGATAAAAGAGTTGACTAATAATGAAAAGGCATATCGTGATTTAACATTAACTTGGTTTCAAAACTCACCTCTTTTTGATTTGTTAAAAAATCTATCTCAATTAGATGTAAATATTATTATAACTTCGGATCATGGTACTATTAATGTAACCGAACCCAGTAAGGTTGTTGGTGAAAAAAATATATCGAATAATTTAAGATATAAGACTGGCCGGAAAATTAAATTTGATAATA
>Ga0163179_10000710_pt1 | contig 23723 bp, 26 predicted proteins | sample AtlANTMetagenome_FD_109643 | JGI IMG/M metagenome (GOLD analysis project Ga0163179, IMG submission 109643) | Marine eukaryotic phytoplankton communities from the Atlantic Ocean - Atlantic ANT 2 Metagenome | ecosystem: Environmental > Aquatic > Marine > Oceanic | place: North Atlantic Ocean...
CATCAAATTAGTGGAAGAACTTATCACAAACCAATTTTCAATACTCCCTCAGGAAGGGCAATCGCACATAGTATTCATTGGATTCCGGAAGAGCCATTGCAGCAAAATGAATTGCGTTTAATGACTATCCGATCAGAGGGCCAGTTTAATACCGTTGTGTATGAAGAAGAAGATATATTTCGAGGCCAAACTAGACGCGACATTATCATGTTGAACCGCGAGGATGCGCAGGCCATTGGAGTTGAAGAGAACGTTCAAATTTTAGTTTGTGGCCCAGGTGGTGAATTAAACGTGACAGCTCGTTATGTTGATATTTCTAAAGGTAATTGCGCAATGTATTTCCCTGAAGCAAACATCCTGCTTTCTCATGAGGTTGACCAAGAATCCAAAACACCGCTATTCAAGGGTACGCGTATAACCATTCATATAAGCTAAATACCTTTTCCTAGAAGTTTCCTCAGCCGATAACGTAGATGCCTAATCGGTACCCTTTGTAACTTCCCTTTGAGTATTCGATTTTCTTTACCCCCTGTTTTTGGCGGTTCATTTTCCGCTGGGATATACCAATTATTAAACAAAGTCCGTTTTACTAGAACGTAACCCTGCTTACAGATATGTTTATGAGATTTTAGGTCTAAAAGGTGATCTTCAATTAATAGTAATCGTGGAGACCAGCGTTGGATTGTAAAACCCTTTAATACTTCCATTTGAGCTCCTTCGACATCAATGGACACGAAATCAATGGAAGTTATTTCTTGATCTTCAAGTATAGAATCCAGTGTTCGAATCTTTACCGTTATTTTTTTATCAATCTCAATACGATCATCAAGGAATTGTTTAGAGAGTGTAGATTTACCACTATCTTGCGCGACCGTAAACAAACCAGTCGCTGGTGTATTTGGAGCGCCGCAGGCAGCCTCAACGATAATAGATTCGGGTCGCTTTTCTCTTAGTTCTTCACAAAGGTGTGGAATTGGTTCGACAAGAATCCCACTCCAGCCGATATTGGCAAGATGCCAGGTTTGAGACAGTGCAAAGGGCTTATTTGCACCAACTTCAACAAATAAACCAGATTGTTCGCCGAGGAAATTTCGAATTAGCAATTGTTCTGCGAGTTCTTCTCGAACCTTGATATTGGGTTCATGCGAAAAGTTTTTCTCTGCAATAGTTCTGTAATAGTGTTCCATTTAGAATCGCTCTTTAATATCCTCAAGAGTATTTAAACTTAGTAAAAATGAAGATTGTTTTTGGTTAATTTTTACTGAAGAGTGTGGAATTTTATTTATGAGTCCACGGATGGAACGCCCCCCTGAATCAAGATATGTAGAACACATTGATGCTTGATCTGCTTTAATTTTTAATGGAAGACCTAGTATTTTTTTATCTTCGAGGAATGCGGCAGTACCTTCGGATTGAAGAAGAGGTTTAATGGCTTCAGTTGTTATGCGCGGCATATCGCAACCTAATACTAGATATTCACTATCTAAAGTCGAATGAAGTAATGCTTCGATGCCAGCAACAGGACCAGTTTTTATACGTGTATCTTTGAGAGATATAAAACCATCGATATCTTGACCTACTACTACTGTTTGCCTAGCGGCTTTCTTTGCAAATTGCACCATCATTTCCATCATTGTTTTTCCATTGGGCAGAAGAACTTCATGTTTTGGACTACCCATTCGCTTGCTTTGTCCACCAACTAATATGGCAATAGTATGTGCCCACATTAGACAGGTGTCGCCTTGAATTTTTGGATAGTAATGGTGTCACCTTTGCAGAGTACTCCTTCGATTTTTACACGCGCTAGATAACCACAGCGTCCTACAATGTCTTTTTTCAAATTAACACCCAGTGGGTCAAGAACAAAACATGGCTTTCTTGCTTCAACAAGTTCGATGACTACTCCGCTAGCAAAGGCTAATTGATCCCCTGGCTCAAGTGACTGCACATTCAGATTCTCAACTGTGATATTTTCTCCAATAGCGCCTGGACAAACTGCATACCCTTCATGTTTGAGTTGATTTAAAATTTCAATATCAATCAAGCTTACAGCTCGATCTGGCGTAATGTGTTTCTGATGATCACGGCCATCACCATGTAAGCCATCTATTGAAACAGGGCAAGAAGCCATGGGTAGTTTTGGTATTCCCCCTTTTGATATGTTCACCGAGATTACTTTTGCCATAAAGTGGACTATACTCAACCCAACATGATTTACCTTCGAGTGTCCCCGATAATTATTTGTTTTTTAGCCTACATTTTTACGCAGGACAAACCAACTGAACTTATCCCCGTGGACGCTGGTGTGGAAGATAGAAATACGCTTAGCGCGACACATAAATTGGAATCGACGTCTTTTTATCAAGACCATTCATTCGAGAGACTCTATCGTGTTGCTGGAACGGAGAGTATTTACGTTCGAAAGTCTGGTGCACTTAGTGCAGTATTTCAAGGATCAGAGTATGCAGAGACTCGTCAAGGATCAATAGCACTTATCCCAGCCGGAACCGTGTATTGTATAGGTGAGATTCCAGCATATCTCATTAACAATCTGACGACACTCGAATCACCGATTATTGACAATAGTTTGCGGGTGTCGGTAGAACGGCTCTCTACTCGCATCAGTGCATGGCCAACGAAGGCAAATCATATTTCTGTAAAACACTTTCAATCTATCGACTTCTTAGAAAATGAGACGTATCGAAGAAAAAGACTTGCTTCATTTGTTCTCGATACGGTGTTGTCTAACTAGTTACGCAGCTTTTGGTGGTTCATCTGAAGTCGCAAAAAGACCCATAATCGAGGCAAACTCTCTAATGCATAATTCTGCTTCTTCAAGATCAACAAGGGTATTATCGTATCTTGCCCCACGTTCTTCACCAAGACGGGTAGCGGCCAAAGCAGGAAATGGAAAAGGGCCGCTATTAGAACTGCGAAGAAGGTCTAGTGACTGTTCTTGATGAATTAATCGATTAGGCTGCAAGTTCATTACTCTTTTCCTCGGAGCTATTGAGTAGTAAATGATGCGAAACTTCAATTTTAAATAAATAAAGTTGTCGAATAATCTGAATGACTTACCTATTTTTACATGTAATAGATGCTGTAAAATAGAACGTTCAATGAGTCCCGTAGAAACAGCTTTCAATACAGATAATTTGCATAAGGATGAGGCACTAAATTCTATTGCTATGAAGTTACAAGCAAATGAATCTTTGTCTTTTGATGATGGCTTGTTGTTGTACTCTACGCCCGACTTGTGGACTGTTTGCGAACTTGCTGATCAGTCTCGAAGATATCTACATGGTGATATTGCTTACTACAACATAAATCGGCACATAAATTATTCCAATGTCTGTGCACTTAGTTGTAAGTTCTGCGATTTTCATAGGAAGAAAAATGAAGATGGTGCTTACCAACATTCACTAGAAGACATTGAGAAAGAAACACGGCAGGCAGTAGAAACTGGTGCAACTGAAATACATATTGTTGGTGGCTTGCACCCCTACTTACCATTTTCATATTACACAGATGTTTTGAAAACAATTAAAACAGTCGCGCCGAACTTACATATTAAGGGATTTACTGCTGTAGAAATTGTCCACTTTGCAAGAATATCAAAACGTGGACGAGATGGAATTGCAGGAATAACCTCTGTTTTACAGGATTTAATTTCAAGCGGCCTAGGTTCACTGCCTGGCGGAGGTGCTGAAGTTTTTGATGATCGAGTGCATGATGAAGCGTTCAAAGGAAAAATACGTGGCGAAAAATGGATGGACGTGCATCGAGCAGCACACGAGCTTGGTTTGAATTCAAACGCAACAATGCTTTATGGCCATATTGAAACTCGGGCAGATCGAATTCGCCACATGATTGCAATTCGAGAAGAACAAAATCGTACGTTACAAAGTGATGCATCTGGATCATTTCAGGCATTCATACCACTCCCATTTATTCCGGGTGTAAGCGAACTAGCACACCTACCGGGGCCAGGCGGATTAGAAAACTTGAGAACGATAGCCATTGCTCGGCTGATGTTAGATAATGTTCCACACATTAAGGCATTTTGGATTATGCAGACAATTCACATGGCTCAACACATGCTTCAATGTGGTGCTAATGATATTGATGGCACGGTGATGTGGTATGACATAACGAAAGTAAGCTCTACATCAACACACCAAGAATGCACGGTAGCAGATCTTCGGCGAGCTATTACAGACGCGGGCTTTAGTCCCGTTGAACGCGATACACTTTATCGAGAGGTTACACGAAGCGGGGCGGATTGGAAGGTCCGATAAGCCTAAGCAGCAATCGGTAGTTTTTCTGGTGTTGCTAGGTTAAAAAACTTATTTTTTTCAGGTGTTAATAAATCTGAAGCCCAATTAGCAAGAATACGCCGGTAAACAAATAGGGCATACGAAGCAGCCGCGTTTGATTGCAAATCAGTTGGTATCTTTAAAATAGAATGGCGAGGCATTTGATTAGGCATGCCCAGGCATCGACAGATTCATTACACATATGAGGTCAATTTATGATTTTGGTTTGAAATTGAACTGTTCCAGTATGCCCTCAAATTGATCATTGTCGTAAAAAGTAATAGATAGCTTTCCACTCCCCTTCTTTTTGCCCAGGTTAATTGACACTTCTGTTCCAAGATGTTCACCAAGCTGATCACTTAGATTCTTCATAAACATTTCAAGGGGGTCTTGGTCTTGGGGTGTGATCGTTTTTTTGCCTTGCTGCTTAATCCTTTTTTCTAGTTCACGGACTGACCATTGTTCACTAGCGCAGCGCCGTGCAAGGGCTTTAGAAGTTGTCAGATCAGGCACACCTAGCAGAACTTTTGCGTGCCCCATCGATAGCCTACCATCACGCACCGCATCTTTTGCAAAATCCTCTAAATCGTTTAAACGCAAGAAGTTAGCAACACTTGAGCGGTCGATACCAAGTTGGTTTGCAATTTCTTTTTGGGTTGAGCTGAATTGAACGACGAGTCGATCAAAGGCTTCTGCGCGGTCAATTGGATTTAAGTCTTCGCGCTGCAGGTTCTCTATAAGAGCCCACTCGGCAGAGGTTTTGTCGTCAAGTTCCTTTAGGATTGCTGGCAATTTTTTAAGTCCAGCAAGCTGAGCCGCTCTCCACCTGCGTTCGCCTGCGACAATTTCATACCTATTGTCATTGTTACTTTTGCGGACGACAATTGGTTGCATTAGTCCCGCTTTTTCAATCGAGTTTGCAAGGGCTGTCAAGCCCTCATCATCAAACACTTGCCTTGGCTGATGTGGGTTTGGGTACACGCTACTTATGTCTACATAATAGAGTCCGGCAGCGCTAAAATCTTCGCCTCGCAATGAGGCGGGCTCATTCGTATCAGATTTCTTATGAAGATCGGATAGTTGATCTCCCCCACTCCCAGCACTCTGTTCTTTCGGCGGCCTTACAGCCACAGGCTTGGCCAATAGGCTACCCAACCCCTTCCCAAGTCGTCGCTTTTGCTTCTTCTCTACTTCGGCCATTATGCACTCCTTGCTCTTCGGCTACTGTTCCACGTGGAACACGGTTTCGCTTACATGCACCTTTATCGCATGTTCCACGTAGAACGTCAACCCTAGGCAGGGGGGAGTTCGACTCTTTTTAAGAGTCCGATAACTCTTCTACCGTCGTGGTAACCGTCGTAGACAGTGTTGTGCTGACAGAAGAAGTGACTATTTTAGGAACATTTAACGTATTTTCGTCAATTAAAGGGACTATATCGCGTACGTTCACGTGAAAGTTCATTTTTTTACCAACTTTTCCAAGGTTGCTTGGGTTTACCTCGGCTACTCTTAGTATAAGGCCGCCTTGTACTTCAATTTTATGTTGAGCAACTTCACCAAGATAAATTGTTTCTAGGCAGGTCCCAGAAAAACCATTTTTTTCAATAGCATCTTCGCAAATCTGAATAGATTCTGGCCGGATTGAGCAGACAACTTGATTGCCAAGAACTGGCTTGCTCGATTGGAATGAGCCAAATGGAGTCACAAGCTCATTGTTTTCAACAGTAGCTGGCACAAAGTTTGTTTCGCCAATGAATTCAGCTACAAATTTCGAGCAAGGGCTTTGATAAATTTCACTTGGTGTTCCTACTTGCTGTACGGTTCCATCCTTCAGAATGGCCATTCGATCAGCAATTGATAAGGCTTCCTTTTGATCATGCGTAACATAAACGGTTGTTATGCCTAGATTTGTACATATCCTGCGAATTTCACTTCTCATTTCAAGTCTCAATTTCGCATCTAAATTTGAGAGCGGCTCATCAAGAAGCAATACATCAGGCTCAACAACAATTGCTCTTGCTAGTGCTACCCGTTGTTGCTGCCCGCCAGATAGTTCATTTGGCTTTCGTTCAGCAAGATGCTCCATATGCACCTTTGAAAGTGCGTCTAAAGCACGTTTTTTTTGTATTTCAGCTGATATTTTCCGAATTTTAAGCCCATATGCAACGTTTTCAGCAACTGTCATATGTGGCCAAAGCGCATAGCTCTGAAAGACCATGCCTGTATTTCTCTTATTCGGAGGCATATGGGTGACATCCTCATTACCAAACAGCACTGTTCCGGCTGTTGGGTCAATAAAACCTGCAAGCATTCTTAACAGTGTCGTTTTGCCACAACCAGATGGTCCAAGCAGGAAAAAGAGTTCGCCTGGGTTAATATCAAGGTCAATGCCTGCGACAGCTGTTGTCTGGCCATAGTTTTTTACTAGATTCTTGAGATGTATTCCTGTCATAAATCGAAACAATAACAGCACAAGTTCAACGCTGCTTGTATTGAACATAAAGAAATTCGTTAGAAATCTCTTGGGGCTTGAAATTATTCTTCGATGAACAGGGGGGACAAAGTAAGATATACCAAATGGACGATGCTGCTTTTAAAATAAACCAACTCCAAAAGTGGCGAGCGCGAAAAGTCAAAGATATTTCCATTGATCATTCAATGAATCAAATATGCAAATCAATGCGCAAGACCACAAAACAGTTATCGGAAATCCAACAAGCATGGAATGAATTGGTGCCCCACCAATTTCAACATAACTCAATACCAATTTCTTTTAAGGGTGGGGTGCTTGAAGTTGCGGTAGACGCTTCGCCAACTGCTTATCAGATGAATCGACTTGTACGAGCTGGTTTACTTCGGCAACTTCAAAAACGTTGCAGCGGTGCTCTAAAGAAAATCAAAGTCACTGTTGAGTAAATAATTTAAATAAAGATCTCATCTGGCAAACGCTGCGCTTCTCCCTGACTATTAATGCAAGCAAGCGTTGTAGTTGCTTTCGTGATGCATAATTCATCACGAAAAATCTCATAGTTATGTATTAAACGAACCGCTGTGCTTTTTTGCAATGAAGTAACAATTGTAATGGTGTCATCATATTTTGCTGGTCGTATGTATTGAACATGTAAATCTGTAACAACAAAAAAGTATCCATTTGCTTCGAGTTTTTTATATAACTCGCCTTGTTCACGAAGTAATTCTGTTCGACCAATTTCAAGCCAAACTGGGTAAACAGCATGGTGTGCGATTCCCATTGGATCACATTCGTTATAACGAACTTGTATTGTCTTAGTTGATTGCATCATTATTTTCCTATGCAAAAAGAAGAAAAAATATCGCCAAGTAAATCATCAGGTGTAATATTGCCGGTGATACTACCTAACGAGTTCAGCGCGTCTCGCAACACACTTGCAACGAGCTCATCATCATTAATATGGATTTCAATTTGCTGAAGTGAATGAAGCGCAAATGTTAAGGATTGAATGTGCCTGGGGTAAAGCGCAAGTGCGCCCTCCGAGGGGGTTGGAGTTGATGCAATATGGTTTTCGATTATTTTGTCCAGCTCAGATAAACCACTTTCTGTAAAGGAAGATACAGAAATACCTTTACTGTCTTCAGAGATATCAGATTTAGTTTTGATAACAATCATATTATCGCGGGCTTCTGGCTCATTTTCTCCAGGGGGCACACACCAAAGAATAAGATCAGCCTGATCAATCTGTTTTTTTGCATGCAACTGCATCGATTTGTTAAGGATGTTATCTGATTCTTCAAATCCAGCGACATCAGTGAGTAGTGCTTCCTTGTTACCAAACATAACAGGAGTTTGAATAGCATCTCGAGTTGTTCCACCAACATCAGAACAGACGACCCGTTCGAATCCTGCAAGCTTGTTGAATAATGTCGACTTTCCCGCATTTATAGCTCCGGCTAGCACAACCGTAGGCAACTCAGCCAGCGATGCCATTGGAATAGTTCCATCTAAAATATTAGTTATTTTTTGTATTACTGTATCCGATGACTCAATTAGAGCTGAGTCTTCAATTGCAACTACATCCTCTTCTTCCGTAAAGTCAATTCCAGCTTCAACAAGAGCAAGTATTCTCTGGATTTCTTTTGCTATTGGTTCTACTGTTTTGTGGAATGCGCCTTCTCGGAGCAAATTTGCGCCGGCCAGTTCATGATCGTTCGAAGCCCTTATAGTTGCACACACGCCCTCTGCTTCGCTTAATGAAACATTACCATTGAAAAAAGCTCTAGCCGTGAACTCACCAGGCTCAGCAAATCGTCCTGCAGTAGTTTTGATTAGCAATTCACAAAGTGACTGAATCAGAGTGGAGTTATTAACAACTATACATTCAACGGTTTCTTGGCCAGTAAAAGACGCGTTTTTTGCATACCCCAGCAGAAGGGCTGGCAAACCACCTTCTTGCAATGGCACGACGTTTCGGACACATCGTTTGGTTTCAATAACAAGTGAATTCTGTTGAAGAAGATCGTGTATATCTTCACCGGTTAACCTAACGATTGCATGTGTGGAGTTCCCGCGAGCTGAGCTAACAGCAATGATTGGTGTATCAACATCAAGCATGCAGCTTAGTCACGCTTTTTAAATGATTTTTTTTTCGCTTTGTTTTGCACTTTCTTTCGGCGTGCTTCCATAGCATCAGACCAGGCACGACCTTGCTTATCTTTCATCTTTCGAGGGCTATTAGTTTGTTTTGGTGTTGGCTCAAGAGGCATTGCATCAATGTGTTTTCGAATGCGTCTTGATTCAAGAATTCCAACAGAACTGGAAGTTAAAATATAAAGGGTTAATCCGGAAGGCGCTGAATAAAGCATAAGTGGGAACATTACTACCATCATGACACGCATGATTTTTTGTTGAGATTGTTGCTCTGGCGTAGTGGCCATACTTTGTGGTGACATATATTTTTGTTGCACAAAGAAAATTGCTCCCATCAATATTGGCAATAGATTTATTCCAGTTATGTTCCAAAAGAGAAAATATTTTGGTTCACTAAATTTTCCAAAAAAATGATCTGCAGAACTCAGATCAGCAAGGAATGGCCAATCTCCGAATAGTTGAAAGACACCAAAGAATGCTGGTTCTTGTCTGATGTCAAACATGAAGTACAGTAATGCATAAAGTGCAATCCAAATTGGCATTTGTAAAAACATAGGAAGACAGCCAAGCATCTGGAATGGGTTAACTCCATACTTTTGCATCAAAGCCATTTGTTCAGTTTGAACTCGTTTTGGTTCGTTCGGATATTTTTGTTTTAATTTGTCAATCTCTGGCTTAAGTTTTTGCATGACCTTGCCAAAGCGCTGCATATTTATTTGAGACCGTTTTGTTAGTGGGTGTAATATCCCTCGAACGATGAGTACTAGGAGTATGATTGCAAATCCCCAGTCGAATACAACATACTGGTCAAGTGTCGTAAGTACGGTTGCAAGGAAGTCAGCAAGCCACTGGAATGTGCAAAAAGAACACATGCTTGACATTTCATACAGCACCAAATCTCGCATATTCAGAGCAACATATGGCTGTTCATTGTCAAGAATAGAGCGTTTTAGAGGTCCTGCATAAACGTTCATGGAAAGATCATGGGTTGATTTCGCTGGAACAGCAGTTTTTGGACTCCACAGGCCAGTCAATACAAACTGATTGTCTTCAGCACCTGCAACGGTACTTGTAATTTCTTCAACCGTATCAGTGAACGTGCGAGGACCTTCACCTTTTGCATTAATATTTGGGCAAATCGCAAGGGCAAAATAGCGATTCGTTGATGCAAACCAAGAAAGTTTATAACCTTCTTCTTTGGTTTCTTCGGTAGGCCAAATGGTTGTATCTTTTTCTCCCGTAACATCAGTAAATTCAAGGTAGAAATCATTTGATTGAATTGGCGCTGCATGATTTGGGTCATATTCGTCTGATAGTTCCCAACCAAACCGGAAGCGCCTCCTATCCATGTATCTAGAACGATCAACCGTGAGTGTGCTTGGACCATATTGTAACCAACGAATGTCTATTTCTTTGTCAGTTTTGTTTTCTACTGTTTGTGCAAGATGTAATCCATATTCTTGACTTAGCGTCCATGTTCGGTGAATAATTGCAACAATATTCTTTTTAGAATCTACTACAGTTGCATCAAATGAGACAGATTTTTCTGTCGTTTTGATGAGCTTCCAATTGTTTGCTGCATCAAGTGCAACTTTTTGATTATTAATATCTATTTGAAAGGCGCCTAGAACTGGCTTTACTTGTGAACCAACAACACGTTCATCTACCAATCGATATAAGTCATTAAGTGACGGCTGTTCTCCGCCATCTTTTCGATATTTGTTCCAAGCAAGTTTGCCATCAACAGTCTCGAATATATCTGAAAATTGGATGCTACGAATGCCAGCACCTGCTTGTGAAAAATATATTTTGGTTTTCCATGTGTTAATGTCATTGAGTGAACCAAGAGAAATGGGTTCTTCTAATACAACTTGATTTTCTATATGCAGTCCATCAAAGGAGGTGCCAGCATTGCTTACAGATGACGCTTTTATAGGTACAGGTTCTTCGTTTTGTTTTGCAACTATAGAAACAGCGGTATTTTCGGGGCGTTTATCTTCAATATTTTCTTGTGCGACTTTTTGAGTATTTTCTGTAGTGGCGAGCCCTTCACTCGAACGCTTCGGGCTTAAAATCATCACAAGAATAACGCTTGCTGCTGCTAAAAATACTATGAGTGGAATAATGCGCCGGCGTGCTTGTGGGGTCATGTTGTCCTACTTCCCATTAAGAAATTACCGGCCTTCGAGTAATCGGTCACCCAGCCAATTGCTAAGGTCTGTAATTGCATGAATTTTATCTCGAACTGCATTAGTGTCATATTCCAGACGAATGAAATCAACTGTATGAAGTTCATCATCAAGGATTGCATAGCTTGATCGCGGGTCGAGATCGCGAGGCTGCCCAACTGAGCCAGGGTTAATAATAATGTGTTCTTCGTTCTCATAATTAAATGAACCATCGACATCCTCCGGAGGATAGAAATCAGGTTCGTTTGTAAATATACCGGGCACATGGGTGTGCCCTGACATTGAATGTTTTGGGATTCGGTCAAAAATTTGCTTCATTTTTACTGGCGAATTAATTGCATCATCAGGAAACAAATACTCGTTGATTGGCCTTCTAGGTGTTCCATGCACACAAAGAAAATCTTCCATTTGTGTTCGAACACGCAGTGATCCTAAAAACTCCCAGCGCTTGCTCGCAACGTTTTTATCTTGCTCAGCATCAAACTGCGCTCTTGTCCAATACGCAGCTTGCTCTGCGGCAGCATTGAAGTTTGTGGGCTCATATAGTGCACCATAGTCATGGTTGCCAAGAAGTGACCAAGTGCAATGCTCCGCAACCAGGTCTACGCATTCAGCGGGGTTTGGTCCGTAACCAAGTGTGTCACCTAGGCATACAATTCGCCCAACATTTTGGTCGCCAATATCCGCAAGAACACATTGAAGCGCTTCGAGGTTGCCATGAATATCACTAATAATTGCTGTTCGCACGGTTACTTTGCATTCCTTAGAATCTGCAAATGATACCGCAGACAGGAGTATGCTGTATATCTCTGGAAACTAAGAAATAGACCTCATCTACATCAATACTTAAATCTATTTATGACAAAAGCTTAAGCTCAACAGCACCTTGCAGGTCAATGGGCGATAAAATAGCACACTTTTAGACCCTATTGCAGCATGCCACTTGAATGGAAGGAAAGTGCTTTGAGTACGCAACGACATTTTGATTTAATCGTAATTGGTTCAGGCCCTGGCGGATATGTGGGGGCTATTCGGGCAGCTCAACTTGGTATGAAGGTTGCTTGTGTTGATCGAGATAAGCTGGGTGGTGTTTGCTTAAACTGGGGCTGTATTCCATCAAAAGCACTCTTACACGGAGCTGAAATTTATGATGAGGCGGTGAATCACGGGAAAGACTGGGGGATTGATGTAACAGCTGTTAATGTTGACTGGCCAGCATTCATTGGTAAAAGTCGAAAAATTACAGAACAGCTAAATAGCGGTGTTGGATACCTCTTTAAGAAAAATGGCGTAGAGCATATTCAAGGTCATGCCCATATTACATCAGGAAATAATGGCGTAACACCCTGCGCAGTTGAAATCAAAGAGTCAACAGGTGCCTATTACGATGGCAATGGCGGCGCAATTCTGGAAACAATTACTGCTGACAAGATTATGATTGCTACTGGCGCAAAGCCACGCGAGTTACCATTTGCACCATGCGATGGAGATGTAGTATTAAATTCTTCACATGCAATGACACTGGAGTCACGTCCAAAGTCACTAATCATAATTGGCTCCGGTGCAATTGGGATGGAGTTTGCTTATGTGTACAACGCATTTGGCACGAAAGTTACTATCATTGAGATGCTTGACCGAATTCTTCCTGTTGAAGATGAAGAAATATCAAAACTTGCAAGCAGAGCATTTAAAAAGCAAGGTATGAATATTAATACAAGCACTTCTGTAAAAAATATTGAAGTTTCTGATGGTTGTGTAACAGTAACATACTCTCCTGCAGGGGATGATTCCAAAGTTGAAAGTGTGCAAGGCGATAAAGTACTTGTTGCGATTGGCGTTGCTCCACGTTGCGATGGTCTTTTTGCAGATTCATTAGGGATTGAACTTGACCGTGGCTTTATAAAAACAGATGCCAAAGAAGTCGAAGAACCAACATACAAAACAAATGTCAATGGCATATATGCTGTCGGAGACATCATTGGTCCACCTTTGCTTGCGCACGTAGCATCTGAAGAAGCAGTGACCTGTGTTGAGCGAATGGCAGGGCACCATACATTTGGTGTCGACTACAATTCAATTCCAGGTTGTACCTACACTAGCCCTCAAATTGCATCAATAGGCATGACTGAACAGCAAGTCAAAGATTCAGGTATTGACTATATCAAAGGCACCTATACATTGAAGTCGCACGGTAAAGCAATTGCAACCGGTGCCACAGAAGGCGCAGTCAAGCTTATAGCAAGTAAACCGTACGGTGAAATTTTAGGCGCACATATCATTGGTCATAGTGCCAGTGAATTGATTGCAGAAATAGGCCTTGCAATTCGACTTGAAGCTACTGTGGAAGACATCATTTCTACAATGCACGCTCATCCAACCATGGCAGAAGCGATCCATGAAGCAGCGCTTGGTACCGAAGACAGAATGATTCACAATTGAGCTATACCTACAAAGAGACAACACTTGACAATGGCTTGCGGATTTGCGCAGAGTTTTCAGACCATGCCGCGACTTCATCCATTGGATATTTTGTTAAGACTGGTGCAAGAGATGAGCGTTCAGATTTAATGGGCGTAAGCCACTTTCTTGAACATATGATGTTTAAAGGAACAAAAACACTATCAGCGGAAGAGGTTGATATAGCTTTTGATAATTTAGGCGCCGAGCATAATGCGTTTACTTCAAGCGAAATGACAGCTTTTTGGTCTGCTGGAATGCCAGAAGTATTAGGAGATATGAATGAAATTCTTGCAAACATTTTGCGCCCCGCACTTCGTCAAAAAGATTTTGATGATGAGAAGAAAGTTATTCTGGAAGAAATTGCAATGTATGATGACCAACCATTTTGGGTCTTATATGAAAATGCAATGGAAGAATATTACGGCTCGAGTCCACTTGGGCACCGAGTACTTGGTACACCCAGTAGCATAAATAGAATGCAACGAGATGAGTTAGCGTCGTATTTTTATGAACGGTACAGTGCAGACAATACGGTAGTGGTTATGTCCGGGGATATCAATTTTGACCAAGTTGTAGAACAAATTCAAAGGCTATGTGGCTCTTGGGAGCGTACCGGTGCGACAAGAGAATATAAATCTATCCAACGTTTTCAAGGGAAGTATCAAAAAAATATCCCAGATCTTCATCAGCATTATGTTTTCATGATGATGCCTAGTGTTGCATTTCAGGATACTCAAAAATATGCTGCTGCCGCACTAAGTTCGATTCTTGGAGGTGACGATGGCTCAAGATTGCACTGGGCGCTTGTTGATTCAGGCTTAGCGGAAGCTGCCGCAGCGAATGCGGATGCCAGTGATGGCTTTGGGGAGCAAATGGCTTGGGCAGTTTGCTCGCCAGAAAATGCGGATGAAGTTGCTGCAACGATGCAGAAGGAAATGGAAAAGCTTCTTCCATCGTTGACGGAGGAAGATGTTTCTAAGGTTATTGCTAAAGCCGCAACAGGCGCAGCCATTGCTAGTGAACGAACTTCAGGGCGTATGCAACGACTTGGCACTATGCTTACTACCTCAGGTGAATATCTTTCGCTAGAAAATGAATTGCAACGCATTGATCAACTAACTTTGGAAGATTTGCAAGAGGTTGCTGAAGCTTTCCCATGGAAGCCAGAATTCATCGCTTGCACATCTCATACCTAAAATGGCTATTCTGAATGACACTGCAATTTGCATGCGTTGCTGGGATTACTCAGAAACAAGTCAAACAGTGAGCCTTTTGACAAAGAAAAATGGTTTAATCCGAGGAATCGCAAAGGGCGCTAAGAGGGATAATGGGGCATTTTCAGGTGGTTTTGACCCGCTAACTAAGGGTAATGTGGTCGCCAGAATTAAAAGTAATACGGACTTAGCAACGCTGACTGAATGGCAGCTCGAACATGTTTGGTGGTCAACACGACAATCTTTTGCAGTGAATAAAGCATCGATTTATATGGCCGATGTTATATCTCGTTTAATCACTGATCAAGATCCTCACACAAATGTCTACGAAGCCTTGCATACGGGGCTAAATCGTCTGGATGCTGGTCATGATATTGATTGGCCGCTACTACAGTTCCAATGGGCAGTGCTTGTCGAAACAGGATATCAACCAACTCTTGAAACTAATGGAGATGAACTGGTTGTTGGGTTTAGCTCCGGCGTTGGTGGTGTTGTAGAAGATACAGGTGAAATTGACAGGGTTAGGGTACGTAAGGAAACGGTTGAAATTTTGAGGTTAGTGCAGGATCAAGGTCCAATGCAAACGGTTGAACCTGCTGTGCTCCACAGAGCGAACCGCCTTCTGGCACATTACATTCGGGATATCATTGGTAAAGAATCAGCCGCAATGCGTTGGATGTGGGGCGAAATATAATATTATTTTTAGATTGTACTTAGTTAAATGTAGCGGTTTGGCCATATAGTCGCAAAATAGCCTGCCTCCGCTATACTTCACACTGTGAAGAAGGCAAGAATCATTTCCTTATTAAACCAGAAGGGCGGCGTTGGAAAAACAACGACGACTGTTAATTTGGCTGCGGCAATAGCGGCTCAAGGTCATAAAGTCCTCGTTATCGATTTAGATCCCCAAACACATCTTGGTTTGCATTTTGGAATAGATAGTGATGGCGCCTCCGTTTACGACTTGCTCATGGAAGACGATGTTTCGATTCAAGATACACTTTTAAAAGCTAGAACAAATATTGACCTTGTAACAAGTGAAGTAGATCTAGCGGCTGCTGAATCAGAACTTGCCTCAAAAACTGATCGCCATGATTTACTTTCTCGTAAACTCGATCCAGTTAAACAAAAATACGATTACATTTTGATTGATTGCCCACCAAGCTTAGGCTTATTGACAATTAATGCCCTCGCCGCCTCAAAAGAACTAATTGTTCCGATGCAAACGCATTTTTTAGCATTACAAGGTGTAAGCAGATTATTCGAGACGGTCCAGATGCTCGTAAGTGGCCTTAATCCTGAGCTTGCCGTCACAGGTATTGTTCTTTGTATGCACGAGAAAAACACTAAGCTTGCTCGTGAAGTAGTTGATGATTTACAAGAGTTTTTTGAAACATCAAGAGAAAATAATGTTCCTTGGCAAAACTGTGTAATATTTGATCCACCTATTCGTCGAAATGTTAAACTTGCAGAAGCGCCGAGTTTTGGTCAAACTATTTTTGATTATGAACCAGATTGCGCTGGAGCAAAAGATTATCAAAGGCTAGCGATGAGCGTGATGGCAGCAGGTGTCTCAAGCCCGCTAATTTCAAAAATCGAAGCAAACAAAACTGAATCAACTGAAGTTGTGGGAACTACTGATTCCAACAATTCTCTTGAATCATCCACCCATGAATCAACATGAATTAACGGTTCGTTATTGGCGAATTGTTTTTGTAATTTGGTTTATTTTATTAACAATTGCAACACATCTTCCCCAGGCGCCACCAACCGATTATCCGATATTTATATCGCCCGACAAGTTACTTCATTTTGTTTGCTTTGGAGTTCTGGCATTTATGTTCATGTGTGGAGGGTGGTTTAAAAACCCTCTGTCTTCAATGTCGCTCCTTCTGGGCTGGAGTATTCTCGATGAATTATCGCAAGATTTAATGCCAAACAATCGAGATTTTAGCACCTCAGATGTTATTGCCAGTGTCCTAGGTATCGTAAGTGCGTACATTTGGTGCGGGTCTCTTCGCACGGTTCATAACGCCGCATTGGAAGGTGCCGTTGATTCAGTACTTGCGAAAGGCAAAAATTGGTTTACACTTGCTTGGACAGGAGTTTTTTCGATTACTTTTATAGGATTGAGCTGTTGGTTTCTTCTTCGTTTTGCATTTGGCGAACAACAAAGTAATGCTGCATTTTTCATTGCAGTATCAATCACAATTAGCGTTCTTCTCCTACTCATTATTCGAAAAAGTAAAATAAAATTGTATTCGTTTCTAGATAAAAATACAGTTTTATATATTCTTGGGTCGATGGTTGTTACGTTCATGATTGGTTTAGGAGTATGTCAACTTGGATACAGTCCATGGATTTGGGCGGCATTTGCTTTTGTTCTCTCGCTTCGTTACACCTGGGGCCAAGTCACATGAACAATAAAGATAACCTTGAAAAAAACACAAGAACGAACTGGGTACTTACACTTATCAGCCGGATGACAGGTTTGTTACGAGACGGTGCGCTCTCTAGAATTTTTGGTACTGGAATCCTGGCTTCCTCGTTTTATTTTGCGTTTCTTATTCCTAATCTTTTCCGCCGCTTGTTTGGCGAGGGCGCACTAGCCGCAGCATTTTTGCCAAGCTATTCAAAACTTCACCATGAAGATCCAGCAACCGCACGCGCGTTTGCTTCACTTACGATTTCAAAGTTAGTCGTACTATTGGGGGCATTGACTTTGATTGGGGAAATTGCGCTTTACGCTATAACCTCTTTCCAAGAAGAGCCATCTCCGGCTCTAGAACTCACAATGGTGATGTTGCCTTACATGCCACTTGTCTGTTGTGTTGCTATTTTTGCAGCTATGCTACATGTGCACGATCGGTTTGGCATACCGGCGGCTGCGCCAATTATTCTGAACGGTTGCATGATCGTTGTTGCTGTTGCACTTTTAGGGGTATTTGAGAATCCTTTGCATAGTATGTTTGCAATTGGTGCATCCATTCTTATTGCCGGAGTCATTCAAGTAGCTTGGTCATTGCATGCATTGCGCAGGTACGGGTGGTTTACAAAGGAAACCGAGCCAGGGAAAAGCGAATTCAAAGCAATGAAGCATCGTATGATTCCTATGGTAATTGGCTTAGGAACGTTACAATTGAACACCCTATTCGACGGACTCATTGCAAGCTGGCCAAATTTATTTGGAGACACTATATTTGGCTTGCAATATCCCTTAGGTGAAGGTGCAATGGGTTCTCTTACATGGGCACAAAGGCTGTATCAATTCCCACTAGGTGTGTTTGGAATAGCAGTTGCAACTGCTATTTACCCACTGCTTGCTAAACAATCTAATGATCCGCGTTCATTCGCCTCAACAATTCAACGAGGGCTACGTTTAGTCGTTTTTATTGGCTTGCCTGCAAGCGCTGGTCTCATTATGGTTCGGAATCCACTTGCTGCAACAGTTTTTCAAGGCGTGAACTTCACGTCCGAAGATGCAATGATTGTTGGTTCAGTCTTGCTCGGTTATGCACCAGCAGTGTGGGCCTACTCTATGACACAAGTATTAACCAAGGGCTTCTACGCAAAAGATGACACAAAAACTCCTGTAAAAGTTGCAGTAGCCTGCATGGTGTTCAATGCTATTCTCAATATAACATTGATTTGGACACCGCTCAATATTGCAGGACTTGCCTGGTCGACAGCAATTTGTGCTGTATTGCAAGTTTCAATCCTACTATTTTACTTTCGAAAGCATGTACCTATTATTGCAACACCAGAAGTCGTTAGTTCTTGGATTTCGACAGCATTGTTAACTCTATTCATGAGTGCCGGAGTATCGGGTGTAGTTATTTCAATGTGGCAGCCAAAATCCGATTGGTCTCACGCAATTGTTGTTTTGTTGGTTGCAATTGTGACGGGGATAGCTATTTTTGGTTTCGGAAGCGCCATGTTGCGAAAACCTGAGTTACGTTGGATTCTGGGTCGGCAGCAATGATTCTTTGAATATGATTCAAGTTCTCCTCAATATCAACCGCTATTGAAGAATAGGCAAAGGATTTTTATGAGTGCAAAGAAACGTATTGTTGTAACAGGGGGCTCTGGATTTATCGGAGCATATTTCTGCCGCCAGCTCAAATCACGTGGTGACACTGTCGTCATTCTTGATTTGGTTGAGCCTTCCGAGAAAAGTCCACACGATTTATATGTTTATGGGGATATTAGGGACGAAGTGGCTGTTCGTGAAGCATTCACTGGATGTGACCAAGTCATTCACCTTGCAGCTGCTCATCATGACTTTGGTATTGAAGAACAAACTTATTTCAGCGTGAATGAAGGTGGACTTGAGGTCATGACCAAAGTGATGGATGAACTGGGCATGACAGAGATTACATTTTATTCCACTGTAGCGGTGTACGGTAATGCAGCACCTCCTTTGACTGAAGAAACGATTCCAGTGCCAGAGTCGTTCTATGGCAAATCAAAACTTGCAGGCGAGGTCGTTCTTCGCAGTTGGGTGGAACAGAGTGATACCCGCAAAGCACTTGTGATTCGTCCAACGGTAACGTATGGAATTGACAATTTTGCCAATATGTATTCGCTTTTGCGTCAAATTGAAAGCGGAAAATTTTTCTTTGCAAGTGGATCAACTAATATCAAGAGTCTGTCTTATATCGAAAATATTGTTGATGCAACGCTTTACCTAATGGGCAAAAGTCAACCAAACGCATTTGAAATTTATAATTACATAGATAAGCCAGATTTGACGAGTGTTGAAATTGCAGAATCGTGTTACGCTTCCTTAGGTAAAAAGCTTCCTGTATGGCGTCCACCAACTTGGCTTCTTCTGCTTGGCGCAAAACCATTTGATTTAGTAATTAGCTTAACAGGGAAAAATCTTCCAGTTTCTACTGCAAGAGTAAAAAAATTATTTGTAGATCAAACAAAATTTGAAGCACAAAAAATTATTGATGCTGGATTTGTTGCGCAAGCAAGTGTTAAGGAAGGCATTGATCGAACTGCACAATGGTATATTTCAAAAGGAAAAAATGAATCCGCGCAATGGCATCAGCCGCCAGCAGAAGTGGTGCAAAAATAATTATAATGGTTTTTTAATTTCTGCTAAAAGAAGTTCGGCAATAGTCATCCATTCAAAATCACCAAGCAATCGTTCCCAACGAGCCTCACACTTGCCAATATTGAGGTAATGCCTTGCAGTATGTTGTTTGCTCAAGCCCTGCACACGTGGTTGATTCGCGTCAATCTCCCAAGGATGAATATAAAACACGTATGGTTGTTTCTTTTTCAATATTTTGCGGACACCTGCTTTGAAAATTGGGTAAGGAAGAAGCCGGAAATACCCCCCCCCAGCCCATGGCAATCCTTTGCCAAATATATTTAAACAAGAAACGCACACCTCATGAAAACCATCTCGGATTTCTTGAACAACGATATCATTTTGAATTCCACTAAGTTGCCCGTATCTATCGTGCGCTACTGTCGGAAATGAAGATGAATCATAGGTGTATCCTTCATCTTGTAAAATATCGATAGCCCAATCTGTTATTGAAAAACAAGGCGCTCGATATCCAACTACATTTGAACCGGTTAAATCTTCGAGTAATTTTTTTGATGATGCTATATCGTTTCGAAATGCTTCATGTGATAAGTCATACACAAGTTCATGGTTGTAGCCATGGCAGGCGATTTCATGCCCTGCGTTGGAAATTTTTTTAATGGACTCTGGGTGCCTCTCAGCGATCCAGCCTAAAATGAAACATGTGCAGCGAACGCCGTTTTGTTCCATAAGTTCAAGCATGCGATCAATATTTGCATCAACACGCTTCTCATGCGAATCCCAAAGAGAAGATTTAATCGCCAAGTTCTGTACTTGAAACCAATCTTCTACATCAATAGACATTGCAGCTGGTGTGTTGTGCGGGTTTGGTTTCACAGCATTTTGTGTCCACGCTTGCGAAGTTGCTTTACATCCTTCGGCTTTGGGAATGAAAAGTAGGAGGCATTGCTCATGTCAAGTGGTGTCGATTCAAATTGCCCCTTATGAATATCCAAGAGCGCCTCGATCATAAGGCGAGCACCTTCCTGCTTGGTGCCTACGATGACTCGGTGAAGTGAATCGTGTTCTTTTAATGGGAAATCTTTGGTTCGAATAATTCGACCGGCATCCAGCTTTGTAGCCATCTCGTGCACTGTTATTGTTGCGTGCTGTTCACCGTGGAGCAGTTGCCAAAAATTAGGCATCATTCCGCGGTATATGGGCAATCGACCACTATGTATGTTGATGCATTTAATGCGTGGAACTTCTAAAATTTTCTTTTTAAAAATTTCAGGGGCAGCTACAGAAACGATTACATCCGGAGCGAGGCTTAAGGCAGTTGCGATATAGCTTGGTGCATTAATAGATTTAGCTGGCACCACAGTAATGTCATACTTTTTGGCCTCATTTGAAATTGAGGTACCCTTAAGTTTTACGCCTACGAATCGATAACTTAATCGAATGAAATCGATCAGCCCATAAAAACGGAGCATACGCCATGCTGTTTTCCAAATTGATTCATGGAATGCATCGACGACAGTTGTTCCGATAATATCCAATTGTTCCCTCGGGTACTCTTGAAAAAAGATTTTGAAGAATTGGTACACGTATAGCGGGTCATCTTCAGTTACGAAGAGGATGCGAAGTTGTTTGTTCGCCGTTTTTGAGCTATTTAATGGGATGTTTTCTGAACTCATTGTGATATTTCATAGTATTACTTGCTCGGAAAATCAATCTTCGACACATTTCATGTTTCGCATCATACGAATGCTACATCTATTTGTGTGTTTCTTCCCTTCGATTGTTCCGATAGAGAGTTTTGAAGTTGCATGGAAATAAACAAAAATAATCCAGATAGCACAATCCAAGCAAGGACGAATGCAATGGTAAGTGCGCCTCCAGAGAGGCGCACCGTTTGGACCAGAAAACAGCAAATCATTCGCCTACTATGGGGTACGATTGGCCGCTTGGTTTGGACATTGTTCCCACGTGCTCGTTCTTCAGTTCTTAGATTTTTTGGAGCGAAAATTGGTAAGCGATGTACATTTGCTAAAAGTGTTGAAGTTACAATTCCATGGAACTTAAGTCTTGGTGATGATTGCCATGTTGCCGAGCATGCCATTTTGTATACACTCGGTACGATTGACTTAGGTCATCGTGTTCGTATAGATACAAGGGCACATCTTTGTGCTGGAACACACGACATGCGAGACACAACGTTTCCCCTGCTGCGCCCACCAATCGTAATCGGGGATGATTCCTATATTGGTGTTGATGCCTATATTGCTCCAGATGTGATGCTTGGTGTAGGAGTGATAGTTCATCCACGCGCGAGTGTATATAAAAGTTTTGACGGAGAAGTTGAGTTGCAAGGCAACCCAGCTCAAGTGATAAGGTGAATACACTTCGCACTTTTTTATGGTTAGTCTTTGGCCAACGTTTATTTGCCTATACTCCACACAATGCGTATGCATATAGAACGAAACTTTTAAAATTGTTTGGTATGAAGTGCGGTCATCGAGTTAGGGCAAGAAGAAATGTTTGCTTTAATAAACCATGGAATGTAACGGCTGATGATTTAGTTATTTTTGGGGATTGTGCGATTGTTCAAGCCAACGCACCAATTCGCATTGGGAAAAGGTCTGTTGTAAGTCAGTATGCGATGTTAATAACTGAAATGGGCGATATTAAATTCAAGGGCAAAAAATGTTTTCAATCTGAGATAATCATCAAAGATGATTGCTGGGTGGCGACTGACGTAATTGTCCTTCCAGGTTCTTACATTGAAGAGGGAGTCGTTGTAGGTGCACGAGGAATGGTGCACGGTCGATTACCTCAATGGAAGATTTGTACAGGTGAGCCAGCTAGTCCTCGAGCTGATCGGGTCTTATATGGAACGAGATGATGTCAAACATTGAAGTTATCATTCCAGTGAAAAATGAAGAAATCAATTTGCCTTACGCACTTGAAAGCGTAATAGAATGGGCAGATAAGGTGTGGGTTATAGATTCAGAATCCCAAGACAAAACCTGTGAAATAGCGAAATCGGCGGGGGCTGAAGTTATTATTCAGCCTTGGCTTGGCTATGCAAAACAAAAGAATTGGGCACTTGAAAATATTGCTGTAAAAGCTGACTGGATTTTTATTCTTGATGCTGACGAAGCAATTCTGCCAGAACTTCGAGATGAACTGTTGGGCATTGCTTCGAAACCAATAGAAGTAATACCCCATTCAGCATTCAACATTAACAGATACTTTATGTTTTTAGGAAAGCGCATTCGGCATTGTGGCTATTACCCAAGTTGGAACGTGCGTTTCTTTAAACGCGGCACTGCCCGATATGAGGAACGTGAAGTGCATGAACATATGGTTGTCGATGGAAGTGTCGGATATCTCAAGGGGCACATGGAGCACTGGGATCGTCGAGGGCTCGAACTGTATATGGCAAAGCATAACCATTATTCAACACTTGAGGCAAAAGAAATATTGCGCCAGCAAAACACAAAAGAAACAACGATCTTCGCAAAATTGTTTGGTAATACGCAGGAACGTCGTCGCTGGATTAAACGTCATGTGTATCCAAAGTTACCTGCTCGTTGGTTATTTCGTTTTATTTGGATGTATTTTCTTCGTTTAGGAATTTTAGATGGCATGACAGGTCTTCGTTTTTGTTTGTTTATCTCTTCGTATGAACTTTTGATTTCTTTAAAAACGGTTGAATTGAAGCAAAAGGAGCAACATCATGGTGGTTGAAGATCGACATATAAGCTCATATTCAACATCAGAAAAAATATGGCGAATCCTTTGGGCAATTACTCAAGCAACATTGTTTCGATTTTCATTTCGCACATGGAATAAATGGCGGATTTTTTTATTGCA
>Ga0163179_10000712_pt1 | contig 23669 bp, 45 predicted proteins | sample AtlANTMetagenome_FD_109643 | JGI IMG/M metagenome (GOLD analysis project Ga0163179, IMG submission 109643) | Marine eukaryotic phytoplankton communities from the Atlantic Ocean - Atlantic ANT 2 Metagenome | ecosystem: Environmental > Aquatic > Marine > Oceanic | place: North Atlantic Ocean...
CAGAGAGAAGAACAAGTTCTTAGACTAAGATTTGGTCTAAGTGAAGTTAACAACCCAGAAGATTTTGAAATTTAAAAGGAGAAAAAAATATGCCAATGCCAAAAGGTCATAAGTCAAAGAATGGATATGCCACAGTTCAGATTGATGGAGGAATGGGATACAGGGAAATTGCCGAGCACATGACAGAAAGTGGAGATGAAATGAATCACTCTACTGCACGGAATGTTTTTCTTAGGGCAGTGAGGAAAGTTGCTAAAGATGCATGTAAGATATCCGGCCTTGAGCTGACAGATAACGAAATTTCCACTATTGCTTCTGATCCAAGATTCCAATCAGGACTAATCGAAATTATCAATGACGACGCCTATTCTATACATCCTTAGTGTTTTAAATAACTTAAGCGCAGAGACTCAGCTTCTTGAAGCCTGTGAGTGGGACGAAGATAGGCTGGAATACGTAAGGGAAAGTCTTGAAAAGTGCATGGCTAGCTATCTTGAATCAAATTCTCCTCTTGATGAGGAGTCTCTCCTTGCTGGTTTAAACAAAGCGCTTCTTGAAAATATTAATGAAAAAGAAGCTAGTGCGTGCATATTTATCCTAAGAGAGGCAATGTCCTCTTTTCTTAAAGCAGACGGAGATAAGTATGAAAATTAGAACATCACTTTCCTATTTTTTAAATAGAAAAAAAATGACACTGGCTTCTTATTGTGAGAGAATGGGTGCCAACACTCACGAAAAGCTTTGCATGATACTGGACGATGCTGGTGTTGAGCATCCAGAAAGATCTGAGACTGCTTTTCTCCTTTCAAAAAGAAAAGCTAGGGAGGTCAGCCCTAGTAAGCCTGAGCAAAAAGAGTTGCAGTCTCGTCAGCCTAGGAAGCAAAAATCTCCTGCTGGTAAAAGAAAGAAAGCAACCTATTCCAAAGAGTAAGTAGTGGACTCTTATGACGGCATAGTTGAGATAAATGAATGCTGCTATCTAGATACACAAAATCATTCAGTCACAATTCAGTTTGAAAGAGTATCAATAACACTTCATGTAGAAGAGTTTGTTGACTTTTACGAGAGTATCGAAAGTGCTAAGAAGTTTCTTCTAGATTCAGGTGCCTATGTCCTTGGAGAAACAATGTCACAACCTATTAAAAAAGTAATTGTGCCAAAGCCCGAAGAAGATGAATACACATGAAAGTTACTTTCTATAACGAGCATGCTAGTGTAGTGAAAGATTTGCATTGCGACTTTGTAAGATCTCTCGGGGGTCTGCTAATCAAAGATCCAAAAATTATTGATGGTCTCGGGGAAAGGACTGTAATAGGCGAATCGGGAAAGTTTGTTAAGCGAGCTGAGATAGTAGAGATTACATGGAGCTGCACCTCAGGAAAGAGTGCAAAAAGTTTTTCAGGAAGTGAAAGCTATATTATACAGAGCATTGTAGAAGAATTAGAATCTCTATAGGGATTTACGATGAAATTTGATCACATAGCGGTTAAAGCTACTGACATTGCAAAATCAGTAAAGTGGTATTGTGATAAGCTCGGGTGCAGTGTAGAGTATGCAGATAAAACTTGGGCAATGTTAAATTGCGACGGGACTAGAATTGCTCTAGTGCTCGAGGGAAGCCATCCACCCCATATTGCATTTAAAGTAGAATCCACGTTAAAATTTCCTTGCGGAAAAGAAAAAATAAAGAAACACAGAGATAAATCTTCTTACTACTACGGTTCAGATCCCGATGGGAATATTATTGAATGGGTAGCATATACAGATGAAGAAGAATAATTAATAATTACTAATGGAGAAAGATCATGTCATTTAGCCGATTTTCAGGTCAAGGCCCTTCATTTGTTCCAGCTTATCAGGTTTCAGGTGTCCCATTTGTCACCAGTAGTGCTTCAGCCGAAGTCACAACTTCAGCACCTATCAAGATTTCCTTTCCCACAGTAACACGATGGGTTCAGGTAAGAAATAATGGTGCTAACTCTCTGAGAGTTGGTTTTACGGAACACGGGGTCAAAGGAACAGAGACAGCAAATTTTTACCTGCTTAGTCCTTCAACTGCTGCTAGCGGTCACACACAAGCTACTACTGATAGGTGGGAAGTGCGCTGTAAGGAGATTTTTGTTATGGCCCAGGGTGGGACAACTGGATTCTCTCTTATGGCTGGTCTGACCGGTGTGGTCCAGTTTCCTGTTGTAACAGGCAGCAATGGATTCGGAGGGGTGGGCTAGTGTCTAGCAGTCGATTTACAGGCCAGGGACCTGCTTTTGTTCCAGCTTATCAAGTTTCAGGTGTTCCTTACGTGACTAGCAGCGCAGCAAATGAGCTTGCAGGCGGGTCTTCAACTCCGGTTAAAGTTACATTTCCCGGAGTGACAAGATGGGTACAGGTGAGGAACAATGGCAATAAATCTCTTAGAGTTGGATTTACTGAGAATGGTGTTCTTGGAAACGATAGGCCAACAGCTAACGGCCGCACAAGCAACTATTACCTCTTAAACCCATCTGATGGCTCGAGCGGTCACGGTACAGGAGCAACTCAGAGGTGGGAAGTCAGATGCACAGAGATGTATTTTTTATGTCACGCTACCGGAGGATCTGACCGTACAGGATTTTGTGTTACAGCTGGGCTTACTGGTATAAAACCGGGAGAGTTTCCAGTAGTAACAGGTAGTGCAGGTTTTGCAGGAGTGGGTTGATGGCAACCAAAGAAACAATCAAAGAGCTAGTTGAAAAACTAACAACCATAGAAAATGAGATAAAGATACTACAGACTGATAAAAAAGATCTGATGTCATCTTACACAGACAGACTTGACGTCAAAGCATTTCGAGCCGCATGGATGGCAATGAAGGCAAAGAAGAGAGTTGACGAATCAGAGTTTGATCAGATCTTAGATGAGCTTGAAAGAAACATCTCGATTGATTGAGCCACAATTTAATGTGGGTGAGGCAGTTATTATTACTGACTTAGCACTTACATATGCCGGACTAGATGCTCAAGGTTTTGGCGGAGATGAGAGAGTTGGTTTGGTAATTGCTATTGAGAATGCTAGAGATAAATTTGATCTAGACAACGATTCCAATCTTGCTGAGATTATGTTTTCTACGGGCGAGTCTGACTGGGTTTGGGAAGAGGACCTTCTTCCAATTAATTATAAAACTTAATTTGATAAATTTTAGGTTTGTTCTCATTAGCGAATATGTAATAATATAGGGTGAATTTCGCAATGAGGTTAGTGTGAAAATATTAAAGAGCAAAACTTTCTGGCTAGTTATGTCTTGTGTTAATATCATGTCTGGCTTGATATGTGCTTTTTGCGGATCTTTAGAGGGCACATTAATTTGTATTTTTTCACTTGGGGCGTGTATGATATCACATAACCTAACTGAGCACATGTAGATGAAAAAAGAAAAATCAAGGACTTGGCATACCGGTAGCGGCCGACAGGTTGATTTTTATGAAATTTATGAAGATATTCTAGATCATAATCTTGCGCAAGGCAACGTTTATATTGGCTCTGATAGCCAAATTCACGGTGATTCATGCACTTTTGTTACGGCTATTTGCCTCCACGGCGGAAGTAAAAAAACAAGTCGATACTATTTTTCTAAAACTAGGCGCACCTTTAATCACTCTCGCGAGTCTCTTCGTACAAGAATTAACGAGGAAGTCTCGCATGCACTTGATGTATTTTTAAAAATTTCAGAAGCTATACCCGGTGTGAACGTTGAAATTCACATAGATATTGGAAGCACAGAGAAATCTAAAACACGAAGCCTTGTAGACTCTGTAACAGGCTGGGTGAAAGGATTTGGTGTTCCCTATAAGATCAAGCCCGACGCCTGGGCTTCTGCTTCAGTTGCTGACAAGCATACAAAGTAGCTGTCTTCTGTGCTGCTTTTAGATTGCCCTGGTTGCTTCTGGTTGCTCTCTTTGGCGGAAAATGATAACATACCTGGGGCTTGTTGTTGAATTCAACCAGACAAGCTTACCAATACTTTGCGTGTAAACATTGGGCCAATATAGTAAAATTATAATGGTGAAAATGATTAGGGTATTAGGAAAGCTTCCACTGAATCCAATAGTTGCCTGTAGCGGCGGACCTGATTCTATGGCAGTTGTTAGCTTTATGCAGAGAGCCAGGAGAGAATTTTCAATTTTGCACTTTGATCACGGGACAGATCATGCTACTGAGGCGAGGCAACTTGTTGAATCTTTTTGTCATGAGATGAATATTCCGCTAGAAGTTGTGAAAATTCATGCAAAAGCACCAAAGGGTGAGTCTCTAGAAAAATGGTGGCGAGATCAAAGATACAATGTTTTTCATAGTAAATCTAAGCCGATCATCACAGCCCACAACTTAAACGATGTAGCAGAGTGGTGGATCTTTACTTCTCTAAGGGGCAATCCTAGAGTTATGCCCTATAGAAATAAAAATGTTCTAAAGCCTTTTCTACCAACAAAAAAATCTGAATTCGAAGCCTGGTGCACAAGACACTCAGTCCCACATGTAATTGATCCTTCAAATTCAGGAGATCGATTTTCTAGATCTCTAATTAGAAAAAATATTTTACCCGAAGCCTTGAATGTTTGCCCGGGATTTTTAACAACAATGTCTAAGAAAATAAAGACCAAATACGAGGAAACAAATAAATGAAGATAAGAAAGTGTCTGTCGTTTGATGACGTGCTTTTAGTCCCTAAGATGTCAGAAATAGTATCTAGGAGAGAGATTGATCTTTCGACTTCTCTATCTGCTAATATGAGATTTTCTTTACCGATAATTTCTAGCCCTATGGATACAGTTACTGAATCTAGGATGGCACAGTCAATGGCTTCACATGGCGGTCTAGGAGTCATTCACAGGTATAATACTATTGAGGAACAGGTTAAAATGTCCAAGGACGCACAAGATGGCTCTCATATTGTAGCTGCGGCAATCGGTGTTTCTGGAGATTATATTGAGAGAGCCAGCGCCCTTTATGAGGCCGGTGTCAAAATCTTGTGCATTGATATTGCACATGGTCATCACAGCTTGATGAAAGCATCTCTAGCAAATTTAAGAGGGGTGTTTGGAAGTGGTGTCCACATTATGGCAGGCAACGTTGCGACAAGAAATGGGTATGAATCTCTAGCAGACTGGGGAGCGAGTTCTGTTCGTATAGGAATCGGCGGAGGATCTATATGTTCTACTAGAATTCAAACAGGACATGGTGTACCTACATTTCAATCTATTCTAGACTGCTCTGACTCTCCTTACGCAGGAACATGCCCTATAATTGCAGACGGCGGGATTAAAAACAGCGGAGACATTGTTAAAGCTCTAGCAGCAGGCGCTGATTTTGTAATGCTTGGATCCCTACTTTCGGGAACTGAAGAGTCTCCAGGGGCAAAAATCTCTCGAGGCGGAAATCTTTTTAAAGAGTATAGGGGCATGGCTAGTTCACGTGCTCAAATGAACTGGAGAGGGAGAGTTGCAAGTCAGGAAGGTGTTGCAGCACTTGTACCTTATAAGGGCCATGTTAGTGAAATACTTTCAGCACTAGAGGCAGGAGTTAGAAGCGGCCTAAGCTACAGCGGATGTGTTAACATACCTAGCTTTCAAATATCTGCTGAGATGATTATTCAGACTTCTGCGGGCATTGCAGAAAGCAATACTCATGTCTATTCGAGAGGAGAAAAGATTTAGATGAATAATACTGACTTGACATATGGCAGCATGTTTCCATATGATACAATAAGAGAATCTCAGCGAGTTGCTATAGACTTTGCAATTGACACATTTCTAGAAAAAAAGAAGAAGTTTTGTATTATTGAAGCAGGGACAGGTGTAGGAAAAAGTGCAGTTGGTGTAACTGTTGCTCGAGTTGTCTGTGATCAATTGCAAGAAAATGATAAGGCTGGCCCTGGAGCGTACTTTCTAACAACACAGAAAATATTACAAGATCAGTATGTAAGTGATTTTAAGTCAATATCATCTATTAAGTCTTCCGGAAACTATGGCTGTTCATTTCATAAGAAGAATACATGTGCAGAGAGTCAGCAACTTTTAAGAACTGAACAGAAGGGTACGAAGTTTTTTAAATCTTGTGCCTTTAATTGTGTATACAAGAAGGAAAAGCAGAAGTTTCTTGATGCAAGCGAGAGTGTAACAAACTTTCCCTACTTTATGACAGAGGCTAATTACAGCGGAAAGATAACGCCTAGACAGGTTCTTGTCATTGATGAGGGCCACAATATCGAGGCTGAGCTTTCTAGATTCGTTGAGATAAGTGTTTCCCAACACTTCGCGAAAAATTTACTAGGATTAAACTTTCCTACGAGTCCAACACAGTATAGAGTCTTTAAGTGGATAACGGATTCTTATCTACCCGCAGCTAACAGGAAAATTGCTCACATTGAAAAGATGATTGCCAGATACGGCGGAGAGAAGTTTAGAGAGAAGCTATCGCAATTTCAAAAAATTACTCGGCAGTTTGACCTTCTCAAGAGTCATGTTTCAAAGCTTGATAACTTTGTAAAGATATACAGCGGCGAAAACTGGGTTTTTGAAATTTCTCGAACAGATTCTCGAGGAACTCTCAAAGCCACTTTCAAGCCCATTGATGTTTCACCGTACGCTCAAGATGCTCTGTTTAACAGGGGAGAAAAAGTTCTGATAATGAGTGCTACAATTATTGATAAGAACACTTTCTGTAAAACTCTAGGAATACAAGCTTCTGATTGTGAATTTATTAGCATTCCCTCTCCCTTCAAGGCTGAAAATCGACCCGTTATTTTCTCCTCGGTCGGGAGCATGAGTGCAAAAAATATAGAAAAGACTCTTCCGAAGTTAGCACTTGCAGTCTCTGAAATCCTGGAACATCACAAGTATGAAAAAGGAATTATTCATTGTAAAACTTTTAAGATAGCAAAGTACATAAAACAAAATGTTAAGTCTACGCGGTTTATAGTTCATGACTCTTCTAACCGAGATGAGATGCTTGAAAAGCACATCAAGTCCAAAAGGCCCACAGTTCTCCTGTCGCCTTCTATGACAGAGGGTGTAGACTTGAAAGGAGATAGCAGTAGATTTCAAATCTTGTGCAAAGTCCCCTATCCATATCTAGGTGATCGGCTTGTTAAGAAAAGAATGCATAAGTTTCCTGGATGGTATGACCTACAGACGGCAAAGTCAATCGTTCAATCTGCAGGCCGGAGCGTACGTAGCTCTGATGATCACGCATCGACATATATTCTTGACGCTGATTTCGAAAGATTTTTAAATAAAAATATAAATCTTTTTCCTAAAGATTTTCTTAAATGTCTAATGGGGTAAGAAGGCACAATGTGGAGTCAGTTATTTTTCACAATTTTTCTTTTCACGCTTCTTCATATCATGGTGTGGTTTAGTGCAAACTTACAGCTTGTAGACACAGATATAAATTACCATCCCCTGCTTGTTGCGATTGTCCTTTCTATTCCAATAACCCTGTGTGCATTCTACGCAACTAGAGTAGGCTACGTAGTGTTTGAAGAATCTTTGTGGTCTGTAAGGTTTCTTGCATTCGGAGTTTCTTACTTTGTCTTTCCTGTTTTGACCTGGTATTTTTTAGGTGAATCTTTCTTTACATTTAAGACAATAGTGTGCACTCTTCTCTCTGTATTAATTGTCTGCATTCAAGTATTTCTATAGCATAGGGTAATACTTATATAAACGAGGGCCCATAGATGAAACATGCCATGCTTACTATTGAAGGTGTTCCTCTAGACGTAGAAATTGCAGACACTGAGGAAGAGAGAGCAAAAGGGCTAATGGGTCGAAAATCTCTCTCAGGAAACTCTGGAATGCTCTTTATGTTTGATGAGCCAGGAGATCTTTCTTTTTGGATGAAAAACACCCACATTCCTCTCTCTATAGCTTTTATATCAGATTCAGGTGAGATCGTTAATATTGAGAATATGTATCCGCACGATCATGGAAACACTAGATCTCTAAAGACATCATCTTGTGCGCTAGAGGTGAACCAAGGGTGGTTTAAAAGAAACGGTATCCACCCGGGCTGTAAAGTAGAGGGAATACCTCCTGTTAAAAATTTTATCAATGAGGAAAGAATTAGAAAAATCGTGAGAAAGATAATACAGGAGTAAACTATGAATTTAAAACTACTTTCTATTTTTGCACTTTTTCTGCTAGCATGCCCCGCAGAACTTGAAATTAAATCAACAGGCGAGCCTGCAGTCGACGAGAGAGCATGGGAGACATGGGATACTTGTAGTCAAGAAATTGGAGACCACCCGTGCAATTTTAAACTTGCGGATCATAATGGAGAAGAAGTTGAGCTTTATGATTTTTATGGAAAAGTAATTATTCTCGATCTTTCCGCAATGTGGTGCGGAGTCTGTGTCAATATTGCACCTGCCGGAGAGAGCCTTGTTGAAGACTTTGGTCAAGAAAACGTAGTCTGGATTACCGTTTTAATTGAAGATGAAATGGGAAACCCACCTGATCAAGATGATCTGAGAAGATGGCTAGACTATGGCGCTGGAGAGCCAGTTCTAGGCGGGGATAGATCAATAATTGACCCGTCTGCCCAAACTGGATATCCCGTTTCAGGCTGGCCAACAGTCGTAGTAATTGACAAAGAGATGGTGCTAAGACACGGAGTAACTGGGTGGAGCGAAGATCTTGTAAGAGGTTGGGTCTCAAGCCTCTTATAATTGTAAATTTTTTATTTTTAAGATATTATTAAATGATAAAAAAGAGTACCAGCATGAAAGAAAGAAATGCTAAGAAATGGTATGTTTATCTACTTAGATGTTCAGACGGAACCTACTACTGTGGTATTACCACGGATGTTGAAAGGCGACTTTGCGAACACAACGAGACGAAAAGAGCTGCAAGATATACTAGAGCAAGGCGACCAGTCTCACTAGTAGGATTTATAGAGGCTAAGACTAGATCAGAAGCACAGAAGAAAGAAATTTCAATAAAGAGAATGTCTAGGCAAGAAAAGGAGGGGTTGTTCTCTATTGAGAATAGTTATTAATATCATGGACTCTTTTAAGCAAGTATTTCATACATGGAGAATTCTCACTGAGTCTCCAGAAGACAAGCCGGCACAGATTAGATCGCTAAGGGTTCTAGACTTTGATCACACTGTTGCGTTTACTGGCGAAAAAGTCTACATCATGAGCCCTGAGGGGAAAAAATCAGAAGAGCTAAGCTCAGAAGAATATACACATCATAGCTTTTCTGAAGCAGAGGTCATGGCTGGGTACTACTATGACTTTAGTGAATTCGATGATGTCGACCCAGAGTCAGCTCGTGAAAATGTTCATGTGACTGAGATTTTAAGAAACTTTGTAAATGCTGGCCCGGGAAGAATTATACTTATTCTCACTGCTAGAAATCAGGAATCTGAGCAGGGAATTAGAAATTATTTTGAAACTATTGGCATAGATCACAGTAATATAAGAGTTGTTGGCGTAGGGAGCTCTGCGCCGGAGAAGAAGGTTGATGAGGTGAAGAAGATTCTTAATTTAAATCCGACGATTGAGAATGTAAGTTTCTTTGATGATTCTCATGCCAACACAGAAGAAATGGTTCGCTTCTTAAGAAAATATGAAAGAGGAACCGGAGCTCCTGTATTTTTTGACATTGCTAAAGTTGAGAGCGATGGAAAACTAACCCGCATGCCCGGATATAGGGCGAGGAGAAAATAAATGCTTAAAGTAGGAGATAGAGTTTTTCCCATAATGAATATGGGTGCAACCGGAACCATTATAGAGGTGAAGCTCGAAGCAGCAAATACCTGGATGGTTGGAGGTGCAGCATCTCATGTAAGAAAGCTTGTAGTAGAGCATGATACCTCTGAGGTAATGGTTTATACATCTAATGATCTGATGAGGTTAGATGACTGATGGCTGAGGAAAACAGAGAAATTTTAAACGAGGCTGTAATTCTAGAAAGGTTGTCCGCTATAGAAGAAAAGCTTGAAAGAAAGAAAGAAAAGAAATCAATTGTTAAATCTGTGATTCTTGCTCTAGGGAGAGCTTTCTCCAGGCAGAACCTTGAACTCTTTCTTTCACTTACTTCACTTGTCATTTCCCTGGGTATCGCTTTTTATCTATTTACTTCGTGATAATCAGGCAGTGTTATAGTTATAATAAATAAACGGCAGGAGCAAAAGTTGGATGATGGATTGCAATCAATTCTCGATCTAATGACAGAAGATACATCGATATCTCAGCCCTCTTATATTCTAAGTGGATCGGGCTTTAGCTGGTTCTATGAAGGGACGTTAAGACAAATGGTAAGAGTGAGAAGAGGCTCTGAGTGCATTTTATTTGACGAAGATCCGCAAGATAGTACAAAATATATTGTTGAAATAGAGAATCAAATTCTTTCAATTTCAAAAGAAGAGATCTTAGAAGTAGGCTGGAACTAACCCTAGAGCAAATCCAATACAGAAAAATACTGCGTACTTAAGCACTCTATTTTTCTTTGCTCGTGAAATCTCAGACCGTTCAGCTTTGATTACTTCTCTCTCTAGGCTGTTAAGAAAAGACTGCAGTGCAAGCTCACTCTCTTTTTCTAAAAGCTCCTCTTGCTTATTTTTAAAAGTTGCTGGATGGTAAATTATATTCACTGCGTCAATTTCTCTAATATATAGATACATTAGAGAGGAGCGCACGTAACATGAAAAAATACCTTTTAGCCTTGATTATTTCCATCAGCATGCCATCTAGCATAGCAACTGCAACCCCTGATAGTGAAAAATCTATAGCGAGCGATATTCAGAGCAGTGAGGCTCACAACACCTCGAGGAGAAACTTTGAAAATCTTTCAAGGTCAACAGTCCAGGTTAGAACTCAATTTGGATTTGGAACTGGGACTCTTTTTAAAAGCAAGGGTGAGAGCTATGTAATTACTGCTGCTCATGTAATACGGGGTCTAATGGGTGAAGTAATTGATGCAAATGTTACTTTTGAAGATCAGACAGTTGAAACTTCTCTTGCCTATGTTAGTGAAACTAGCGATGTTGCAATTTTAAAAGTTGGAGATATTGAGGGTCGCTCTCATTATAGTCTTAAATTTAGGAGAAGCTCTGTCTCGCCAGGTGATAAGACTGCATATTGCGGATATCCTAACAGGCCAGACCTTGCATGCTTTGAAGGAGCAGTTTCTCAAATTTTGGATAACTATATAAATATCCACTCCTATGCCTTTGGAGGAGCTTCAGGTGCACTCGTGGTTGATTCTCGCGGTCGAGTTGTAGGGATACTTACTGCGATAGAGGTTGGAGGATGGATTACAGGACCGCAACCTCTTGAGGATGTGGTTTGGGTAACACCCATAGATGGAGAAATACTAGAGAATCTTTAGCTTGTATAAATTGTAACTTGGTGTTATAATTTATTTGAGGTTCAAAATGTATTTAACAAAAGAATGTATCAGCCCAGCTTTAACTAGGCTTGCAGAGTTTGAAAGTGAGCTAGAGACACTTTTTTCAAATTTTAATCTAGACCTTAGGGAGAATACCGGGAGGCGAAACATGCTGCTTTCTCAGGCCCAGGAGGTTTTTTTTGCAGAGGCAATAGCAGCCAGAGGTTTTTCAGTAACATGCTCAGGAAAGACTGGTGAGCCAGATATTGTAATTGAGTGCGAAGGTAAGGAGCTTGAATGCAAGCTCACCTCAAGCGGAAAAAGATCATGGCCTTTGCAGTGTGACTATACAACTCTTAAGCGAAAGGGAAGCTTAGATTTTCTATATGTTCTCTCTGATTCTTCTTTTAAGAAATTTGCTGTCTTGCTATTTGAAAATCTAACTATTGAAGATTTTCATTTTCCCGCTCCTGGCTCTAGGGAGAAGTCAAGAATGAGAAAAGAAAAAGCTATGAAAAAGTGCCATGTCTTACATGGAAAAGTTGAAAGCAAAAATGAGAAGCACGTTTCAAATTACATGTCTCGACTTCTTGAAGAGTCAATTAGAAATCAAAAGAAAACGAACTCTTTGAGAAAGAGAATTGTAAAAAGTAGCACAGAGAAAAAAATAGAATCTATAGAGAGAATGTTACAAAATGAATCTAAAAGATTTGAAAGAAAGAAAGATAAAATATCTGATAAGATAAAGTATTGGAATAATTCTACACAGCAATATCACATTACCCTAGAGCCCATCAAGTGAGAAAGCGTGTCTTTCACAGAGTCACTAAAGTTTTTGATACTGCTGCAACTCTTTCTTGCAGCTTAGTGCTTAGTGCGTATATTGTGTATTATGCAATGTTTAAATACAAAGGCGCTTCAGCTACTGACAACTCAGAGTCCCGTAGCTAATGTCTATACTGCTACCGTCAGGCGGAGAAACTGTAAATATGACTGTGTTAGAAGAAGCTTCGTAACTCCAGTCCAGAGAAATAACACCGTCCACGGTTACTTCTATAGTGTCTTCAATTGGTGTATCTGATAGAGCAAATGCTACTTGTGCTAAAGAATCTCTAGCAAGGGTATCCATTGTGCCGCTCCAGTCAGAAGCGCATATCGACATAAACGTACCGCTTAAATCGTTTACTACTTCGTAGTAGCCTTCTCCAAATTGTGCGCCACCGTTTGCAGTACATCCGGTGGGATAATCACCTGCAATTGCATGAGCAATTACTAGAGATGATGAAGACTTCAGGGATAAAAGCGATGCTGAATAGTCCGATGGCGTCATTGTGGTAGAGCCACCTCCGCTATATGCATGATCAGAAAAGTCAGGCTCATCGGAAACATAGACAACGACTAATCTTGCACTAGATCTTTGAAACCCTGTTGAGCTTCCAGGTGAGGCATCACCAGTAGTTGTTGATTCATATGCATACCACAGCCCTTTCTCATGAGCACTACCGCGAGTACCTATCGAATCGATTTGATTATTAAACTCTGTTACAGGATCTACTGTAGCGTTAGTAATGACATCACCCACAAAACTTGAGCTGTCTGTTGTTATTAGTGCTATTTGATAAGAAACACCTGCAGCAGTGAAAGCATTCATAAATGTGTCAAAGTTATTCTTTATGTTAGTTTGATTAGACCCCATAGATCCTGAATTGTCTATTACAAAAAGGATATCGACGTCTACTGTTCCATCTTGAGTATGAGAATCATTTACCCAGGCTTCTATATCTCCAAGCCCGTCTTGATCGGCATATGCCAGCGGCGTAGCCGGATCATTAGATGCTATCTCTAAGTACCCAGCATCATCATGTAGGTCTAAAGGTAGGTAATCTATGTTAAGGTCTATAGTGTCTCCAGGGGGCACTGTGATTGGCAGAGCACCCCATCCGGCTTCATAGTCTTGCATAGAGAAATCTACAGGCAGGCTAGCAAAGAATTCAATGTCAGAAATTATAAGATTGGAATTACCAATGTTGCCAACTTCTATTGAAAGAGTATCATCACAACCTAAATAAACGTCTCCAAAGTCATGATAGTCTGGAGTTATAGTAATAACTGGTGCATCACCAGATCCACTAAGCAAGACATTCACTATTGGTTCATCTTCGTCGTTAGATACAATACTAACTGTTTCGTGATTTGTCTCGTATGTGCCTGGAGCATAAGTTACAATAAGCTCTACGGAATCTAGAGAGTTAACAATTCCTGTTGGCACTGTTGTGAGAGAGAAATTAGAATTTCCATTATTGAGGTAGATATTAGAAATGTTAAGTTCGCCATTTCCAATGTTTTCAATGTTTATAATAACGTCTTGAGTTTCGCTACCTGCGCTTAGTGCTCCATAGCTATGATATGTTGGATCTACTTCTATTTCTGGAGCGGTAACCCCGGGTTCGATCTCCTCAGTTATCTTTGATATTTTATAGTCTGAGCACCCAATTGAAAACAAGAAGAGGGTGCACAATAATGATTTAGTCAACATATACATTGTACCCTACCTCTATTACTGATCCGTAATCTGGAACAAAGCCAAGCTGAATTCCATTAGTTTCTTCTACGTAAGACCAGTCATATATTGCTTCTTGATTTACATAAACAACAAGAGACTCTAAGATAGGCTCAGGTTCGCTTAAAGCGATAAAGTCTTTTAATTGAGTTAAATAAGAAGAATCTGAAAGCCAAACTGACCAGTCTTCTTCTTTTATGTCGATCATATCTTTACCGTAAAGATCGGACAATTCGATGTATTTGTGTCCAACTTCATTTGCCCAACCAGCATTCTCATCGTCAGGATTTGCCACAGCTACAACATCATGATTTACATCTTTAAACTCATCGTGCAACCAATCGTAGAATAGTCCGGATGAGATAGCACTCTGTTCATCTTCATCAGAAATCAAGAATAATAGAAAATCCGCCTCGGGTCGCCTGAAGGCTAATCCTTCCTCTGTGTCCAAAAAAGAGTATGTGGCTGCGAACCCCTCCTCGTAAAAAGTAGAGTCAAGCAGGCTTGGTGCCATAAGCATATCAATTGCAGTAGAAGATGAATCATATGGTCCCACGTATGAAAGATTCGTTGAGTCCATGGTAATATATCCAAACTTATAATCAAGAGTTAGAGACTCAATATCAGCTCTCAGTATATCCATTCCGTCTGCTACATCTTCATAGTTATCTCTCATCGAACCAGAAGTATCTAAAACAACCAGCACGTCTAATTCTTCTAATTGGTTTGCCTGTAAATAAGAATCAACTACAACTTTTACTTTTTTAGTATCTGTGACCTGATAGTCAGCTGTGCAGCCAAGTGCACACGCTAAAAGCAGAAGCCAGAGAGACCTTTTCATAATTTACCCTATAGAATTACGTATAGACTAGGAGAGATTCATTAAAAAATATTTTACTTTTTAATCGATATTTACACTACGCAGTGAAAAGCTTATTAGCAGATATTTCTACCGGTGACTTAGCCGCACATACAAGGCGTGCCAACCTAGAGGGCACACGATCCGTAGAGAGAGTAGGTCTTGTTATAAATGTTAACCCTGTCCTAGGATCAGGCTTTCGATCTGCAGATATAATGTGGTGTGAAGACGGAAAAGTTGAAACGGTAATGCTTCACTACCTCAAGCCTGTGCAAAAAATTTAAAATGACATTGTAAACGTTATCTGTTTTTCTTATAATAAAAGTATAAACACTTACTTTTTCTAAGTTAATATGGGGATATAGCTCAATTGGTTAGAGCAGGACTCTCATAAAGTCAAGGTTCTGGGTTCAAGTCCCGGTGTCCCTACCATTTTTTGATCTTTTAAATTACTAATTTAACCCTAGTTCTCGGGTCTATAAATCTAGATGGTATTACCGACCTCTAGACACACCGGTGCAAGCCACGTGATAGAGAAAACCTCGTTTAGGAAAGGGGCGTTCTTACGTCTATCGTGCTGCCTGACTAAGAGAGGGGATGAGTTAAGGGATGTGGTAATCCTGAATATCATCCAGTGATTCGATGCATGAGTCCTCATACCACTGAGAAAATGCTGCTGAGAATATCCGCGGACTTGTAGGTTCATCGTGGAAACGGGATAAAGGCACACCAAGAAGAAGTCTTGGGAAGGAGCAACCATTAAGATCCTCCAGAATCTAACTGTCGGTGATAGAAGTCTCTCTGGCGGAATCGGAAACGAGACCGTCGTCCCGAAAGGGGTCATATGGACATCCTCCCAAGGTTTGGAAATACGACGCGCAAAGGAGAGGTGAATGTACAACTCACTCAAATGAGCGCAGAATATCATAAGGACGACAGTAAGGCGTGCTGTTCCGTAGTCTTACGGCTGAGAACAGGGAGAAAGCTCGTGAACGGTTTTACTTTCCGGTGTGCTTACGTCTAACCCAAGCAGGGGACAGGTTCAAAAGACTTGATGATCACGAGTAGAGAGAATAGAAGTGCTAAAGCTCTCCCCCATTTCCGCTGAAATACCGGATCGTAGTATTTCATACTCATAATACACACACACATAGGAGAAAAAATGAGTGAATCAAACAAAAGCGGGTACCAGCTCCGCACAGAATTGCTGGGAATGGCCATTGGTATCGTTTCTGATAGAACGAACAGGCTTGAAAATAACGAGCATTTTCTTGCAGAGAATGATCGGCACTACCAGCGCAAGCCGGTTACACCGTACACTACTGAAGACATTGTGCTAGAGGCTGAGAAGCTTTACTCTTTTGTCCAGAAGAAGTAATAATCCAAAGAATAGCCTGCTAAGCAGGCTATTCTTTCATTCCGTCTTCAATGCAGGATTCAGTGATATAAACTAGATCCCCTGATTCAGTAGCAATTTGATAAACGAAAGATATCCAGCCGTCGTCTCCGGGCATTTCATTTGTATCTATCCTTATTACAACAGCTGTCTTTCCGTATTCACTGTAGGGTCTTTTAAGTAAAACTAGATCTCCTACACTAAACTTTATCATAGTATTTTTAAATATTCGCTTTATTTCAAAGAGCCCGAGTGGTGGAATTGGTAGACACAAGAGACTTAAAATCTCTCGGCTAAGAGCTGTGTGGGTTCAAGTCCCGCCTCGGGTACTTTGAAATATTTTGCAATCTCAGCAAGAATTTATTATAAAAATTAAGAAGCCTTAGTATTATTAAAACATAGCTAATGGAGAATACATGAGTAACGCAAGAGCTAGAAAAGCGCACAAAAAGAAGACAAGGCAGGGTCAAAGCAATAGAACAATCTATGGTCGACCAGGTCACAATGGCGGAAATAAAAGATACAAAAAGAGATATAGAGGGCAAGGCAAGAAAAGATAGTGCCTTCAAGCGCTTTCTCGGTCGGGAGAGAATATAATAGGTAACGAAGGTGAAAGAGAGCCGACCCTCTTAAGTAACCAACACTGCCTCGATAGCTCAGTTGGTTAGAGCATCTGACTGTTAATCAGAGGGTCCCAGGTTCGAGCCCTGGTTGAGGCGCCATAAACACATCGCCGCTTTAGCTCAGTTGGTAGAGCAACGGTTTTGTAAACCGTAGGTCAACAGTTCAAGTCTGTTAAGCGGCTCCGCTCCATAAACTAAAACCGAGAGATAACTCGTTAAAACAAGGGAAGTAAAATGACAGTAAAAAATGGTGATACAGTTTCTATTCACTACAGAGGAACATTTGACGATGGCACAGAGTTTGATAGCTCTTTCGAGAGAGGTGAGCCAATCACTTGTCAAGTAGGCGCAGGAATGCTAATCTCAGGATTTGATAATGCACTTTCAGGCATGGAGGTGGGTGAAACTAAAAACATTCACCTTGGGCCGGAAGAAGCTTACGGTGAGCACATTAGCTCGGGAATTCAAGAGGTGACGAGAGATTGTTTTCCTGAAGATTTCGATCTTATAAAAGAAGCAACTGTATATGGAAAGAACGCTGCCGGAGAAGAAATGATAGCTACCATTATTGATTTCAATAATGATACTGCTACACTTGACTTTAACCACCCGATGGCGGGGAAGAGTTTAAATTTTGAAATTAACGTCGTAGAAATCATTGATTAATTGAGTGCTGTGTAATATTTATATTTCCATGTAGTCAAGGTTAGTATTCTATGGCAATAAGAGCAAAGTATTCTCCTGGAACAGGAATAATAAATGTTGAAGGCGATGTAGGTGTAGAGGTCGATGGCGGCCTTGATGTATCACGGAACGTAACATTTAAAACGTCTCAGAGGGCGGGTGTTGGTGAAGTGAGTGGATCTCTCTTACAACTCAAGGGAAAGCAGGAAGGTATTCACTTTCACCTTGGGGGAAACCAATATATTTCAAATAACTCTTGGTTCCATGCTTCACATCCAGAATCTGCCTACGGAAGATGGGTATACGATACTTCGAGCGGCGGCGCTTTTCGATGGGGATTTGTTACAAGTCGAGGACAATTTGATCTTGAGTGGGCAAAGGCGGGAGATATAGGTCAAGTCATAACAGGTAGTAGCAATGCTACCTGGGGTGTAGGGATGTCTCTAACTGCTTCGAATGGTGCAATTGCTCTGGGCAAGCAGGCTAGGAATGGTGTAAGCGCAACATTTGATATAACAGGGAGCAACTCCATAGCCCTTGCCGTTACAGGCTCTGTTGACATAGGGGGTGGTAAGCCAGACTCTACTCTCGTCTTACCGAGTCATGATACTACCGGTAGAAATGCAATTCCCAATCCGCGAGCTGGGATGCTTATATTCAATACAACAACAGGTAAGCTTAATTTCTATAACGGGGCTGACTGGGAAGCGGTAACTTCTTCGACATAGTCTAGCTATCTTAATTTAAATTATTCTCTATTGATTATAATTTGTCATGCCTGGAAGACTTAAGAATGAAAAATCACTTCTCCATAGGGGACTTAGTTAGTCATGTCCCTAGCAAGAATACAGGAATAGTTGTTGACTACGATTTTAGGAGATCGCATCAATATCTTGAAAGAGAAGTTTACCTAAATGTTCTCACGAATAATAATAAATCTCTATCTATTTGGGATAGATCTGAAGAGTTTGTTCTAGTTCAGGAAGGGCCTAGAAGTTGCAAAGCATAAGAAGCATGGGATTAATATCTACCCACTATGTTATGGCAAAGGAAGTAGGATATCACGGAAACCTATTTGGCGGGACAATGCTTAGCTGGCTTGATGAAGCTGCAGCAGCATTTGCATGTCAAGTTGCGGATACTGGTCGCATGGTCACCAAGCACATTTCTGCCCTAACATTTGAGAGACCGGTCAGACCTGGTCAACTAATTAAAATCTATGGAAGAGTTTTAAAAATTGGAAATAGTTCTCTTACTGTTGAGTTAGAAGCGAGAAGAACGAGTATTTATAATGGTACACAAAAAACAGTTTGCAAGTGCAACATGGTTTTTGTTCGTATCGACGGAGATGGAGAGCCTGTTCCAATTCCTGAGCATGTTCACAGAAAGGTCTCCCTAGCTACAAATGAAACCGAGCCAGAAGAAAGCACTGGAAAAGAAGAGGAAAAGCCTTAAAGAGTTCACCAGCTTTTTTCTCAGGTGGTACAGCCAGCAATTTGCTATCCCGTTTTGGATAGTAGGTCACGTTCATCTTCACCTATCCGATTATCATGACCTCGTTGAATCCTTTTTATCTCTTGCTATGCATGCAACTGTTGCAATAGGTTTCTGGCTTGACTGGAAAAATGAGAAAAATCATGACAAATAGCTTGTCGTTTTATACTTCTATCTCTTGTCTCTGTATGATATGAATATTAAGAACCGAGTTTGCAAATGATTAATTTTATAAAGTCTCTTTTTTCCACTGACCCAAGAAGAAAAATTAGAATCGCTAGAGACAGGCTTTATAAAAGTGCAGTCGAATACCAGCGCAATGGAAAGCTTAGGGAGTATGCCGCGGCTATGAAAGAAATTGAATTGCTAGAGATTGAATATGAAAATATCTCAGCTGAGATGGAGAATAGGCAGTGAATAGGGCACAGCGTAGAAGACTTGCTAAAAAAGCGGGCAAAGAATCAGCTGATAAAATCAATGCTGTGGAAAGCGCCATATCGGGTATGTCGAGCTGCTGCTCATCCTGCGGTGCTCTTTTTGACAAAGCAGATAAAACTATGTTAGACAGCTGGAAAGTCTCAATCTACAGTGATAACACTGTAATTCTTACCTGTGAAAAGTGCTCTAAGAGTTCTGAAAAATAACATCAAAAAAAATAAAAATATTATTTTACTTTTCTAATAAGACCTTCTGAATTATATATGTATAAACAGATTCTAAGGAGGTTTGAATCATGGCAGGAACTAAGGTACCAGAGGTTAAGATTAGAGATCTAGATGGTTTATCGCAAGGCTGGGGTGGCTCTGGGCTCCATGTAGACGGTAATGCTACTTTTAGAGAGAGTGTTGAAGTGCAAGGAGCTGTATCGATAGCCGGTACAACTACTGTTTCAGGTGCAGGAGCCGCACTTCCTTTCGCTCCTTCTTTGCAGGGTTTGACGGCAGTTGTTCAGGCAACAAGCGCTACGACAGCCGGGGCAGCTAACCAGCTTACCCTTAAAGACTATACGGGTGCAACTGCAGAGGTTCACACTCTCCCAGCAGCTGTTCAAGGCGTTAGGTACGCAGTTCAATTACAAGTAGCTGTTGCGGGTGGCGTCTTGAAGCTAGGATTTGATTGCGCTGGCTCAGATGTATTTAAGACCGGATCAATTATCGAAAGTCGTAACTCAAACAAGCCCGTATACGATACTTCGATCGCTGGCGAGACTCTAATACAGTATACCCCTGACAACAGTGCAAATAATTTTGCTGAAGCTGGTTCAATATTCTACTTCTGGTGTGACACACCTGGTGAGTGGAACGTTCAGCTCTTTCCTAAGCACAAGCCAGGAGGAACTGGTCTTCTCGGTGCAGTCGCTTTTGCAGCATAATAGCTAGGCGTAAAGCACAATATAAAATTGAGCAATCTTTTCTTTACATCTTCAGATCTCGTAGTATTATTATGAATCAGGATTTGTAGGGAAATGATTGCTCTTTTTGACATGGACGGAACACTTACTCCGCCAAGAAAAGAAATTACCAAAGATGTTATTGACGCCTTGAAAGAGCTGTCTAGTCATACACGCATAGGAATTGTATCGGGCTCTGACTATGACTATATCATGCAGCAATGCTCGAAGATGTTTCGCCCTGGTCTTGTAGATCCAGATAGGGTTGACCTCTTGCCTTGCAATGGTACAAAGATGTATGAGTGGGATAGCTACACCGCCCAGTGGATCAGCACACACTCAGCGGATATGATAGAGTCTCTGGGCCAAGAGGACTATAACTATATTTTGCAATCATGTCTAGCCGATCAGCTTCAAATAGCAATGTGCCATTCATTGCCCTATACAGGAACTTTCTTTCACTACAGGGGATCAATGTTAAACTGGTGCCCGATCGGCAGGCTGGCAAAAGATGCTGAGAGAAAGGCATGGGTAGATTTCGACTCTGAAAGAAACGTCAGGGAAAATATTGCAAAAAGTTTCACTGCTGCTCTTGATAAGAAAAATATTCCTGCTGTTATAGCTCTCGGAGGATCTACAAGCTTTGACATATATCCAGTAGGCTGGGATAAGACTTACAGCCTGTCACACTATCCTGATCAAGAGGCATTCTTTGTTGGGGATAGGTGCGAAAAAACTGGAAATGATTGGCATATCTTTACTAAGCTCAAAGTTGAAAACAGGGCCTGGCAGACGAAGAGCCCTGATGAAACAGTTAAGATTATAAAAGAGATTATTACTAAAATTAAATCTAGCTGATTATGATATTTATATTCAAAGAGCAGAGGCGTACGTGGAAGTTTTTAAAGATTCTGACGTTTTAATATCTACACTTGGGCTCGATAGCCAGGTCTGGGGAAAGATTCCTATTTATATGACTAGCGGAGGTTTTGATCCTCTTCACATAGGTCATGCAAGATGCATCCTGGAGACTACAGAGATGGCTGACGCAGACGGCGGTTATGTTATTGTAGTAGTAAATGGTGATGGATTTCTAGAAAGAAAGAAGGGCGGAGCCTTTATGCCTGAGGAAGAGCGAGCTGAGATTATAGCCGGCCTGCGAGGTGTTGATGCAGTCTTGATATGGGACGACGGAACACAAAACGTTATAGGTGCAATTGAGAAGTTGAAGCCTACTTACTTTACGAAAGGAGGCGACAGGGCTGCACCTGAAGATATTCCTGAGTGGGGTATATGCCAGGAAATCGGCTGTGATGTTTTATTTAATGTCGGAGGTGGAAAAATCCAGAGCTCTTCATGGCTATTGAGAAAACTAGAAACAAGCGTAGAAAAAGATGAAAGTAACTCGTAGACAGCTAATTGATTTAATCTCAGAAGAAGTCGACCTTGTGATGGAAAGTAGCAAAGAGTACACAGAGACAATGTTTCCCGCTATAGATCTACGGAACGAGCTAAATAGAATTAATAAAAAGCTCGCTGATCTTGAAACAGCAATAGAGTTTATGGGTGGGTCGGTTATTTCTTACAAGGATGGTACAGGAGGTTACGTTAGTTATCACCAAGAACCTCAGACAGATCAGGATTCATAATGAAAATCACACGTCTAAGACTTAAGCAGCTAATACAGGAAGAGGTATCGAGAGCCCTTCTTGAAGCTGAAGCAAGACCTGGCCCGCTCGGCATCGCAGTAGATACTGAACCTCCAAGCATTTACGAAGACGAAAACTCTGGAGAGCAGGCAGCACTTGACGCTGAGGAAGAAGGCGTTGGCTCAGAAGAGAACGAGCTTAGGAAAGACGGGACGTCACCCGCTGCCTCAGTTGCTAGAAATCTAGATCAGAAAAAGCTAGCGATGATGACTCAAAAGTCTTCAGCAGATGCTGATGTTGTAGGATAAAGTGATTATTCCAGAATATTTATATCGTAAGGTAGGTGGACAATGAAACTCACAAAAGATCTACTTCGTAGATTAATTAAGGAAGAACGGGCGAAGCTCGTTAAAGCAAAAGAGAAATCATCCCTAAATGAAGCAGTCATGGTATCTCTCCAGCCAATTCAAAAGATTGACAGTAAGCCAGAATCTCTTGAGTCTAAGTGGATGAGAATTGCTGGAATTGATACAGAACAGCTTAATGAAGGTGAAGTCATTGATTTTCCCGGTGTGGATAAAGATCCTCAGCTACCCTGGGAGTTTGGCCCTGAAGGTTACATATCGAGACCTGAGCTTCAGCAGAAGATGTCAGACCTAGAGTACGGCAGTGACAGTGCACCTGAAGATATTCTTGCCATAGCTTTAAGCAATCGTGCTGAAGAGCTTATGGGTTACAAGCAGACCGTGGATCCAAAGCCATTTCAGGATTTAGGAATGAGACTTTATCAGGACTTTATTGCAGGCAAGTCTGGAGATAATGATCAGAGCCTTAGAGACATTACAAGCAGGATTGATGCTGGCGATTACTTTGATGAAGATATCGCAGAAGTTCTCGATGGTGTCCAGATGTCAAGAACAAGTGAGATGGCAGCTGCTCAAGACAGATCAGCCGTTGAGAAAGATGATCTTGACTTTTCTAATTTTCTTGACAGCCTAGAGAAAAACGTTATTGAGTTCCCAGAGGAAGACTAATGAAATCTGGAATCAGAGGTGAGCAGATAAAAGATGAATCTGTTGCTTCAGCAGATCTAGCATCAGGGTCAGTAAAGGCCGGAGAGATGCACGAGCAAGCTATATCTGGCCAGACTCTTATCACTTCGACAGATACGACTAATGACAGGCTTCTGATATGGGACGCTACTGATTCGGCACTTAAGCAAGTGTCACCTGGAAATCTTGGGCTTGGAGGCGGCGGTTCTGTGGCAGGCTCTAATACTCAAGTACAATTTAATAATGGTGGATCATTAGCGGGAGCAACAAAGCTCTTATACGATGAAAGTAACGGAAGGCTTAAAATCGGAGATACCAACGCTCCACAAAACGTTTTGGATGTATATGGAAATATATCAAATGACTTTGTCGTCGTCGTTCAAAATGATCAAAGCTCAGGTGGACATGTTTTAAAGTTGGCAACAGATGGAAATGGAAATGGTAGTACCATTTTAGAAATGGAAGACGGCGATAACGACATAGTTTTTAAAGCTAGAGCTGATGGAAGGTTTGGTTTTGGACCAAGCGGTGTAAGCTCAATGGGTGCCGGCACATTTGTGGTGGGCATCGACGGTGGGCATACATCAGATATAGCA
>Ga0163179_10000713_pt1 | contig 23666 bp, 19 predicted proteins | sample AtlANTMetagenome_FD_109643 | JGI IMG/M metagenome (GOLD analysis project Ga0163179, IMG submission 109643) | Marine eukaryotic phytoplankton communities from the Atlantic Ocean - Atlantic ANT 2 Metagenome | ecosystem: Environmental > Aquatic > Marine > Oceanic | place: North Atlantic Ocean...
CGAGGCGCATCGCGATCTTCTGCGCCCGCTGAATCTTCTCCGGCGTCTGTGGCCACCAAGATCCCGACGCCACCAGATTGTCATTCGCGATGACAACAACCCGGCGCCCCTCTACGGTCCCGAAACCCGTCACAACTCCGGCACCAAGCGATGGCCGCCGGCTCCCTTGAAACTCACGATCCCAATTCACCAGACTACCGATCGGAAAAAACTCCGTACCCGCATCGATGAGGGCCTCGATCCGCTCCCACGTCGTTTGCTTGCCAGCCGCATGCACGCGATCAACGTACTTCTGGCCCCAACCTTCACGTACAGCGTTTCGTCGCGACTCTAACGTCGCATTGAGCCCTTCGATGTGCTCAGCGTTCCGTTCACGCTCAGCGCTTCCAACCGCGGCCCCGATATCGCTGCCAAGGCGCTTTAAATCGACCCGAGCCATCTATCGCTCCATCCGACCGAGCAAGCCGGTATCGTAAGTTCCCGAACAAAATTCCGAGTTGGTGAGCACGGTGCCGTGAAATTCAGTCGTGGTATCAACGCCTTCAATCACGAGTTCCGACAACGCTTTACGCATTCTCTCAATAGCTGTTTCTCGATCAGGCCCATGTACGATCAGCTTCAGGAGCAATGAATCGTAGTGCGGAGAAATACGGTCCCCGGCGGAAAGGTGCGTATCCACGCGTACCCCCTCGCCTGTAGGAAGCTCCAATACCGAGATGGTCCCTGGACAAGGCTTGAAATCCTGACCGGGGTCTTCCGCGTTGATACGACACTCGATCGCGTGGCCAGAGGTGGCGACGTCTGATTGAGATATCGGAAGTCGCTGACCGGCTGCGATCCGCAGTTGGAGTTCGACAAGATCGACGCCAGTGACACACTCCGTGACGGGGTGTTCGACCTGAAGCCGGCCATTGACCTCCATGAAGTAAATCGCGCCGTCCTGATCACGAAGCATCTCAACGGTACCCACACCTTCGTAGCCCAACGCACCGAGCGCTTGTGCCACGCGAGAACCCATCTCCTCACGCATCTCCTGATCAACAACCGGGCAAGGGCTCTCTTCAATCAATTTCTGATGACGGCGCTGGACCGAGCACTCTCTTTCCCCAAGATGAATCGCGGTGCCCCATCGGTCAACGACCACCTGGAACTCCACATGTCGGCCGTTCTCGATGAGCTTCTCCAAGTACAGCCGCCCATCGCCAAAGGCAGATTCGGCCTCTGCCGTCGCCGAGTTCCATGCCTCATCGAGATCAGCGGCACTATCCACACGCCGCATCCCGCGGCCACCACCACCGGAAACGGCCTTTAGCAACACCGGATAGCCCATCTTCTCGGCCACCCCTGTCGCTTGTTCGGGGCTTTGTAAAACACCGTCAGACCCCGGGATCACCGGCAAACCTACGGCACGCGCCGCATCTCTGGCACGCGCTTTGTCGCCGAAAGTCCAAAGCAACTTGGCAGGCGGTCCAATGAAGGCGATGCCTAACGCGGCAGCTCGCGCGGATAGCTCTTGGTTCTCGGACAGAAAACCCCAACCCGGATGAATCGCCGAGCATCCCGTGCTTTTGGCCGCCTCAAGAATAGCGTCGATATCCAGATAGCTCTTCGAGGCCTGCGCGGCACCGATGCATACGACGCGATCCGCGTCCTTGAGATACTGCAAATCGCGATCCGCCGCAGAACACACGGCAACGGTTTCAACGCCCAGTTGGCGACACGTGCGCAGTACGCGTGCAGCCACTTCCCCACGATTTGCGATCAAAATTCGTCGAAACATTCGCTATTCAGTCCCTACTGACGCCCAACAACGCAGCGACCAGTGCTGCGTCAGTTCGCTCTATCTCGGCAAGGTCAGATCGACCCGCCGCCTCGAAGGCCACGGCCGCGGTCTCCCTGGCCTCACAGACCAAAATTACAACAGCGCGTGCGTCTTTGTCCTTCGTAACCGGTCCGTGTAGACGCTCATGAGCCACACGCGCTGCCTCGACAAGTCGGAGCACAGCGAGCCTACCCGTGTCTACTTCCGCTTTAGCGTTCGCTAACTCACGCTCTAAACGCTCCCAGAGGAAACAGGACACAACGCTCACCCGGGACTGGGATCTGGACTGGGTTGCTTACGCAGCCACAAGCCCAGCCCAATAGCGCAGCCGACCAACACAAAACAGCCCCACTGCGCAGGCGTCAGTCCAGACCACCGCACATCGGATGAAGGCAGATCTGTCGCTCGAAGAAAATCGAGCCCGAACCGGCAAGGCGCATAAATCGCGCACCATACCGCGGTGTAAAAACCCGCCTTACGCGGCTTCCGATCCAAAAACAGCCACAGAAGCGATAGCGCTATCGCAAGATACGTCTCGTAAAGACCGAGCTCATGCCGAACGCCCAGTTGCGCCCAGGCAGGGTTTTCTGCCTGGCCAAAGTCCATGGCCAAGAAGAAGTCTGTCTGTTTTCCGATGTGGTCGTGCACGACACCACACGCCAGACGCCCAAAGATCCAAGCAAACGGAAATCCGAACATGATGATGTCGGCATGCTCCCAAAACGGTCGTACCGTGGGCTCTTTATAAAACTTGGGGTACACCCAGCGATAGAACAGCACGGTCCCGATTACTGCACCGAGAAAGCCACCAAAGCTCGAAAACCCCGCCCAGAGCCGAAGCAAGGCAACGACACCATCTTCTTCGAATTGTTCGGGATGGTACGCCAAAACGGCGACAAGATGGCCCACGATGAAGCCCATCGCAACGATGAATACCGCGCCGTCAACGACACTCCGGACATCCAGTCCGCGTTTCAGCCCTCGAGCACGCGAAACCTCCATTCCGACAACAAAGGCGACACAACACAACGTCGCCCACGGGTCGATAGGCACCGGCCCGATATTTACTACCGGCAGCGCAAAATATGGAACATGCCAATTCAAATCAGCCTCCAAGGCGACCCAACGGCAGCTATCCCGATGACCTTCCATCGTCCCGAAGGTGTGCTATGCATGAACACGTAGATGCCCACAACCCCGAGCGAACGTCATGGCCGTAATCACTGTAGACACCACCATCCTCGGAATTCATCGTGAAAAAGTATTCGAGTGGCTTAGTGATCCGACCAACCACCTCAGATTGTTTGAAGGCGCGTTCGACGAGGTCACGGAGACAACAACCGGGAGCTTTGAACTACGGCTGAGCGTGCCTCCGAAAAACCGACAAATCGGATGCGAGTGGCTGGGTCCCGACGAAAACCACGGCGGCCGTCGCGTAGAATTCCGAACCACAGGTAAACGCACGTCTGGCGTGCTTCGATACAGCCTCCGCACAGCCAAACCGAAAACCGGAACGCTCGTCACGCTACACATGGATTACAGCCCAGGCGGTGCATTGGGCGGGCTCATCAACTCCGCTGGCGGGCTGCAAGAGAAGCTCCGACAGTCCTTAAGCATCATGCTTGAGCACGTCGTTCGAGACATGCCCGAGTAGACGGGCCGCCCCTTCTCAACGCCTCGTTTCGACGCATCAAGCGTCGCTGGAAGGCACCGCGATGAGGTCACCCGCGACCAACGGCACCCAGTACACGTCGCCTTCTACATAAATGGGCGCCTGCGTGAGCCGGACTTTATCTCCGGACTGGAGCCAGCAGACAATATCTGTTCGTGAGCTGTAACCATTGTTGAAGCGCGGGTAATCCACGCGTACGTTTACAGCGCGCCCAATATCGATCACCTGCCCCGCCTCACCCGGAGTCGCATCCCCAGCGTACCAATAGCCGACGATCTCCTCTTTCGCGCCACCGCACCGACCACGAACACCATCGGCCGGAATCTTTCGGCGCTTTAAGAGCTCCGTCTGCGGCTTCGCTACCGCAACCGCTGCCGGAGCGACACGAGGCTTCACAGGCGCAAGAGGCGCCTTGGCGACAGGCGCTACAACAGCGGGAGGAGCAGAAGGCTGTTCTGCGGTCGCAGGCGCAATAGGCTCGGCGGCCGCTTCCTCGACGGGCGCAAGCGCAAGCGCCTCATCAGCGACCGGTTCCGGCGTTTCAATGTCGTCGGTGACAGCGACCAATTCTGTAGCGGGCTCGGTATCAGAGACCGGGTTCGGCTGTGTTAGCGCGAAGCCAAAACCGGCAAGTGCGAACAACGCCACCGCGGCCACAAGGTGCTTCGGCTTCAAGCCTCCTCGCTTCGTCTCCGCGAAAGCATTGGCTAAGTCGCGAAGATTCGCATCGGCTGGGAGAGCGATACGCCCTGCTTCCGCCAAGTTCCAGAGCCTATTTTTTTCCATCGCCGATCGCACAATGCGTTCCCATGCCTGCAACGAATCTCCTCCGAGATTTTCTGCAGACAAACCAGCGGACGCGACAATTCGTTCACGCTCCGCCTCACCGGGGAATCGCTTCGCGAAAAACTCCGCCAAATCGCGAATCTCTTGAATTTCGAATTCCATCGACATCCTCAACGTCAAAAAGGACCTGTCCACTGTTTTACATACCACCTAAACAACGTCATGAAGGTCGTTCCGTCTTCCCGGCGGTCATAATGCGTCCGAATTGCGCAAACTTGGTGTTTTCCAAGCGCGTCAGCTATCCTTCGTGGCCATGCGGTTCTGGTTGTCTATACTTTCGCTCACCTTGGTCCTTGGCTGTAGCCATGCGGGCAAGCAAATTGGACCATTTGCACAGCCAGACGCCTGGCAGTCAACGAGTGAAACGCGCAACATGCGCGACAACGCCGTTCGAATCGAAGGGCCACTGAAAACCAAAACAGATCTGCTTCGCACGTCGCCTACTGGCGAAAAGCTCTACGTACAGGTCGATGTGGGGCTTAAGGAGCCCGCGTTATTCCTGGTCGATACTGGGGCCTCGATCTCCGCGATTCGACCGGGACTCGCCCAATCACTCGGGATGAATATTCGTCGAGAGAAAGGTCTATTGGAAGGCTTAGGCGGCGCCGTAAGCTGGTCCTCTGGGGAGATGCCCCCCATCTCGATCGGCAAAATGAAAATTCACAATGTTCGGGCCGCAATCGGTGTGCCCGGCGTGCCCACATCCGCTGGCGCGATGCCGTTGGCAGGCATTCTCGGCAACAACGTCTGGCAGCAATTCGTCCTTTCCATCGACTACAAGCACAACGAGATGGAGCTCAGTCATCCGTCTGCGGCGGCGGTCCCTGAAACGGCCGCGCCGATGGTCTTCGATGGCTACCACTGCTACGCCGTGATCGAGCTTGAAGCCGGCTCCGAGAAGAACGGGGTCAAAGATGCCGTGATGCTCGAATTAGATACCGGAAGCCGTGGCGTGTTGCTGTCGGGTTCAACGGGAAAAAACCTGGCGCATTTGGCAACCTCTGGAGAAGAGCCCATCTTTGGGATTGGTGCCGAACACAACCTGCCCGCAAGCGCTCTGCTACGCAAAACCCACCGGATTCCACTGCGAACAGTAAGCCTCGGTGGAGCGACTGTCAGAGGCCCGCAATACGCTCAGCTGATCAACTACAACACAAACCAACGCATCGGGCCGAAGGAGATGCCGGGGCTCGTGGGACACGCCGTTTTTGACGGAATGCGAGTGGTTTTTGATTTCCCCGGCCGACGTTTCGCGATCGTCGAATCGAACAGCGAAGAGCGGCCTGCAGACGGCCACCAAGTCCTCTTGCAACAAGACAAAAAGCGCTATGGAAACCGTGCCGAGCGGGGTCTTTACCGCGCCAGGCTGCTGGTTTGGCAGGAAGATCTTCCGGGCGCGCAAGCCGCGCTCAATGGATACGTCAAAAAGAACCCTGAGAATGCCGAGGCGCAAGTCTTACTCGCGCGAATCCGCCGCACCCTAGGAGACACCGAAGCGGCAAATCAAGCGCTGTCAGGGCTCAATCCCGCCCAACTGGTAGACCAGATGGAATTGGTGGGAAAGGTAAATACGTTGCTGCTTTCGGCCCGGCCTGAGGAGGCGCACGCGCTGGCGGCCGAAGCCATCACCGCCCGCCCCCGTGCAGGAGATCCACATGTCGCGATGGCAGACGTGTTCTTGCACAGAGGTCAGCTTGAAGAAGCCCGTGCGGCACTCTTACAGGCGACACGACTCGGCGAAAACCCGGACGGTCACCTCCTACGCCGCGCACGGCTCGCTCTCTTGGAAAACGATCGTGTCGGCGCCATGGCCCACCTGCGCCGCATGATTGAGCTGTATCCAAGCGGAGGTATCGCCATCTGGTTCTACGGTCAGGTCGCTAAACAACCCGAAGAGTTGCAAACCCTGAACGCCGACATCACGCGCGCCGCAAATCGACTTCACCCTGAAGACATTCCCCACGATTTTATGCTCTCCGCTCACGATCGCATCGGAAACGCCAACGCGGCGACGACGTTGTTCGAAAAAGGGGTGCGACGAGACTGCGCAGGATTGGAGAGCAGGCCGGCCCAAAACAATTGCGAAGCCTGGTATTTAGCGATGGCAAATCGCGACTTAGACCGTGCCTTAGCGTTGGCAGAGTTGGCAACCAGCGAAAAGCCACATCGGTCCGACTATTTAGACACACTCGCTGTGGTTCATTGGCGGCGGGGAGAGTTCAAAGCAGCGGAAAAGGTGGCGAAAAACGCTGCGCTTCGCAGCCCATCCGATATCTACCTGCTATGGCAGTTAAGCCAACTTTCTGCCGAGACCCTCAAATCCCCGTCAGCTTCCTCGGCCGAATAAGCCCGGTCCCACGGAGAAACTTCAATGCGCGTAGCTTCCCTTTTGCTTCTTGCCGCGCCCCTGACTGTGATGGCGGGAACGCCGGACCAAGACGCTCCGCCCCCTTACGAGACGTCCGTACGATCCGTATACGATGGAGACACCGTCACGCTGACGACGGGCGATAAAGTGCGCATGGCGGCGATCAATACACCAGAGATCAAGCCGCTCGAAGAGTACGCAATCGAAGCGAGAGAGGCGACTCGTGCCTTTATCGAAGGAAGAAGCGTGACGCTGGGATACGGCTCTCTCTTTAGAGACAGCTACGGTCGACTTCTGGCCGAAGTCTTCGTCGATGGACGTTCGGCCTCTGTAAACCTCTTGGAACAAGGTCTGGCACACGTCTTCCTCATTCCGCCCACCGAACAGGACACGAGCCCGTATTTCGCCGCTCAAGAGCGCGCTCGGCTGGCAAACCGAGGTTTGTGGTCGCTCGAAGAGTACCAAGGCACCCTTCATGTCACCAGCTTCCACGCAAACGCAGACGGGGACGATCGGGCCAACGTCAACGGCGAATACCTTCGCGTGTGCAACATCTCAGACGCCGACGTAGATGTTCGCGGCTACAGCATCATGGACTCGGCTGGAAATCGATACATGTTTCCCGCCATGGTGATCCCACGAGGAAATACGGTCAAGGTGCACTCCGGCATCGGCGAGCACCAAATAGACCCCACAAAACAACTCAAGATTTATCTGGGCAGCCCCACACCAATCTGGAACAACGACCGAGATCAGGCGACGATTTACGACCGTTTCGGAGAGGTCGTCGACACGCGGCTGCTCGAAACCAAATACGCCGAACGGTAGAGCCTGACGGTTCACGTGTTGGGTTGGGATGAAAGCACGCTCCGCGCGCTAAACGCCGTCTTCGCGGAAGCGCCCGGACTGACCCAGTTGTGGTGGTTCATAGATGCACCTGTTGGCGCCATCTTTCTCATCCTACTGCTCGCTGGGATCTGCGTAAAAAAACGCGCCTGGCGCCTCATGATCGTTTTAGGCGCCACAGCTGCATGCGCAGATTTGCTGGTGTCTTTTGGACTCAAACCACTTTTGGCCAGGCCTCGGCCCTGCTTAGAGCTTGTGAATCTCATCGTCCCGTACGGCTGCGGAGGCGCCTTCGGCCTGCCTTCCGGGCACGCGACCACGTCCTTCGCGATAGCTGGCGTGCTAAACAGACGTTGGATGTGGGCTGCAGCGGTAATCAGCGCGCTCTCCCGCGTCGCTATCGGCGTACATTACCCTACGGATGTGTTGGTGGGCGCAGCATTAGGCAGTAGCATCGGATGGATGAGCGCGCGCGTCTTCCTGAAGAACGCGCAACCCAGGACTGGCACAAAAAGCCCCTCTTTAGAAAGCGAGTAAAACAGGAAACTCCTGGGACTACGCACTTGGACGCGCGTCTGACGTAGGTTAGGCGGGAGCCCTCATCCCAGGGGATAGGCCGATGTGTGGAATCGCTGGAATCGCCGGCCTCGAACCCGTAAATACGCGCATATACGACACGCTGACCGTATTGCAACACCGCGGCCAAGATGCCGCTGGCATCGCCACGACCGAGGGCGGCAGGATCTTTCTGCGTAAAGACAACGGACTGGCAAAAGACGTGTTCCGCACCCGTCACATGCGGGCGCTTGTCGGGAATATGGGTATCGGGCACGTCCGCTACCCGACGGCCGGCACATCGAGCGCTCACGAAGCGCAGCCTTTGTACGTCAACTCGCCATATGGGATTGCGCTGGGACACAACGGCAACCTGACCAACGCTGACGACCTGAAAAAAGAGCTGTTCGCGGCCGACCGAAGACATATCAACACGCAATCAGACTCCGAAATACTGCTGAACGTGTTCGCACACGGCCTGAGTAAACAAGACACGCGTGTCTTGGAGCCGGAGCAGGTCTTTGAAGCTGTGCACGCGGTACACCACCGGTGCCAAGGCGCCTATGCCGCTGTAGCGATGATTCCTGGTTTCGGACTCGTCGCCTTCCGCGATCCTCACGGCATCCGACCGCTCTGCTACGGCTACCGCGACACCGACAAGGGCCGAGAGTGGATGGTCGCTTCAGAGTCTGTGGCGATCGATGCATCCGGCTTTATTTTCGAAGGCGACGTAATGCCCGGAGAGGCGATCGTCTTCAATATCCGTGACGGCTCAATCCACAAGCGCGTTTGCGGCGAAGCCCGACCATATAAACCGTGCATCTTTGAGTTGGTTTACCTCGCCCGGCCCGACTCGATCCTAGATGGCATCTCTGTTTACAAGAGCCGTCTTAGAATGGGAGATTACCTCGCCCGAAAGATTCTGCGCACACGCCCAGATCATCAAATCGACGTGGTCATCCCAGTCCCCGACACGAGCCGCACAGCGGCGCTTCAGGTGGCATACCACCTCGGCGCAAAGTTTCGGGAAGGCTTCATCAAAAACCGCTACATCGGTCGGACATTCATCATGCCGGGCCAAGCCGCGCGCAAAAAGTCCGTACGCCAGAAACTCAATCCGATCTCGCTCGAATTCCGAGACAAGCATGTGCTACTCGTCGACGACTCGATCGTACGTGGGACGACGTGCGGGGAGATCATCAGGATGGCTCGTGAAGCGGGAGCGAAATCTGTATCGTTCGCATCAGCCTCCCCCCCCGTGCGCTTCCCCAACGTCTACGGGATCGATATGCCTGCAGCGCCTGAACTCATCGCTCACGCGCGTACAGTCGATGAGATCTGCACGAAAATCGGGGCTGATTGGCTGATTTATCAAGACTTAGAAGACCTGATCACCTCTGCCACTGAAGGCAACCCTGATCTCACATCCTTCGAAGACTCGGTATTTTCCGGCAACTACATCACAGGTGACGTAGACCACGAATATCTGGCCGCGCTAGAGTCTTCTCGAAATGACGCACAGAAGAAAGCGACCAATAGCGTTGAGATTATCGAAGGTTAGATCGGTAAACCATCACCCGATACCCGCGACGTCGCACCACGGCTAACGCCGTCATAAGCAGCTACTTGCTAGCCGTCGCCTGGTAGATATCTCCACCACTCTCGGCAAACTCTCGGGCTTTAGCCGCCATGCCGCTCTCCAGCGCGCCCTCCTCGTCCAACCCATGCTCCGCGGCATAGTCACGCACATCTTGCGTGATCTTCATGGAGCAGAAATGCGGGCCGCACATTGAGCAGAAGTGAGCGTTCTTCGCAGCGGGCGCTGGCAACGTTTCATCATGATACTCGCGCGCCGTGCCAGGATCGATCGCCAGATTGAACTGGTCTTCCCACCTGAACTCAAAACGTGCACGAGACAGCGCATCATCACGCTCCTGCGCACCCGGATGGCCCTTGGCGACATCCGAGGCGTGGGCAGCGATTTTGTAGGCGATCAGGCCCTGCTTGACGTCTTCCTTATTCGGTAGACCGAGATGCTCTTTCGGCGTGACATAACAGAGCATCGAGCAGCCTTGTGTCCCGATAATCGCCGCCCCGATCGCTGACGCGATGTGGTCGTAGCCAGGGCTGATATCAATCACCAACGGCCCGAGGGTATAAAACGGCGCCTCGAAACACATTTCGAGCTGCTTATCCATATTCTCTTTGATCTTGTCCACCGGAACGTGTCCCGGACCTTCGATCATCACCTGCACATCGTGCTTCCAGGCGATCTGCGTCAACTCGCCGAGCGTCTCGAGCTCAGCAAACTGCGCAGCGTCATTCGCGTCCGCGATACAGCCAGGTCGTAGCCCATCACCCAACGAGAACGAAACGTCATACCGTTTCATCAACTCACAGATCCGATCAAAGTGAGTGTAGAGGAAGTTTTCTTTGTGGTGTGAGAGACACCACTTCGCCATGATCGAGCCGCCGCGAGAGACGATCCCCGTGACCCGGCGAGCCGTGAGCGGGACGTGGTGCAATCGAACCCCAGCATGGATTGTGAAGTAATCCACTCCCTGCTGAGCCTGCTCCTCCAGCGTTTCAAGGAACAGATCAATATTTAGACGCTCGATCACGCCGTTGACCTTTTCCAGCGCCTGGTAAATCGGCACGGTACCGATGGGCACCGGACTGTTCCGAATGATCCACTCGCGGGTCTCATGGATGTCTTTGCCGGTGGAGAGATCCATCACGGTGTCGGCGCCCCAACGAAGCGACCAACGCAACTTCTCAACCTCCTCGTCAATCGACGAGGAGACTGCAGAGTTACCGATATTCGCGTTCACCTTACAGAGAAAATTGCGCCCGATAATCATCGGTTCAAGCTCTAAGTGGTGCTTATTGGCCGGGATGATCGCACGGCCTTCCGCGATCTCCGAACGCACAAACTCCGGCGCCACATTCTCGCGGATCGCGACAAACCGCATCTCTTCCGTGATCACGCCCAATCGTGCGTAATGCATCTGAGAAAAGTTCGTGTCTCCACGTGCTTCGCGCGCCTCAATCCAATCCCGACGCTGCTTCGGCAGTCCGTCGCGCGGGTCGAAACCCTGCGGTCCAGAGGTGTCATACACACGCTGGGTCTCACCGGTAGAGATCGGGATTTCACGAACAGGAACGTTCAAATCTCCGATATGTACCTTTCGAGACTTACCACCGTTGAAGTCTTCAAAAACACCTGGCTCAGTTCGATCTTTCATCCCGCTTTCCTCCGCCGGCCTAACCCGGATCAGGTTCTGCGGTTTAATCTCAGGGGCATCAGCAACCACAGCCGACCCCCACCCGCAGCGAGTACTACACAGTTAACACGACCAACCTCCAACAGTCGTCCGCATGTCAACTGTGCGCGGTCCGACTTACGGATTCGATTGTTCAAACGCGACGAATCGAAGGACCGTTTGAGATAAACCCCTGTTTCGGGTGATGATTGGCGTGCTGAACGTTCTCGGGGATGCCCCGCCGGCCTCAAATTTCCCAGGGGTGAGAGACGGTAAAAAAAAGAGCACAGGCGCTCGAATCCGGTAATCCGCTCAAGCAGGCAGGAGGCTTTTTTGTTGGGATACCCCTAAGGGTTTCTTGATAGGTTTCCGATCGTGCGGGCGAGGGCAAAATTATGGCGCAAGACCCGGCGAAAGCACGGGGACCAGCTGGGCTGAAGCTCGAAGAGCTTCCGAGTCCACCGGCGGGTTTGGCAGAGATCATTAGATCTGCGGCCACGCCAGATATGTCGCTGCAACGCATCGCCGCCATCGTAAGCCAGGAACCAGGGTTCACTATCGAGCTCCTGCGTGTCGCAAATAGCCCTGTTTACGGATTCCCGAAAAAGCTTCGTACCGTGCAACACGCCACAGTAGCGCTCGGGATCCGTGCCGTACGCAACTTGGCCATCGCGCACGCCGTCCGTATTCTCTCTCGAGATTGGAACACCGGAGGTTTTGCTCGACGGCAATTTTGGGAAGACTCACTTCGGCGGGCACTGGCCTGCCGAATGCTCGCCGAAGAAGCAGGGCTCGAAGATCCGATGGAAGCATTCACCATCGGACTTATCCAAGACATCGCGGTGCTGGTCATGGCGCTGCAATGGCCCGACGGCGCGGCCGAACTCCAAGAAGCATCGCGGCTCCCCGCCAGCGAACGCATGGCGATTGAGAGACAACTGACAGGTAGCGATCACCCAACGCTCTTTCAGGAACTCGCTGGGTTGTGGGGGCTCCCTCAAGACTTCATCACCACCGTGGCCCAACACCACGTGGCAGACGACACAGGACTCTCCACGCTCGCGAAAATTTGTCGCGCCGGCGACGCGCTCGCGGATGTATTCCAAGCGCGCGGCGCTGGACAGTGCCTACCCCACGCCCGCGAGTTGATAGAAACGCTCATACCAGGCTCCAAAACGACGCTGGAAGAGCACTGCAGCCGACTACGAGACGAGATGGGGGTCGCATCACGGGACCTGCGTATTCGCATCGACCGACAGCCGACTTGGAAAGACTTGATGGCGCAAGCCAACATGCAGCTGGTCCAAATCAACGAAGACTACGAACAGCTCACTCAACGGCTTGAGAGCTTGTTGCGCGAAAAGGAAGAACTGACGCGCCGGCTGGAAGCGGCAAACTCCGAGCTTAGACGACTCGCGACCACCGACCCACTTACCAACGTCGCAAACCGTAGACACTTCACAGACGCGCTCGGCGAATCCCTGGACGAATGTACCAAGCTGGGCACACCAGTGACCTTACTTCTACTCGACGTCGACCACTTCAAAAATATCAACGACTCTCACGGGCATGGGATCGGCGACGATGTGCTCAAAGCGATCGCCGACCGGATCGCTCGAAGTGTACGAGACGTCGACCTTGTCGGCCGTATCGGAGGCGAGGAGTTCGCCGTACTTCTACCTGATACCGTAGAGATGCACGGCATGGAGGTAGCGGAGCGACTCCGAAGAAGTCTCGCAGATGCCCCGCTGACCTGCCCTAACGGGCTCGTGCTCAACATCAGCGCCTCGTTTGGCGGCACGACGACGCAACCGGGCATCGTCGTTCCAAACGCGGACCAGTTCCTGTCACAAGCCGACCACGCGATGTACCACGCCAAGTACGGTGGCCGAAATCGGCTCTCGTGGAACCGCTCAAGCGGGATCGCTCCAGTGAGCGGCTGGCACTAAACCTCAGTCGGCTGCCTTCTCGGAAGTGGCCTCAACTGTCTCAGAGGTTTCTGCACGTCGGCGCTTCATCGACGGCGGTAGGTTTGGATCAACCTCGGCGCCCTTCAGGTACATGTACATCGCGGAGAGCGCGTGGTGCACGTAGTCAATCCGTACCTTGGTTTCGTTCAAGGCGTACCGAATCCCACCCTTGATCTCGTCTTTACGCGTGAACGGGTAGGTATTCAGGTCGTCATACTGCATCTGCAGTCCGATGCGTACCGCCTCTCGCGTCGCCTTTTCGAAGTATGGGGCCTCTTCAGGCGCGAAACGTAGCGCGAGTTGATACGCCGCGGCCGTCCCCTCCGCGTAGCAGAAGGCCTGCATCGCTGGGAGCTCGTTTTCCATCTTGTAGTAGCCACCGACAAAGTCTGGGAAAGGCGCGTTTTCACTCGTCCACTGATAGGAATCAATCATCCAGCGCGCGATCTCAAGACCAAAAGCGGCCGCTTCCTTGTCTCCTGTCTCGGCGTGGTAGGCGTTCGCCGCCATGACCGTCCAAGGTCCGAATTGCACCAATTCCAAACGGTCATCGTTGGTATAGGTCAGATGAGGCCAAGGCGCAGATTCTCTTCGGCGAGATTCACGCTCTTGATACCAGGGCTTGTAGTACTCAAAGTACTTCTTGAGTGGCGCCAAGTACTTCTCGTCACCAAAGTAGCGGTAGAGGTAAACCAGCGAAAGCGCGGCCTCGCCAGGCACGATGTCGTTCGTCTCATTGAAGTACGGATGGTCCTCATCGACGTAGTACGGACGGAACTTGCCGGTGTCTTCCTGCATGAAGAAGACGAACTCTCCGAACTTCTTCATCAACTCATCCCACTGCTTATCGCCTGTGGCCTGGGCAAGCTCAACCATACCAAGCAGGCCCACCACGACCGAGCCGAGCTTCTGGTTGTTGTTGTAGGAGATGTACGCCATGTCTCCTTCGTGCTTCACATACTTGAGCGTCCACTCAAGCGCCCGCCGGGCCCCATCGATGAACTCCGGGCGCGGATCGTAGTGATAGGCCTGCACCAAGTTCCATGTCGCGAGCGTATGTCGAACGAGGTTGTACTCGTTGGAGTAGCGGTTCTCAGCGGGCCAGAATTTATAGGTGACCTGACCGTTTTCCTGGAGATTGGAGATGTACCAGTCTCCAGCTGACACCACACCGTTCTCCACAGCCTCAAGGGTCAAACCCTGAAGCGGAACCGGCGGTACGCCGCGATAGAGCGGGATGATAGGTCCATCGGGCTCGATCTCCCGGTAATGATGCCCACGAAACATCTCGAGCGACACTTTGCTTTCTCGCCATGGGCGAATGCTGTCCATGAAGTGAAAGGCCGCAGCCTTGCGAAGGAAGCGATCTGTGTCGCGATAAGAACGTGTATAAGCGACCGATCCAGGGAAAATTGCGGCGCGCTTCTTTTCGAAGTCCCGCATGACCACACCGTCGATGCCGAGCTCCCAGAGCATCTGAAGGTCCCGCTCATCACGCGGTTCAATGCTCGCACGCTCCGTCATACGTTCTACCTCCAACATGAGGTCGGGGAGGTGTTCTGCCAGCGGTGGCAGGCCATACCACTCGGCGTAACGACGGTGACCTCGCTCAAGGTCCCCGGCAAGTTCGCGGAGTACAGACCGTAGGTCATCTTTACCGGTGGCCGACATACCGATTGCGAGCTCTCGGCCGGTCCCGCGCACCATCGCGGTCATCTCCCAGGTCTCATCCGGAAGGTCGATGGGAGGCAGTTTTACCTGGTTGCCATTCTTTATCAGCTCACGAATGACCTTGATTGAAAAGGCCGCCAGCCGCGGTGGAAACGCCACAGGCGCCTCTAAAACAGCGTAAATAAGCAGCTCGTCAGTTACCCGAATAAGCGAAAACCGGGTGAGCGCATCATGGTAATAAAGACGCGACAGCAGGCGCGCGCCGGTGCGATCAAGCGACGGGAACATACGCCAGTGCAGCGCGACCAGCTTGATATCTCGCTCCAAGAGGGCCTTCGCGGCTGCGGCTTCGTCCCGCTCCAACAACACCGCACGTAACGCCGGGTCATCGAGCAGGGGCACGAGTTCCGTCTCCTCAGACCAACCGCGTGTCGCGTCCACATTATCCACTGCGATTTTTCCATCGAAACGGCTGATGTCTTTACGCGCATCTGCGCCAACCCAACCTGTAGCGACACGATTCAGCGCGGAGTCCAGGCGCTCTTCATAGCTGCCCTTGAACTCTACGATCTCTTTGCTAGGAATGATGTTCCGCGTCGCAGCCATAAACGTATCGCTGACGCTAGAAGGGCCGACCAACAGAAACCCGACCACCAAGGTGATCGCAAGCACTGTAAAAACGACCGCCGTCCTATTGAATCGGCTCATGGACATTCGTGACCTCCCGCGTTCACAGCCCGGCTTCAGCGGACGCGTAAACTCGGCGGGCAACTAATCGTCAACGGCGCACTAAGCACCCTCACGACGTGTCAGTCATGTACGTTCTCGTACTATCGGCACGTTTGAAGGGCGCTGCTGACCTGTTTGGAGAACTCAGAATCATCGGCGGTAAAGGGCTCAAGTTCTGTTCTCGCCTGACCACATTTACCCGTTTTGGCGTAAAGAAGGCCGCGGTTCAGCCGCGCCATCGTAAAGTTCGGCTGCACTTTAAGGCACTTATCGAACAGCACCGTCGCGGCGACGACGTCATCTTCCAACATTTTTCGACGCCCGAGGTTGTTCAAAGCAGGGCAGTAATCGGAGTCATCAGCGATCGCCGCTTCCCAACCCTGCACGGCGCTCTTGATATCACCTTGCTCTTCAAAAATGTCCGCCATCTGCGATTTCACGTCCGCACGGTTCGGCTCGAGCGTGAGCGCGGCGGAAAGGTGCTTCAAAGCGCGCTCAAAGCGCACCTTAGGCTCCGCGGCGAGTCCCATCTTGTAGTACATCTGCGCAATCTCTAAATGCAGATCTGCGGAGTCATCCATGATGTCCAGCGCGCCGCGATAAGCCCGCTCGGCGATTCCCCAGTCACCCACCTGCATCGCAGCAATGGCCATAGTCCGTAGAACGTCTAATCGAGAGTCGTCGCGATCTGCTGCGCGCGTGAGGTGTCCAAGCGCTCCGAGCGGGTTCTGCAAGGCGAGCGCGGTACTTCCCGCCTCCAGCAACACATCGACGTTGTCAGGATGCGCGATCAACGCAGGGCTCAAATAGATAAGGCCTTGTTCCGGTAACCCAGCCATCCGGTGCAACTGACACAGCTTCCAAGCTGCCTTGGCGTGGGTAGGGTCTACCTCCAACGCGAGCGCGTAGTACTTGATCGCAAACTCGGGTCGGCTCAAGATCAAGCCGACATCGCCCAGGTTGACCAAAGGCGTGACGTACTGTGGCTCCGCCTCGACCGCTGAGATGAACCACTCAATCGCCGGTTCAGCCTCTCCGCGCTGAAGCGCTGCGGTACCAAGCCCATTCATCGCTAGGTGGTGTCTTGGATCGATGGCTATCGCCGCGTTGAACGCCTCAACGGCAGCATCCGGCGTCTCCCGCATGAGGTAAATATTCCCGAGGTTCACCCACGCGTTGGCGTGGTCTGGCACCTTCTTCAGCCCCTTATTGAGATACTTCTCGGCGCTATCTAAATCGCCCTGAATCAGCGCAGTCTGCGCTTTCTCAAACAAAGGGTGCGGAAAACTCTGCGCCGACGCAGAGGTTGAAAACCCAAAACTCAACCCGAAAAGCAACGCCAGGAGAGCATTACGAAACTGCATTTACGGACACCCACTACCGCTGGAGTCACCACCGCCAATCACGGAGCTCACAAAGCCCCACAGACTCGACGCCACACTCGTCGCAGTGCCAGCGATCGCATCGCTCACACGCACAACCCCATCCGCCAATGCAGTGGCTGCATCTACGACCACTTCTGCACCGGCTTCTACAAGCGCCACCGTCTCTTCGATGACGGCACCGGCCGTGTCAACGAGCATCTCACCAGCCTCAAGCGCCATCTCGCCGAGGTCCTGGAGTTTATCAAGTAAACAGTCCGCGACCTTACCCGGGTCGCTGATCAGCGCGCCGAGATTAATACGAACCTCTCCACCAGCGCCCGCGCCCAAACCAAGTGTACCGGCGAGCTCCGTCGAAAGCTTCACTTCGAGATTTGCCCAATCGATCTCCACCGAAGCGCTAGCGGTACCACCGATACCAGCCGAGAGTTGCCCCTTGAGCCTTCCTTCGCTGCTTAAGTAGCAAAAGCTGATGGACACAGGCAGCCAGCCGTCTACCTTGGCACCGGCGAAGGCGTTGACATTCCCCGAAAGCCCGACCCCTTCAAGGCTGACTTTGGCGGTGGCACTTGTACCGGCTTCGGCGCCAACGCGAGCGTCTACGTAGATACCAAGCTTCGCACCGAGTTCGTCATCGCCAAAGGTCGCGTACGTCTCATTTAATTTCGCGCGGACTGCCCATGCTTTACCCGACACGCCCCCGGTAGCGGATAGCGACTTTCCGTCCGTAGATACGGAACCGTAAGCCAGGCCCTCGTACCCAAGAACACTAAAGTTACTGCCGCCCCAATCACCGACCCCCCAAACCGCGTCCGAGGTTTTGGCACCGGCCGTATAGAGATCAACGTTGGTTTTTACATTGAGGGATTGAAAGCCCTTACTCTTGGCTTCGGTATCAGAGTTGTAGGTATAGGTCGTCTTGGACGCGCCAGTCTTTGTCGCCGTCGTGCTCATCGACTTGTTCTGCGTACCCGTTGAGGTCGTCGTCGTGGTGGTCTTCGTATTGCCGGACCACTCCGTCTTCGTCGACGAACCCGTGAGCATGGACTCATCTTTATAGAAGTCACTCGAGGTGCTGCTTCGTGAGATGATCTGCCAGTCCGCGGCGCCACCATCCATCAACGTCGCGCTGGAATCGTCTATACTTTGAGCAGAGGCGGAAAGCGGTGCGACCAACATGAGTGTGGCCAAAAGCATGGCCAAAAGTCGGTAAACTGAATGCATACGGGTGACCCTCAAGCGTGATCGCATCTCGCTCTCCCCGGTGCCGCCAGTCCAAGTATAGCCGACAGATTCACCATCTTGTTCCAATTAGTTTGTGAAGTTTTTTATGCTGTCTCTTACGAAGCTTAAGCATTTCCACAGATCCTACAAGCAGCGATGGAGTAACGTTGCCCGAATACATCACCCCCAAAGGCTACGCAGCGCTGCTAAAAGAATACGCGCGCCTGCTAAAAGAGGAGCGGCCCAAGGTGACCGCAGAGGTCTCCTACGCCGCGAGTTTAGGCGACCGTTCTGAAAACGCCGAGTACATCTACGGAAAGAAACGACTCCGACAAATAGATGGGCGCCTACATTATCTTCAGCGGCGCATCGAATCGCTCGAGGTCGTCGAACCCGCCAACGTCGCGGGAGATCGCGTTCTTTTCGGCGCTTATGTCGAACTTGAAGACGAAGACGGAACAACCGAAGTCTTACAAGTCGTCGGAAAAGACGAGATCGACATCGCGAACGGCAAGGTCAGCTATCTCTCTCCCATCGGACGTGCCGTCCTCGGGAGAGAAGCAGACGACGAGGTCAAACTCCGTGCGCCGGGAGGCGTAAGAACGCTGTACATCATGCGATTCTGGTACGAGGAAGCGGATCCCGCATAGACAGCGGCGCCAACAACCTGGCACTGCCCTTGCATGTACCTCCTATGCAACCGGAGGGAAATTCCATGCAAGAACGTCCACGTATTCTGCCCATAGTCGGGATCTTTTTGATCGTGAGTATGGCTTGGCTGACACTGTCTGGCACCATGCTCGCGCGCTCCAACTCGCAGCAGGGCGTGCTTACCTCAAGGGTGGGTGACCTTTGGGGAAGCAGCCAGAGTCAGGTCGCCCCAGTCTTCACACTTCACTGGACCACCCAGGTCGAGAAGAAAGAGGTGGTCTACGATTCTGAGAAACAGATCTCTGAAACCAAGACGAAATGGGTGACCGAGCATCATGCGCGACATTTGGATCCGGCATCCGCGCGGATCAAGACCAACCTCTCGCTGGACGAACGCCGCAAGGGGCTGGTCTGGTTTCCGCTCTACACCGTGGATTTTGAAGGGGATTACACGCTTGATCCGATCGATTTAAGTCTAGTTCCGGAGAACGGAGACAATGTAGAGATAGAAATTGGGGTGCGGCTACCGAGCGGCGACGGCACCTACGACAGCTTCGAGTTCTTCCTCGACGATGACGACATCTCCGGAAAAACCGAACGAAAGAACGGGTTGTTGCTCTACAGGTACAGCTTAAAAGAGGGCGCGGATACCCACTTCCGCTTCGCCTACCGTTCACGCGGGCTGGACACTTGGCTTTACTTGCCGCTGCCCTTGATGAATGAAGCCGGGCTTATCGAAGATTTCGAATTGGTCCTGAACACCGACTTTCACAAGATCGACTTTCCCGGTGGAAGCATGTCTCCTTCATCCAAAGCGCGGACGGCGAACGGATGGACGCTGACCTGGGCCTTCGACCGGATCCTTACTGGACAAAGCATCGGCATGGTCATGCCACAACGCGTTCAGCCGGGTGAGTTGGGTGCCAAGCTCTCGGCCTCCGCGCCGATTTCCCTCGGCTTTTTCACAGTCGTGTTGTTCGTGATCAGTTTTCTGAAGAAGTACCGTATTCACCCGATTCACTACGCATTTATTAGCGCTGCGTTCTTTGCGTTCCATCTTCTGTTCGCCTACATCGCCGACCACCTCCCCGTCGAGTGGGCGTTCTCGATCGCGAGCGGCACCAGCGTATTTCTGATCGTGTCGTATATGCGGCTGGTGATCTCAAACAGCTTCGCGTTCGGGCCCGTAGCCATCGCGCAACTGATCTACGTTGTGGGCTTTAGCGTCGCCCACTTCTTCGATGGCTTTACCGGGCTATCCATCACCGTCCTAGGCATCTTGACCCTGTTCTGGTTGATGCAGATCACAGGGCGGATCGACTGGTACGCGTCAGGGCAGTCAAAGGCCGAACAAGCCTTGCCAAACCCCGCCTCCGATTAGCGTCCCTCGACCACAGTCCCTCGCTCGTTCGCTCCCGGCCACCAAGTCGGAAGCTCGAGCGTGGGGCTTGTCCATTGGTCGGACGCGATTTGTGCCGCATGTAGGAAAAATGAAAGCCCGGGGTGCGTTGCAGGCCACGCTTCAGCAAGAGCCGTCCCGCCGTAGAGCGTATCCCCATAAAGCGGTAAACCGACGCCCTGGGCATGCACGCGTATCTGATGCATGACACCGGTTGGAATCCTTGCCTCCCAAAGCCCACCTTGAACGCGTCGGAAGTGCGTGATCGCAGGCATCCAGCGACCGCGCTTGGATGTGTTGGGGCTACGCTGCGATACCATCTTCTTCCGATTTTTCGGGTGGTGCGCCAACTGTGCCTGCTCGGTGTGTGCATCCCACGGAACATCCCGGTCGGTGTAGAAGAAATAGCGCTTCGTTAAACGTCTGTCGGCAAACAACAACCGCATCGAATCGAACACTTCCAAACGACGTGAAACGACGAGCACCCCGCTGGTTGACACGTCAAGCCGGTGCAGTATCCCACATTCAAATCCCTTCGGCCAATTGACACTTTCCTGCTCCGGACGCACCTGCGCCAGGACCTCCGCGACAGATCGTGCATCTTGATCAGCCCAGGTAGGGCGACTGTGCCAGGGAAACACAGGCTGACCCGCTCGCTTTTCAACAAACAAGAGATCGGCCATTTCACCGAGAACTATGGACATGACCCCAAACGCTCCGCGCGACGCATCGAAACAAAAGCGATCACGGCCGCGGCTAAAGAGAACCAAGTCAGGCGATCGTACATCGCCGCAGATCCCAAATGCTCGAGAAGCCATCCGCCCATGATCGCACCGGTCGCACCACCTACCCCCCAACCCGCCGCGTAAAATAGACTCTGGGAGCTCGTCGCGATGTGATCTGGCGTCCGAGCCCCTATCCAAGACACAGCGGCTGCCCAATAGGCGCCATAGGTCAGCCCGTGAAGCGCTTGGAGCAAGATCAGCGATAGCGGATCATCGATGCGTGCGAGCGCCCACCAACGAAATCCCGCCACCGTCATCCCCACAACGACAACTTTGGCTTCCCCCCACTTCGCCAAGATCGTCGGCATAGCCCAGAGCACACCGATCTCCACCGCAACCCCCATAGCGAGCGCCATAGAGGCCACACTCGTTGACCAGCCCATCGCATGCACGTGCACGGCCAAGTACAAGTCGTATCCACCTTGTGCAGCCAGATGCAGCGCAGCCGCCACAAAGAAGCCGGTGGTACCCGGAAGTCGAAGTACGCCCTTCAGAGCGGGGAGAAGATCTGCCGAAGGAACAGGCGTCCGCTCATCTTCTAGAAACAAGGCCCCCACCGCAAAAGCAACCATGACAAAGGTCCCAAAGACCAACGGCGAAATCGAATGATGATCGTGTAAAAAGCCTGCAGCCAATGTGCAGACTAAAAAACCCACGCTGCCCCAAAGGCGAACGCGACCGTACTCAGACCGGCGGTCACCCAACAAGACCATAGCGAGGCCATCGAGGAGCGGCCCCTGCGGCGACCTACCGAACGCAAACACCGAGAGCCCCAAAAGCGCAATGGGGACGGTAGATGCTGGAATCAAGATCAGCGCACCGACGATCGAAAGCACGGTGGAAATACTGAGTATCCGCCCTGCGATCTGGTACCGATCAGCCGCCCAGGCCCAGAGAGGCCCCGCCAGTATCCGACCGAGCGGAAAACCCAAAAGCACCACGCCTATAGACGTGCCAGAAAGCCCAACGCGCTCCAACTCCATACCGACATAGGGCATCAAGGCGCCCAAGGCGCCGAACGCGAGCAGATACAGAAGTTGCAATCGGAACAAGGACATCGCGCCTGGGTATAAGGCCCCGCACAAATCACGCCAGCACTCGCACACCAAAGCACTAGGCGATAGTCCATCGAATGTCTTCCTGCCTCGTACTCGCCCACGGCGGCGCCGGATCCGATTCCGCCCACTCAGACGGCTGCGAAACGGCCTGTGAACTGATGCTCAACGCGCTAGAACATGGCGTGGATGCGTTTGAAGCGGCCAGACTCGGCACCCGTCATTTAGAAAACGACCCTCGATTCAATGCCGGCACGGGAGCAAACTTGCTCTTAGATGGCCAAACGGTGCAGATGGACGCCGCTATCATGGCCTGTGACGGCAGATTCGGCGCCATTGCCTGTATCGAAGGCGTGCAACATCCCATCGATGTCGCGACAAAGGTGGTTGATACGCCACACAGGCTGTTGGTCGGTCCAGGTGCAACCGCGTTCGCGAGAACACATGGCTTCCCGGATTACGACCCTGTCACCCCAAAGGCCCGAGCACGCCATGGCGCTGCTTGGCCCAAACTGCGTGATGGCGCCGGCCCTTGGGACATAGAGCTCGTGCGTAAGAACTGGAATTTCGACGCCCCGTTCCCAGAACACCCCGGCTCAGACGACGGTTGTGACACTGTAGGGGTGATCGTCCGCGACGCAGCGGGACGAACCGCTTCCACGAGTTCGACAGGAGGCATACGCTACATGTTGCGCGGCCGAGTTGGCGACAGCCCGCTGGCTGGATGCGGGCTCTACAGTATGCCTGGCTACTCCGCCGCATCGACCGGTATTGGAGAAGCCATCGCAGAACGTTTCGCCTCACTACGCGCATGCGAATGGATGCAAAACGGCGCGACGCCTCGAGAGGCTGCCGATCGCGCGTTGGCGATGTTTTCTGACGATATCGCCTACGGCATCATCGTATTGAGCGAAGAGGGTGGGGCTGCAGCGTGCAATAGGGACATGGCCTGGGCGATAATGAGTAGGTGATCTCCATTCCGCCCGAACTCGCACGCAGCCGGCATGACCACGCCGGAGCCTGGCTTATGGTCATTGTGGTTTGCGTACCGCTCATGCTGCTGTTCTGGTTCAGCACAACATCCACCATGGCCGCCCGAGTCGCCGCCTTAGAAACCACAGAGCCGTACGCTTTCGCAGTACACCAACAGCTCGCCTTCAACTTTGCCCAAACCGGTGAGTTCTTTCAAACCATCCATAAAGGGTACGGTGATGAGTGGGCATGGTCGGGCCACCGCGCCGCAACCCTACCTATCAATGCGCTAATTTACAGACTGTTCCTGTCTCCGACAGCGCTCTCGACCATCCTTATCAGCTGGATACTCTTAGGCGCGATTCCTGCCGCTGCCCTAGGTTTCAAAGCCGCAAAACACCCCCTGGGCGCCTTGGTCGGCGGAGGACTTTACCTCACGACCCCAACGGTATGGGC
>Ga0163179_10000715_pt1 | contig 23646 bp, 21 predicted proteins | sample AtlANTMetagenome_FD_109643 | JGI IMG/M metagenome (GOLD analysis project Ga0163179, IMG submission 109643) | Marine eukaryotic phytoplankton communities from the Atlantic Ocean - Atlantic ANT 2 Metagenome | ecosystem: Environmental > Aquatic > Marine > Oceanic | place: North Atlantic Ocean...
AACTGGTTAAAAGATAAATTAGAGGAGACCATTGCTGGTGAAGAGGAACTCACAATTAGAACCGAACTCAAAGGGGGCATGGGTAAGTATGGTCGTCTTCTTGGGTGGTTGTATATTGGCGAGAGTACTGTTTCCATAAATGAGGAAATGATTGGTGAAGGGTATGCATGGCCTTATGATGGTGGATCAAAACAAAAGAACTTTGAGGAACTACGAGAACTTCGTAGAGCTCGTGGTACATTAATGGAGGGCTAATGGCAGCTTATTGGTTAGCACATCAACTCACAGTTGAATTTATGGAAACTGAAAAAAAAGTAAATGACATTCATTACTGGAGGTCTGAATACATAGATCTTGCAGGGCATCGATTAAAACCTAGACAGATAGAATTATTAGAAAAAGGTCCTGATAGTTTATCTGCTAGTTGGTTATTGATGGGTATGTATGCTGATTGGAAACGTATCAAAGGTTATAAAGAACCAGAACCACCTGATTGTCAATCATCATTTAAAGAATGGAATAGTAAGTATGACGAGTAGTGTTTATCTAGGTAATCCCAATCTTAAAAAAGCCAATACACCTATAGAGTTCACTGAAGAACAGGTTATTGAATTTGTTAAATGTAAGGATGATCCAATATATTTTGCTAGAAAATATATAAAAATAGTCTCTCTTGATGAAGGTCTAGTACCTTTTAGTATGTACGACTTTCAAGAAAAGATGGTCGAGAAGTTTCATAAAAATAGATTTAATATTGCTAAGTTACCTCGTCAGACTGGTAAATCTACAACTGTTATTTCATATCTTTTACATTATATTATTTTTAATGATAATGTTAATATTGGTATACTAGCAAACAAAGCTTCTACATCTAGAGAACTATTATCTAGATTGCAACTTGCATATGAAAATTTACCTAGATGGATGCAACATGGTATTTTAGCATGGAATAAAGGTAATGTAGAATTAGAAAATGGAAGTAAGATATTAGCTGCTTCTACCTCTAGTTCTGCTGTTCGAGGTATGTCATTTAATATTATATTCTTAGACGAATTTGCTTTCGTACCAAATCATATAGCAGAACAATTCTTTAGTTCAGTTTATCCTACTATATCATCTGGTCAAAAAACTAAGGTTATAATTATATCAACTCCGAATGGAATGAATATGTTCTACAAGTTATGGCATGATGCTGAACGTGGTAGAAATGAATATAAAACAACAGAAGTTCATTGGAGTCAAGTTCCTGGCAGAGATGCTAAATGGAAAGAACAAACGATTGCAAACACATCTGAAAGACAGTTTGTACAAGAATTTGAATGTGAGTTCTTAGGATCTGTTGATACTCTTATAGCACCATCAAAATTAAAAGTGATGGCATATGATGATCCTCTGATAAGAAATAAAGGTTTAGATATCTATGAACATGTTGTACAAGATCATAATTATATACTTACAGTTGATGTTGCCAGAGGTGTGTCGAATGACTATTCAGCATTTACTTTAATTGATATAACAACTATTCCATATAAGTTAGTAGGTAAGTATAGAAATAATAATATTAAACCAATAGTATTTCCAAATATAGTTCATGATGTTGCAAAGAATTATAATATGGCATATATTATGGTTGAGGTTAATGATATTGGTGGACAGGTAGCAGATATACTACAGTTTGATATGGAATATGAAAATCTATTAATGTGTGCTATGAGAGGTAGAGCTGGTCAATTAGTAGGACAGGGATTCTCTCACAAGTCACAGTTAGGTGTAAAAATGACATCTACAGTTAAGAAAACAGGATGTTCTAACCTTAAAGCATTGATAGAGGATGATAAGTTATTAATACCCGATTATGATATCATTGCAGAACTTACAACATTCATTCAAAAGAAACAATCATTTGAAGCAGAAGAAGGTTGTAATGATGACCTTGCTATGTGTCTCGTGATATTTGCATGGTTATGTGTTTCAGATTATTTTAAAGAGATGACTTCTGATGATGTTAGAAAAAGAATTTTTGAAGATCAAAGAGAATCAATAGAAGAAGATATGGCTCCTTTTGGATTTATTTCAGATGGATTGGAAGAAGATACATTTGTAGAGAAGGAGACAGGTGATGTTTGGAAGGTTGATGAATATGGACAGAAGGGTGGAGGAATCGATTACGATAACTCATTTATGTGGAATTATAAGTAATGGATCTTGATACAGAATTTGAACTAGAACATTTACTTTTTAAAGAAAGAAAATGTAGAGTTTGTGGAGAGAAAAAAAATTTAATTGAAGACTTTTATTTAACTCGTAAGAATAGAAAACCATTTGCATCAGCATATTCTTATGAATGTAAGTTATGTACTGTAGAAAGAGTAGTATCAAGTAGAAAGAAAAATAGACCTAGACCTTTACCTCCATACTTAGCAGACTATCCAGACTGGTAGTATGTTCACGTGCTGTTTCCCCGTTTGAAAGTTAGCAATCAATAAATAATAAGGAGAAATAAATCTCATAGAGGTAATAAAACATGGCGTTTGCTTCACCTGGCGTAAGCATTAAAGAGGTTGACTTAACAGCAACCATTAATGTAGCTGACCAGAATATTGGTGTTATAGCTATCGCAGCACAAAAGGGACCTACAGACGAGGTAACTTATATAAGCAGCGAAAGAGAATTAGTGGATATCTTCGGAAATCCTGATGAGTATAATTATGAATCTTGGTTTGCAGCTGCAACTGTTATACAGTACGGTGGTATCGCAGCAATAATTAGACCTGCTGGAGGAGAACCTGCTTCTGGTTCAGACTTGGCTCTAAGGACTGCTAATGTCGATACTGACGGAACTACATCTGGTGCGATATTAATTAATAATCAATCAGATTACGAAGAAAACTACGGAACTACTACTGCATTTTCTTTTGCAGCAAAGTATGCTGGAACATTCCACAATGGTATTAAAGTCGCAATGGTTGACGTTGGTGCTCATCAACGAGTTACCGTTACTCCAGCTACTACAGGAATAACTGGTGTAGACACAATCAGTGCTGCTGATAGTTCAAGAACTGCTGGAACATACACAATCGGTGCTTCAGATTACACTGCTCAAGGATCTGGTACTGGTGCTACTTTCTCTATTGTAGTTAATGGATCTGGTGCTGCTACTGTAACAGTTACAGGTAGTGGTTCTGGTTATGTAATAGACAATACAATCACTGTTACCGATGCAAAACTCGGTGGTGGTGGAGGTGCATCATTAACATTTGATGTTTCTAGTGTTGCTGCTGCAATGCAAGGTGCAGGGCAATTCCTTAAATGGGGAACTTCACCTAATGAATATTATGCTACTGTTTATAGTAATGACGGTTCTGACACATACAGTTTAACTCTATGGGATACTACAAAAAGAGTTGCAGTAGGTACAGTTCTTAAAGATCAAGGTAATGTAACAATCGCAACTGTTAGTGCAATCGAGAGTAATGATGTTTACTCTGGATTAGAATATGACACTGGTAAGAAATGGGTTTCAATTGCTCCTCAACCAGGCACTTCACCATATACAAAATCTCGTAGTGGTAGATTTGATGAGTTTCACATTGCTTTAATTGACTCACTAGGAAATGTAACTGGAAATCCAAACACACTAATTGAGACATTCACATTTGTATCTAAAGCAAAAGATGCTAAGAGTACAGAAGGTACTGTTTCATATTGGAGAAAAGTTTTAGAGACTCAATCATCATACTTGTATGGTGGTGAAGATGCTCTAGTTGCAGCTGGTGACATAACAACAGTTGAATTATCAACTGGTTCAAACTCCACTGGTGCGATTGGAAACAATGCATCGACTGTAACTTTCCCAATCTTTAACAAAATTGTAAGTCAAACTTTGGGTTCTGGTGCTGATTACAATTGGGCGGGTGCTTCTGCTACAATTAACAGTGCTGTAGAAACAAGTTATGATTTAGTAAGTGACCCAGAAGAATTTGGTGATATAGACTTCTTAGTGCCAGGCAAAATTACTGGAACTGTTGCAGCAAAACTAATTGCTATTGCAGAATCAAGAAGAGACTGTATTGCAGTTATTTCACCACAAAGATCTGACGTTATTAATTCAAGTACTTCTACTAAGAAGACTGATAATATTGTTAATTTCTTTAACACAATTGCGAGTTCAAGTTACGCAATCTTTGACTCAGGTTATAAGTACGTTTACGATAAGTACAATGATACTTACCGTTATGTTCCATGTGCAGCAGATGTTGCTGGACTATCTATTAGTTCAACAATCAATTCAGAGACTTGGTTCTCTCCTGCTGGATATAATAGAGGTAACTTGAGAAATGCAGCTAAACTTGCTTACTCACCTAGAAAATCTGAAAGAGATAGATTATATACCGCAAGGGTTAATCCTATTGTAGCATTCCCTGGCCAAGGGGTGGTACTATTCGGTGATAAAACTGGACTTTCATCCCCATCCGCTTTCGATAGAATTAACGTTCGCCGTTTATTCATCGAACTCGAAAAGAACATCGCAAGATTCTCAAAATTCCAACTCTTTGAGATTAATGATGAACTCACTAGATCCTCATTCAAAGGAGCTATTGATCCATACTTGAGGAATGTACAAGGTCGAAGAGGTATCTACGATTTCTTAGTTGTCTGTGATGACAGCAACAACACCGCTGATGTCATTGATCGCAATGAATTTCAAGCTGAGATTTACATCAAGCCCGCACGCTCGATTAACTTCATTACTATTACCTTCGTTGCTACAAGAACAGGTGTTTCTTTCAATGAATTAATTGGTTAATCTTTATAAAAAACACACAGAGGTATAAAAAACCATGGCAAAAGGTATATCAGAATTTAAATCGAAACTAGTGAAGGGCGGCGCCCGCCCCAATCTGTTTCTAGTCCGTCTTAACTTCCCTTCATTACAAGGAGTAGTTGATATCGGAACAGATTCGAGTAAAACTGCTACCGAAACTGCGGAATTTATGGTCAAGACCGCACAGATTCCTGCTTCAAGTCTCGGAGTAATAGAAGTTCCTTATAGAGGACGTATGTTAAAAGTTGCTGGAGATAGGACATTCGAGCCTTGGTCAGTAACAGTCATCAATGACGGTGAGTTTAATATCAGAAAGGCATTTGAAAAATGGTCTAGAGGTATTAACGCACATACAGAAAACGTTGGTCAACTCGGTTACGGAGCAGATGGTGGAGAGTCATATTGTAGAGATATGACTGTTTATCAACTTAGTCGTGATGGACAGAAACCAAGTAAGACACCATCTAACATAGAAGCTCCTGGCGTTGATGGATTGGATGTAGTCCGTGCATATCGTTTCTACGATTCATGGCCTTCTTCACTCTCAGCGATTGATCTTTCATATGAATCTAATGATCAGATCGAAGAATTTACTGTTGATTTTCAGTATAATTACTTCGAGGTTACAAAGTCGTCTTTGGAAGCCTGATAAATAGGATTGAATAGAAAGATAATCCCTCTTTAATATGGCAGAACTATTTGGATTCAGTATAAAAGAGAGGACAAAAAAGGGGAAAGTATATTCCCCTGCTCCTCCTGATAGTGATGATGGCACCTCGGCAGTAGCCGCTGGTGCCTATTTTGGTCAGTACTTAGACCTTGATGGCGTTGGTAGACATAATAACGAATTTGAATTTATTCGTAAATATAGAGAAATTGCATTACACCCAGAAACGGATACTGCAATTGATGATATTATAAATGAATCAATCAGTAGTGATCTAGACTATGCTCCTGTAGATGTAGAATTATCAAATTTACAAGCTAGTGATAAGATCAAGAAAAGAATTAGAGAAGAATTTAAACATATAATTAGACTTTTAGATTTTGATAAGAGAGCTCATCAGATATTCCGTAGATGGTATATTGATGGTAGAATTTTTTATCATAAATTAATTGACTTTGATAAACCAGAGGAAGGTATCAAAGAATTAAGATATATTGATGCACTTAAAATTAAAAAAGTAAGAGAAGTTAAAAAAGATAAGAAAGATGCTGGAGTGTCCATACCCACTGGTATGAAACTAGACTACGGTGAAACAGTTGATTACTATCTTTATTTTCCTAGAGGATATAAAGGAAGTGATGCTAATGCAATTAAAATTGCTGATGATGCAATTTCATATGTACCATCAGGTATACAAGATCATAACCGTAACATGGTTTTATCGTTCTTACACAAAGCGATTAAATCAGTCAATCAACTTCGTATGATTGAAGACTCTCTTGTTATCTACAGAATATCAAGAGCTCCAGAACGTAGAATATTTTACATTGATGTAGGTAACTTACCGAAGATGAAAGCGGAACAATATCTCCGTGAAGTCATGGGTCGTTACAGAAACAAACTTGTTTACGATTCATCTACTGGTGAAATCAGAGATGACAGAAAACATATGAGTATGTTAGAAGATTTCTGGTTGCCTCGTAGAGAAGGTGGTCGTGGAACTGAGATTACTACACTTCCAGGCGGACAAAATCTTGGAGAATTAGAAGACGTTAAGTATTTTCAGAAAAAATTATATAAGTCATTAAACATTCCACTCTCAAGATTAGAACAGGAATCATCATTTACTATCGGTAGAACAAACGAGATTACTAGAGATGAACTTAAGTTTGCAAAATTTGTAGGTAGATTGCGTAAGCGTTTTTCAGAACTATTTCATGATATGTTGAAAACACAACTTATCTTGAAAGGTATTGTTTCTCCTGATGATTGGGAAGAAATGAAAGAAGATATTCAGTATGATTATATCTTTGACAATCATTTCACAGAACTAAAAGAGACTGAAATGTTGACTGAAAGATTAAATGCAGTCAATATGGTGGAACCTTTCCTTGGAAAATACTTTTCTGTTGATTATGTGCGGAGACAAATTCTTAAACAAACTGAGGATGAAATTGAAGAAATAGATCAGCAAGTAGAGAAGGAAAAGGAAATGGGAATTATCCAAGATCCAATGGCAGCAATGGATGCCATGGGTGGTGAAGAGGGAGAAATGCCACCAGAAGGTGACGGAGCTGGTGCTGGAGGGTCAGATTTAGACTCCGCATTTTCCTCTATGATATCCCCAAACGATTACGGTAAGGGCGATATCTGATAAATAATAGTTGTAATACATGATTTTTATTATGCCCGAATCTGAAGTAGCTCCAAATTCATCAACGGATGAAATTATAAACGACCCGATTATAGCAGATATCTTAAACAAAGATCATCATAATGCGAACGAGAAAATTTATAATGCGTTGTACGGAAAGAGCGCTGAATATATTACTGCGAGAAAAGCTCAGATTGCAAAAACCATGTTCAATGGTCCTGATCAAGAGCAACCCGATACGGATGCTTACGATAAGGTAGAACCCATTGTTCAAGTGGACACTAATCAAAGTGATGAATCTGAACCGAGTGAAACTGTAAACACAGACGAAACAGAACATGAAACTGATAGCTGAAGAAATCGTTGAGGTTAATTTTTTAACCGAAGACAACGGTGGTAAAACAAGTCATTTTATTGAAGGTGTATTTCTTCAAGGCGAAATAAAAAATCGCAACGGAAGAATGTATCCGATAGATACTTTACAGCGTGAGGTTGATACTTATAATGAGAGTTACGTTTCAAAAGGTAGAGCTCTAGGAGAATTAGGTCATCCTGATGGCCCACAAATTAATCTAGACAGAGTATCACATAAAATTGTTTCCTTGAGACAAGAGGGTAATAACTTTATCGGTAAAGCGAAAATCCTTGAAACTCCTATGGGTAAGATTGCTAAGAACCTTCTAGATGAAGGAGTAAAACTTGGTGTATCATCCAGAGGGTTAGGTTCAATTGAGAGGAGAGGTGATATGAATGTTGTTAAAGACGACTTCATGTTAGCTACCGCCGCTGATATTGTTGCGGATCCATCTGCCCCAGATGCTTTTGTAGAAGGCATCATGGAAGGTAAGGATTGGATATGGAATAGTGGTTGGGAAGAATCACAAATTGCCGCCGTAAAAAGGGATATTGACAACGCAAGTGTTGATCAATTAACGGAGAAAAAGTTAAAAGCTTTTGAAAACCTACTCCGTAACCTAAAACTTTAATAAATATTATTAGAAAATACACATTTTTCCAAAGGGGATTTTCCAAATGGCTGTTGACGTTAAAGAAAAAGAAACAATAGAGGAGTCAAATCCGATTACTGCTAACGCAGAAGCGGGTGACAAAGCTCCAAAGAAATTGACCGATCCTACTCCAGGCCAATCTGGTAGCGCTGATGATCTCGGCGGGCCAGTAGTTGTACCTGACGATCCTAAGTCAATCGGTAAAAAAGCTGCCGCTGCTGCTAAATTTGAAGGAGATAAGTCTATTAAGGCAAAACCTTCTAAAGCATCTGGTAAGGTTGCCGAAGAAGTAGAGGAGACAGAAGAGATTACAGTTGACGTATCTCAAGATGTTAACGCACTTCTACAAGGTGAAGAACTCAGTGAAGAGTTCCAAAAAAAGGCTGCTACGATTTTTGAAGCCGCTGTAAAAGCAAAAGTCGTTGAGCAAGTCGAAAAGTTTGAGAGTGACTACGATGAAAAACTTGCAAAAGAAGTTGAGTCCGTGAAGGAATCAATGGAAGCAAGAGTAGACGCTCATTTAGATTATGTTGCCGAACAATGGGTTAAAGAGAATCATCTCGCCATTGATTCAGGCCTTCGCAATGAAATCACAGAGGAGTTCATCACTGGTTTGAAGAACCTCTTTGCTGAAAATTACATTGATATCCCAGACGACAAATATGATGTTCTAGAAGGAATGACAGAACAGATTGATGAAATGGAAGGTAAACTCAATGAACAGATCGAAAAAAATGTTGAGCTAAACAAAGCACTTGGACAGTATATTAAAAATGGAATTGTTGGTGAAGTGTCCGAAGGTCTTGCTCAAACACAAAAAGAGAAGTTTAACTCCTTAGTTGAGAGTGTAGAGTTTGAAAGTGAAGAATCTTATCGTGAAAAACTAGGTACTCTTAAGGAGAGTTATTTCCCTAAGAAGCCTGTCACGCAAAGTGAAGATCTGGCGGAAGAACAAAAGGAAGACCAACCTCTAAACGGTCCGATGTCTGCATACGCAGCAGCGATTGATCGTTGGAAATAAGTTTCCTTCTAAATAATAAAGATTCCAAACAATTAAACTAACTTACGGAGTTATAGTTAACATGTACAATTCGGAAAAACTTCAAGAAAAGTGGAAGCCCATACTTGAGCACACTGGTCTTGAGGACGTAAAAGATAATCATAGAAAAGCTGTTACAGCTATTCTATTAGAAAACCAAGAAAAATTCCTTCGTGAAGAGCGTGCAGTTCTTTATGAAGATCCTACAAACTCAGCTGGTACAGGTGGATTCAGTGGTTCTGCTGCTGGTGCAGGTCCTGTTGCTGGTTTTGACCCTGTTCTTATCTCATTGATAAGAAGATCAATGCCTAAGTTAATGGCATATGATATCGCTGGTGTACAACCAATGAGTGGTCCTACTGGACTTATATTCGCAATGCGTGCTCATCGTGGTACAGACAGAGATGGTAACGGTGCAACACCTAACGTGTTTACCAATGAAACTTTCTATGATGAAGTTCCATCTGGTTTCTCTGCTGGTGGTGGTGCATACTCTGCTGCAACTGGTGAAGCTGCAACAAACCCATCAGTTCTTAACGCTTCATCTCCTGGCAACTATGCTGCTACAGGTGGTATGAACACTGCAACCCTTGAGGGTCTTGGAGATAACACAGGTGCTTTCAGAGAGATGTCATTCTCTATCGAGAAAGTAACTGTTGAAGCGAAAGCACGTGCGCTAAAAGCTGAGTACAGTTTAGAACTTGCTCAAGACTTGAAAGCAATTCATGGTCTTGACGCTGAGACTGAACTTGCGAACATCCTCTCAACAGAGGTTCTTGCTGAAATCAACCGTGAAGTTGTGAGAACTATCTACGTTGTTGCTAAGCCTGGTGCTCAGTCCAACGTTGCAAATAGTGGTTCATTCGACTTAGACGTTGACAGTAATGGTCGTTGGTCAGTTGAGAAGTTCAAAGGACTTATCTACCAGATTGAACGAGATGCAAACGCAATCGGTCATGAGACTCGTAGAGGAAAGGGTAACTTCATCGTCTGTTCTGCTGACGTTGCTAGTGCTCTTAACATGGCAGGTGTATTAGATTACACTCCAGCTCTTTCTACAAGTGGTACTCCAGACGATACTGAGTCAACTTTTGCTGGTGTTCTTAACGGACGCATCAAGGTTTATGTTGATCCATATTCTGCTAACATTTCAGATGATCATTACTACGTTATGGGTTACAAAGGTTCTAGTGCATATGATGCTGGACTTTTCTATTGCCCTTACGTTCCTCTCCAAATGGTGAGAGCGATTGGTCAGGACACATTCCAACCAAAAATCGGATTCAAGACTCGTTACGGAATGGTATCAAACCCATTTGCTGGTGGAACTACTCAAAGAAGTGGTGCTTTAACTGCAAATGATAACGTATACTACAGACGTACAAGAGTTCTTAACCTAATGTAAGTCAAGTTACATATTTCTAAAGAGACCCACAAGGGTCTCTTTTTTTGTCTAAATAGTTAAAAAAGTTCAATGTCAGCTAATTTTGTATCTAATCCTAATAGTCCACAGAATTTTCTGTCGGGGATTGGATTCCAATTTCAATTACAAAAACTTCCTAATGTTGCTTTTTTCTGTCAGTCAGTAAATGTTCCAGGCATGAATTTAGCAACTGCAATGCAGGCTACTAGATTTAATACAATTCCGCAACCAGGCGATGAAATAAATTTTGATGATTTACAAATAAGATTTTTAGTAGATGAAAAATTAAATAATTATACATCGTTACATAATTGGATTCGTGGTCTAGGTCATCCAGGCTCAGGACAAGATAGAGAAACATATCTAGTAGGAGAAGATTATGATGAGATGTCTTACTCTGACGGAAGTTTGTTTATCTTAGATTCTAATTTTAAACACAAATTTGAAGTTAAATTCAAAGACTTATTTCCAGTTAGTATCGGTGGATTAAGTTTTGATAGTGGATATACAGATACAGAATATTTTTCCGCAGACGCAGTTTTTAAATATACCATTTATGATATAATAGATCTAAGTAAATCTTCACTTGTTGCAGCGGAAAATGAAACTGTAACAATTGCAAACAATGTAAGTGGTTCACTTTCATCTGGTACAGATTTAATTTTAACATACACATCATCCAATGCAAGATTCTTGGTGATTGATAATGGAGTAGGAACTGTACCTCTAGACAATGGAACAAAAACTATTCCGTATGCTACAGTAAAAGCTGCAGCACCAGGCGGTAGTATTACATACACAATTACCGCAACAGGTTTTGATGGTACTACATCCACTGCCTCAACTACAATTAGTGTTCCAGAAAACATAATGCCGACAAGTGCGGATAGAACATGTATCGCAGTAATTGATGAATCTGATAGTCAAAGCGTTACAAATATGGAATCAAGATGGACTACATTTAGAACTAATTGGCCTAATCGAACTTTCTATCTTTTAAATCCTAGAAGTGGTTCTGGTGGTGATGCTATAGTCTCTCATAGAACTCCTCCAACATTCTTGGAAGAAACTGATTCATCTACAATCGACATATAAATAAAACATGGCAGAACATAATTCACCAATTGAAGTCGGACCTGTACACCCAGGCTTTTTCTTTACAAAATATGCTCCAGTGGTAGGAAACATTGGAACAAATTCAAGCGGATGGGGTTATGGTGGAACCAATTTATATCCAGCACCATTTAGAAGTTTTTATCAACATCAGGTAAATGCTAATTGGTATCTAGGTCCTTATTGTAGAACAAAAGATGGAACTTCTGGTAGACTTAAAATTAGTATCTCAGATTATATTGGAGAAATAGGATTTGTACAACAATGTTGGGTTGATTTTCCTAGAGGTGCATTTGAGACAGATACTAATGGAGATGTATATCCTACAAATTTAGAGTGGTGGAATACAACCGATAAACATTGGATAACAGTATATAATTTAATGGGTACAAGCACTACCATTGACGTACAAGTTGCGATTGGAGTAGGTGATTCAAGTACTGCTTCGCAGTTTACAACATTAGGAGGACAAGGATATACTCATTGGCCTACATTTAGAAATTATTTTAATTCTTTTATAAATTTAATAGGTGGTCAAACTAATCCACAAGTATTATTTGGTGGTTTTCAAGGAACTTGTGGAGTTGCATCTGGTTCTGGAACTCAAAGTGGTACACCAGAAGCAAATCAAAAATCAGGTGGATTGTTGAATAATATAAGTATGATACACGCAGGCGCAGTAGCAGGAATGAATTGGATTCTTGCTAATGACTCGGAAGCACATACATTATTAGGTGCAATGTTTAATGCTATGACTGGTACTCAACAAGCAAATGCTGGAGATACTTTTAGTAATTCAAATAGATCAAATAATTTTGCAACTGCTCTTGGTACACATTTAGATGAAGTAAAAGACTGGTTGGAAAAAATGGATGCTTGGGCTGATAGTGTAATCGCAGAAGATGAAGCAACAAGAAAAGCAAAGTTGGACAGAACATTAGAAATATCACAAGCAGTTTTTGCTGCTGCTGAATTAATGATTAATGGGTGGTGGCTTCCTAATTTAAGACAAGCATATGGTAACTTTGGTCTGGGAAATGCTCCTGGCGCTGAAGGAACTGCATCAGATCCATACAAATGGAGACCTCCTGATAATGTGCAACAAAATTTTGCTGGTTATTTGCTTGATAATGGAACTACAGGAGCACCTTTTGGTGGAGGTACAGATTTTAAAGATTATATTCCAGGCACTACACCAAATAAATCAGGAGAAAGTGAACCTGATTGGACATGGTACTTGACATTATTAAATAGAGGTGATACAACTACAGTTCCATATATAGACACAACTACTAATGAATTTGTTTTTGCAGAAAATTATGGATTTAATAGAGGTAGTTCTGTTCAATCAGCTGATCCTTTTCTTAATAAAGTTGAAGCTTATACAAACCAACAAACTGCTAATTCTGTTGGAGCATTATTAGATATGTCACCAGCAGCTCCAGTTTTTATTATTACAGTAGTTCCAATTCTTGTATTAGAAGCTAGTGCTAAAGTAATGAAAATATCAAAAGGTGAAGTGCCTGGCGCTACAAACTTAGATGCTTTTGAGACTACAAAATTTGAAACTAGAATTAGTGCTAAAAATATGAAGGCAGGAAATCCAACAATGTATAATTATATGTTAAATACAGGTGATGCAAGTGGAAACAAATTTACAGCGGTGCCATGAGTAAGATAACCTCAACAAATAAAGACAGTTTTAAAAGCTGGTTAAAAACCTATAAGGGTTCTTTTGGTTCAAACCATATAGTAAAAGATTATATGGGAATGGTAAAAGTATTTTTAACTTCTTCTTCTGGTATTTCAACGATTAAACCAGATCAACCTGTGAATATAGTTTTCTGGGATTATGATGAAACTATAGATTTAACTGGTAGTTTAATTGAAGGTGAATATTATTATTTTCCTGCTATATCAAATGATAAAGTCAAAATTAAAAATGGTACAAGTTCTACAACTACTCTTTATTTTGATACTGATGGTAAATGGACTGGTAAAGCTTTAGACAGTGTTACTACAGTTGGTGCTTCAAAATTTAAAGTTGTAGGACTTGGAGGTACTTTAGTTCAAACACAAGTTAGTCCTACATATGCAATTTCTGCTAATACTACATCGGCAAATGAAGGAGATACAGTTACATTTACAGTTACAACTACAAACATTGCAGATGGCGACAGTATAAATTGGAATACGATTGGAACTGTAAGCTCTAGTGATTTTACTGACAATACTAGTACTGGAACTGTTCAAATAAACAGTAATACTGCAACAATAACAAGAACTCTAAAAAATGATATGAGTGTTGGTGAGGGTGTTGAAAATTTCCAAATACAACTTTACTCAGGTTCAACAACTTTTGCAACATCTCAAAGTATTGCAGTTGCAGATACTTCTGCTGCAACATATAATGTTTCTGGTGCAACAACAGTCATTGAAGGTAATACTGTAACTTATACTGTTAATACGACTGGCGTTCCAGATGGTACAACATTGTATTATCGCCACAATAGATCGAGTGATGCAACTCCATCATCAGGAAATTTTACAATCAATAGTAATACAGCATCATTTACAATTACATTTACTCAAGATTATAGAGTTGAAAGTGATGAGACTCTTACAATGGACATTAAAATAGGTGGTACTTATGGAACTACCGTTGCGACAATGAACACTGTGATAAGTGATAAATCATTTACAATTGCTTTAACACCAGCAGCAACAACAATAAACGAATCTACAACTGCTACATCAAATATTATTATCAACGTAACTACAACAGATGTTGCAGATGGCACTACATTTAGAGCATATCCTGTTGCTTCTGGTAGCAGTACAATAACCTATGGTTCTGGAGGTGACTTTGATAATTCATACTATACATTCACAGTCAATAATAATGCTGCAACTGTTAACATACCTGTATCAAGAGATGGTAGAACAGAGGGAACTGAACAAGTAATTGTACAAGTTAGGGATGCTAGTAATAGTAATGTAATTGCATCTACACCAGCTATTACAATAAATGATACTTCATATATTGGTAAGAACTTTGCAAATAAAACTTTTGGGCCTATCAATGTTAATCGTGATAATGGCAGTACTTCAAATGTCTCAGATTGGTATACTATATGTGGCCTAGATAGTTTACCTGATGGATCTAAAATAGCGATATTTATTGATACTTCTGGTAGTATGACAATGAGTACAATTCAAGCATCATATGATCAATTGATTGCTAAATTGCAAGCAAGAAGTATGGATGTTATTACTGTACAAAACTCACAAGAAGACTGGATTACACCATTTGATCAAATTCTGACTTAATTTTTTATGATACAACTTGATGATATCAAGGCCCAATGGGCTGATGATAGCCGCATTGATAATGATCTTTTAGATAATGAATCAACAAAAATCCCTCAACTTCATTCTAAGTATTTAAATTATCTAAGTGATGTTAGGTGTTTAAAGATTAGAAAAGAACAAGAATACAAACTTTTAATTAGAGAAAAGTTTGAATACTATACTGGTAAAGCAGATGAGTCTGTATATCAGGAACAACCTTTTGATTTAAAGGTATTGAAACAAGATGTTCCGATGTACATAGAATCTGATAAGGAAATACAAAACGTAGTAACTCGTATAAATTACTATGAAGAGATGATTTTCTTACTGGAAAAAATTATCCAACAAATCAACAATAGAACCTTCCAGATTAAGAATAGCATTGAATGGCAAAAATTCATGCAAGGTAGTATCTGATGTCACAGGTCAAAATCCAAAAAAAGAACGAAGTATATCTTTCGGTGGATTGTGAGACTCATATAAAATATGAGTTATCTGAGTATTTTAGTTTTGATGTGCCTGGCGCTAAGTTCATGCCTCAATACAAAAAGAAAATATGGGATGGAAAAATTAAACTCTTCAGTCCAGCTCATGGCAGAATTTATTGTGGATTATATAGTTACTTAACTGACTGGTTAGAGAATAGAGGATATGAATACGTTGATGTAGAAGACGAAGACTACGGTTTACCAAATGAAAAGAATAAAACAATTACACCTTTAGCGGTTCATGATTTTGTTAAAAGTTTAAACATACCTTTGCAGGTAAGAGATTATCAACTTGCAGCAATTTATAAAGCGCTAAGATGGAATCGTAAGTTATTACTGTCACCGACTGCATCTGGTAAGTCTTTAATGATATATGCAATTGTGAGATGGTTTGTTGATAGTGGATCACAAGTTTTAATTGTAGTGCCTACCACATCTCTAGTAGAACAGTTAGTTGGAGACTTTAAAGAATACGGATGGAGTGCTAAAGATTATTGTCATAAAATATATTCTGGTGAAGAAAAAATATCATCAAAACCAGTTGTAGTCACAACTTGGCAATCAATATACAAACTACCAAAGAAATGGTTTGAGAGATTTGATTGTGTTATAGGAGATGAAGCACATTTATTTAAAGCAAAGTCTCTAACAAGTATTATGACAAAGTTACATAATTGTAAACATCGAATTGGTTTTACAGGTACTTTAGATGGTGAAAACGTAAACAAACTAGTTCTCGAAGGATTGTTTGGTACAGTTGATAAGGTAGTAAAGACAAAGAGTTTAATTGATAGAGGTTACTTATCAACACTTAAAATTAATATTCTTTTACTACAACATTATAAACAAAATTTTGAAACATATAATGATGAAATAGAATATATTTGTGAGTTTGAGAAGAGAAATAACTTTATTAAAAAACTTGCTTTGAATCAAACTGGAAACACTTTGATATTATTTGCAAGAGTAGAGAAACATGGAGAGCCTCTTTACAATTTGATAAATAGTAGTACATCTACTGATCGTAAGGTTTTCTTTATTTTTGGTGGTGTAGCAGCAGAAGAACGAGAATACGTTCGATACATAACGGAGAAAGAAAATGATGCCATTATTGTTGCCTCTTACGGCACCTTCTCAACTGGAATTAACATTAAAAATCTTCATAATATAATTTTTGCTTCTCCTTCAAAATCTAGAATTAGAAATTTACAGTCTATAGGTAGGGTTTTAAGAAAAGGAGATCAAAAAACAAATGCTACACTTTATGATATCGCAGATGATTTTAGTGATGGAGATAAAAAAAATTATACGTTAAACCATTTGATAGAAAGAATAAAAATATATTCTCAAGAAAAATTTAATTATGAAATTATTCCAGTCAATTTTCGGAAAGATGAATAAAGAAGAACCAAGACAAGAATTTACAGGAATGGTGAAGCTTATAGGCGGAGAAGAACTAATTGGAAAAATTTTAATAAGAGAAGCAGAAGGTGGTTTTGTAGTTGATAGTCCATTCCTTGTAAAGTCACATGTAATTACAACACCTCATGGAGACATGTTTAAAGTTGATTTAATTCCTTGGATGAAATTTTCTAAGGATGAAATCTGTTTTTTAACAAATGATAAGGTTTATGCTGTTACAGAGTGTGAAGATAGAATTAGAAGATTATATGATACAACACTTAAAAAATATTACAACGGAACAAATCCTCAATCTAATCAAGTTGTATTAGAAAAAGAGGACGGAAATTTGGGAACAGTTGAGGCGAGTAGAGCTAGTCTCGAAAAGATCTATAGATTAAATAGCTAATTTATCTCTGAACCCTTGACAGAGTTATTCTAAATAACTTTTGTATATTTGTCAAGTGGCCCCACTTGCACCAAATGTATTTTTATAGTATAATATACCATAGACAACCTAAAATATATGGCTAAGAAAAAGGAACATTATGTTAATAACAAAGAGTTTCTAGAAGCTCTAGTCATTTATCGTAAAAAGGTTCATGCAGCTGCGGAAGAGGATAAACCTCATCCAAAAGTGCCAGATTATATTGGTGAGTGTTTTCTAAAAATTGCTACTCATTTATCTTATCGTCCAAACTTTGTTAACTACATGTTTAAAGATGATATGATTTGTGATGGTATAGAAAACTGTTTACAATATATTGATAACTTTGATCCATCAAAATCTACTAATCCCTTTGCTTACTTTACTCAAATTATTTACTACGCCTTCTTAAGACGTATTCAAAAAGAAAAGAAGCAGTTGGATATAAAAAACAAATTGCTGGAAAAATCTGGATTTGATGAAGTCTTTAGTGCTGACTCTAGTGCAGTCGGGTACAATGCTTCTGATATGAATAGTATCAAAGAAACATTAGAAATTCGGAATCGATGAAACACGGAAACCTAGAACCAGAGGAAAAAGTTTTGAAACCAACAGAAAATTACGAACAGTTGTTACAACGCTTTAGTAAAAGAGTTCTACAACTTGAAGAAAAACAAGAAAGTGTAAGATTAGCACATGAGGACTGGTTAAAGTACAACAAAGAATTGGAAAGACTCGAAGGGTCAATTCAAGCTGTTGAATATCTTGCTTATGGTAAATTACCGAATGATGGAAATCATGGCGGTATGAAAGATCACAAACCAAAAGAAAAACCAATGTCTGTAGTAATTACAACAGACGAAGAAGCCCCTACTACATTTACGATAGGTGAAGGGTCTATTATCTCATCCCCTATGGGTAGTGAAGATATCACTATAAACACAAGTGACGGAACAGTTACGTTATGACAATAGCACTGATCACTGATCAGCATTTAGATGGTAGAAAAAACTCTCAGGCTTTCTGGGAGTTTTTCATGAAGTTCTATGATAATGTATTTTTTCCTACGTTAAAAAAACGTAAGATTAAAACTATCATAGATCTTGGTGATACTTTCGACAATAGAAAATCTATGGATCTTAATTCTTGGTATAGAATGAAGACTCAATATTTTCAAGTGCTTGCTGATATGGGTATTGAGATTCATATGCTAGTTGGAAATCATACTGCATATTATAAGAACACTAATAAAGTAAACACACCAGATTTATTATTAGATGGTTTTGACAATATTCATACTTACGATGAAATAACTGATGTAGAGATAGAAGGAAGAAAGTTTACAATGCTTCCTTGGATTAATCCTGAGAATGAGGATCATGTCAGGAAACATTTAGATTCTACAGATTCAGAAGTAGTTTGTGGACATTTAGAACTGAATGGTTTTGCTGCAATTCCAGGCCATTACTTTGAAGGTGGTGGATGGGATAGAAGATCCTTTGCTAAATTTAAAAAAGTATATTCTGGTCATTTTCATTTTCCATCTGAAAAAGGAAATGTAAAATATCTTGGCAATCCTTACGAAATGTTTTGGAATGACTGTGGTTCTAAGAGAGGATTTCATTTATTTGAACCTTCTACACTAGCTTTAAAATTTATTGAAAATCCATATACTATATTTAAAAAAATATTTTACGATGAAGATACATGGAACAATAATAATTTTAATGCAGCAGATTACAAAGATTGCTTTGTTAAACTAATTGTTGTTAATAAAAATAATTCTATCTGGCTTGACAGAATCATTGAAAGATTGTATGATAGTGGTATTCATGATCTAAAAATTATTGACGATACTGTCATGGATCAAGAAGAAGTTGGAGGTGTAGAACACGAAGATACCTTAACAATTCTAAATAAGTATATAGAGCAAATGGATGATAAACTCGACAAACCAGAATTGAAGAGTATTATGAAGTCTATTTACTTAGAAGCTTGTGAGGCACAATAATGTTTATTCTCACTATCAAAGACCGAGCTAACGATGGTGCTTATGCTGTCGAGAAAAAAGACGGTTCAAAGATTCTTCAAATTTTTGAAGAACAAGACGATGCGGAAAGATATGTTATGATGTTAGAAGACAATGGTTGTTCTAATATGTCTGTATATGAAATTGAAGAAAAACAAGCTATTGCAGCATGTGAAAATTTTGGTTATAATTATGCCATAGTGTCTTCTAATGACTTTGTAATTCCCCTAAGCGAAAAGCATGATTTTATTTGAGCAAATAAGTTATAAGAATTTCCTAGCATCAGGTAATACTCCAATCAGAATAAATCTTTCAGACAATGACACTACATTGATTGTAGGTCAAAATGGTGCTGGAAAGAGTACAATTATAGAAGCTATAGTATTTGCTTTATTTAATAAGTCTTTTAGAAAAATTAATAAATCACAACTAGTCAATAGTATCAATGAAAAAGACTGTGTTGTAGAAGTAGAATTTAGTATAGGTAGAAACAAATATAAAGTTATTCGTGGAATGAAACCAAGTCTATTTGAGATTTGGTCTAATGGCAAAATGCAAAATCAAGACTCTCATGTCAATGATCAACAAAAGCATTTAGAACAAAATATTTTAAAATTAAATTATAAATCATTTACTCAAATTGTAATCTTGGGTAGTGCTTCTTTTGTGCCTTTTATGCAACTGTCTGCTCCAAACCGCAGAGAGATCATAGAAGATCTTTTAGACATTCGTATTTTTTCTACAATGAATGTGTTATTAAAAGATCGAGTCAAGGTTGCTGCAGAAGAATATAAAGACAATAGTAAAGAAGTTGACTTCTTAAAAGAAAAAGCAGAAATGCAGCAAGACCATCTGAAAAGATTAGAGAAGACTGCTATGAAAACTGTAGAACAAAAACAAAAAACAATTACTAAATTTGAAGGAAAGAATATAGTTTTAGAAAAGGTTATCAGTGAATTACAAGAAAAAATTGAAACCTTTACAGACTTAGATAACTTAAAGATAATTAAGGATATTAAAGCAGTTGAGAAAAAAATTACCACAAATACAAATTTAATAAAGAGAACGGAAAAAGAAAAAATATTTTTTGAGACACATGATGAGTGCCCAAAGTGTACTCAATCAATTACAAAACAATTAAAGAAGTTTCATATAGAAGAAAACCAACAAACAATTAATACATCTGAAGATTACCTACAAGAATTAGATGATGAGATCACTATATTAAATAAAGATCTACAAAGAATTGCAGACAATAATGCTGAAGTATCCTCTTATAATTTTGAAGTAAAATCAAAGTTGAATGAGATGAGAAAGAATAGTAATATTATCAGAGAGATTCAAGGAGAGATTGATGACTTACAGAAAAATACAAATGATATTGATTGTGAGAAAAAGAAACTCACAGAGATAGCTACTAGAGGTATTACACTTCACAAGAGAAATAAGAACCTTAAAAAGACAAATGAAAACTATGCTTTAGTTACAAGTTTGTTAAAAGATACAGGTATTAAAGGTCATATTATTAAAAAGTATTTGCCTGTTATGAATCAGTTGATTAATAAATATCTGAAAGATTTAGATTTTTATGTCAACTTTACATTAGATGAAGAGTTTAATGAAAGTATTAAATCTAGATACAGAGATGATTTTACTTATTCATCTTTTAGTGAAGGTGAAAAAATGAGAATTGATTTAGCTTTGATGTTTACATGGAGATCAATAGCTAAAATGAAAAACTCAGCAAATACAAATTTATTAATCTTGGATGAGGTATTCGATTCATCACTTGATGTATCTGGTACTGATGAGTTTTTAAGAATCATTCGAGGTGGACAACCAGACACAAATATTTTTGTTATATCACATAAGAGTGAAGTGCTACATGATAAATTTGATAGGGTATTGAAGTTTGATAAGGTGAAAAACTTTAGTAAAGTGCAGAACATATAAGATATACTAATCAATCAACCCATTGACTAAGCGCTTTGATGGCGTTATAATAGCCATATACACAAGAGGACTTATGAATCAAGGGGTTAAAACCAATCTCGCAAAACTACTTGCTACAGAGAACCTAGTAGTAGAACATGCTAATGTAGAAACAGCATCATTTGATGTTGTTAATAGAGTTTTGACTCTACCTGTATGGGAAGCATCTGAAGATGTATATGATATGCTTGTAGGTCACGAAGTTGGTCATGCTCTTTACACACCAAACGAAAAAATAGATGCTGATATTCCTAGTTCATATGTAAATGTTGTAGAAGATGCTCGTATTGAGAGAATGATCAAATCTACATATCCAGGCCTTATTAAGTCATTTTGTAGTGGTTATAAAGAACTTATCAAAAAAGATTTTTTTGAAATTGAGGGTAAAAATTTAAAAGAATTTAATTTAATAGATAGAATTAATTTATATTTCAAAATTGGTATTGCTGATGTATCATGTATAATTCCTTTTAAAGAAGAAGAAAAGAAATTTATAGAACTAACTAGGAGTGCAACTACATTTGATGAAGTTTGTAAAGTTGCAAGAGACATACATGAGTTTATGCAATTACATAAAACTAAAAAAGAATCAGATGTAGAATTACCTGAGATTCAAATGAGTAGTACAGGTAGACCACAAAATGCTGATGAAACTATAAAAGGATCTCCAAGTAAAGAATCATCAAACGAAGAAGATAAAGAAGAATTGATTGAAGAAACACCTGATCAACTGACTATAGATCCAAAGCAACCTTGGGATTCATTAGAAGACTATCTAGATGAAATTGAAAATCTTCTTAATGATGAAGAAGAAGATGAAGATGATATGGAAGTCAGCACTCAATCATCATTTAATCGTAATCAAAAGAAATTACTTTCTAAGGATACATGGTCAACTGTTACTCCTCCAGAATGTAATTGGGAAGACTACATCACTTACAATGATAAAGTTATAGATGATATGAATTATGCTAAATCAAAACTAAGAGATAAAGTAGTTTTTACATATAGTTTGAATAGTCCTGCTCAAGATCAAAAATTACTTGATAAGTATAATCAAGAATTAAGTGAGTACAAGTTATCTTCTAAGAAAGAAGTTAATTTTCTTGTTAAAGAATTTGAGATGAAAAAATCTGCATCAGCATATGCTCGTTCAACAACTTCTAAAACTGGTGTTCTTGATACAGCAAAACTTCATACTTATAAATTTAATGAAGATCTTTTCAAAAAAGTTTCAGTAGTTCCTGATGGTAAAAATCATGGATTGATGATGTTTGTTGATTGGTCTGGCTCAATGCATAATGAGTTACTTCCAACTATCAAACAACTATTCAATATTGTTCAATTCTGTAAGAAAGTAAATATTCCTTTTGAGGTTTATTCTTTTGTAGAGAATCGTGCTTCTGATCATTATTATGGTGGAAAACAATACAGTAAATGTTCTGAAAAAAATAATACAGTTGCCGTCAATGATTGTTTTCATTTAGTTCAATTCTTTAATTCACAAAGTAAAACTAAACTAGATGTTCAGATGGATGCTGTATGGATGTTGACTAAAATGACTCAGGATAATTTTGTACATAGTGTTGATGGTATGGGTGTATATGAAATGGGTGGAACACCATTAAATGAAACTATCTTTGCAGCGTCTTACTTGTATAAAAAGTTTGTTAAAAATACTAAAGTTGAGAAAGTCAATACAGTATTCCTAACTGATGGAGAATCAAATCATTTAACTGCAAACAAAAGTAGAAAAGATGAAGATGGTAATGAGTGGACTTCAAGATCTCACGTTGGAAATAGTGGTAGTTCAGTAAATTTCAATGATCCTAAGAGTGGTTATCAACAACATAAATTGGTAGAACCAGGCTATGATTCTTGGTCAGCAAGATCATTTGATGTTACCAGTAAACTAATTCAATACTATCGTTGGATTACTGGAAGTAACGTTGTAGGATACAGATTATGTAATGAAAAACCTGCTTCAATTACAAGATCAGGATCACTTGATAGAGATCAATTTACAAAAGTATGGAAAAGAAATGGATATGTTATAGAAAAAAATCTAGGATACAATGAGTTGTATATAATTAAAATGGGTAAAGGATTTGGCGAAGTTGAAGAGATGAATGCTAATAGTAATTCAACTAAAAGTAAATTGAGAAACGAATTTAAAAAACATATCAAAAGTAAGAGTTTCCATAAGATACTCTTATCTAAATTTGTTGAT
>Ga0163179_10000716_pt1 | contig 23626 bp, 11 predicted proteins | sample AtlANTMetagenome_FD_109643 | JGI IMG/M metagenome (GOLD analysis project Ga0163179, IMG submission 109643) | Marine eukaryotic phytoplankton communities from the Atlantic Ocean - Atlantic ANT 2 Metagenome | ecosystem: Environmental > Aquatic > Marine > Oceanic | place: North Atlantic Ocean...
CCAAACCCAGCATCGTTACCACCTATAGCTAATCCGTGTGCACCGCCTTCACCTTGTATATCCATTGCCACAGCGCCTGAAGCAGTAAGCGAAAGTTTTCCAGTATTATCAATACGACCATGTTCTGTGCCATTACCATTTATAAATTTAATTCCATTTGCACCGCTTAAAGTTTCTAGGTAATATCTTCCAGCTCCAGCTTCATAAAATCCTAATTTTGATGTTCCGCTTGAAGCTCTTAAAGCTAGAAGGACACCAGTACCATTTACCGATAATTTTCCATACCCGGCTGGATCCATATCAATTCCAACTTGTTTTGCTGCATCCAGTCTCATAACTTCGGTTTCATTTACACCGAATATCAGATCTCTAGAAGCTGAGTTATGATATATTCTCATTGCGGTGTCGTCTAAAGCAATAGCACCCGTATATCCAGATCCGTCAATTTCTACCTGTCCATTTGAGCTAGCATCCATATTGATGTTATTACCATCACCAACTTGGAGATTTGCATTAATATCTAAATCACCAGTCATAGTCCCACCCGCGAGTGGTAATTTAGCAGCTATAGAGTTAGTAACTGTTGTTGAGAAACTAGCATCATCACCTAATGCTGCTGCTAATTCGTTAAGAGTATTTAATGCTCCTGGCGATGAATCTACTAACGCAGTAATTGCAGCATCTGTATAAGCTGTTGTTGCGATTTTAGTAGAATTATCTGATGCTGATTGTGTTGTTGCAGTTGTGGCACTGGCTAATGAACCACTTAATGCACCAGTGATCACACCAGCAGACGAAATACGTTCTGTACCTGCTACTTCCAGGCCATTTTTTATTCTAAAATTGTGTTGTGTTGCCATTTACGATTTCACTCTCCATCGTTTATTATATATCTATTTATACACTTATTGCATTTGATATAACTTTAATTGTTGAACTTGCACTACTTCCCATTGTTACTTGTAATAACATATTTCCTGAACTAATCGTTGCATCGAATGTTGCAAGAGAAGATCCAGTAAATACTGTTCCATATTCTGTCAAGGCTACATTTGTTCCATCATGTATTGCAGTTAATTCGGTTGTATGATATGCTGAACCTTGTGTCACTTGTACTTGATACTTGACTGTCCTATATGTAGCAATTGCATGTGTAGCCACTGTTGTTGCACTTGTTGAACTGACAGAAGTACTATCAGATCTTACATAAGAATTGCCAACTATGAAATTGGAATTACCATCCCAACTTGGTGCACCCGTACTTAATTTTGCAGGTGTTACAGTTGCATCACTCGGTGTTCCTATAGCATTCACTGAAGGTATATGAACTTCTATTGCTGTTGATGCTGGTGGTACATTACTTCCACCAAATGCTAATGTGGTACCACTAACTGTATATTGATCATGATGTTGATATACACCATCCCAATATACTTGTATATAATTTTCGTTTGGTGGAGCAACACTTAATGTGTATGAATGTGCTGAACCGTTACCTGTAAATGTGTCTATTGTTGGACTTACTCCAACTACTCCTGCACCAATATGATGTACAACAACTTCTTGTCCTGAGCTTGCACCTGGTGAATCTAGTGTAAGTGTTGTTCCACTTAAAGTATATGAATTCTTGTTTTGATATACACCTTCTATAAATACAATTAATTCATTTTCTGAACTTGGCGATGTTGAAAGTGTAAATGCTGTTTGTCCAGATGATGCTGTATAAAAATCTGTTGTAAAGACTGAGCCAGATCCACCAGCTATTGTAATCTTATCGTTTGTAGCATCATTTGTTAATACTATACCTGCACCAGCTTCTAATGTTAATGTATCATTAGTAGAATCTGCTGCGACCGTAGTTTGACCACTTACTGCAATATTACCAAATGCATTTGCACCAGTTGATGAGTTTGTTATTGTTATTGTATCACTACTAGCGTTTGTTGTAAGAGTAATACCTGTACCAGCTGCAAGTGTTAATGTATCTGATGAACTATCTGCAACTACACTTGATTGACCTGATATAGCAATTGTTTCGAATGCGTTCCCACCAGCTAATCCCCAACTTAAAGTGCCAGAACCATCTGTCTTAAGTGCATATCCTGATGTTCCATCTGATGCTGGTAATACCCATATTTGATCTCCACTTAAAGAGGGAGCTTCGAATCCTACATAATTAGAACCTTCATAGAATCTTAATTCTTTATTATTACCATCTAGTGATAAGTTTCCTCCAATTGCAGCGTTACCAGATACATCTAATGTGGCTGAATCTAATTCACCAGTAAGTGTTAAATCAGTTTGCGTTGTTATTGCACCAACCATTGCAACGGTTTCTATAATTGCACCACTTGCTGGTGCTGTATCAAATGCTAATGTTGTACCAGATACAGTATAATCTGTTTTCTGTTGATATACACCATCGATATAAACTAATAAATTGTTTTCGCTTTCTGGTGCGGTTGTAACAGTAAAGTCTGTTGTTGAAGCATTACCTGTAAATTGATTTACTACACTATTACCTGTTCCTATTGTTTTGTAATAAGCAACTATTTCTACAACGTTGCCTGATGCTATTGCATTGGCAAATGTAATTGTAGACGTATTTGTTTCTGCATAGTCTGTTGTTAGTTTTTGTAATATACCATTTAGGTAAACATCTGCTGCACCTAATGTATAACTTAATGTTTGTGAATTATCATCTGATCCACTAAATGCAGTTGTACTTCCTGTTGTAGTATAAACATATTTTGTTCTTATGTCTGAAGCTGCAGCAGATCCACCTCCGCCTCCAGAAGATGCGAAAGTAATAGAATCACCACTTGCATTTGTAGTAATGGTCATATTAGACCCAGCTACAAGAGTAAGAGTATCTGTAGCACCATCAGCTACGACATTAGATTGACCAGAAACTGCAATTGTTTTAAATGCTTCACTTACTGTACCTGTTCCAGGAATTGTAACTGTTTTAGTTGCTCCCGAACCAGTCGCAGTAACTCCTGCACCTACAAAGTTAAATGTAGTAGCTGCTGTAGATAATGCCGAACCTTCGTCTTGTACAGTGATTGCTGAACCACCGCTAGTGCTATCTGCTGCTGGTGCCCATGCTGAACCATTCCATTTTAACACTTCACCTGAACTTGGTGATGTACTTGAAACATTACTTAAATCACCTATATCTGCAGCTGCGATTCTAGCATCTGCTCTCGCATTAGTATAATACAGATTAGTATTTTCTGTTATTCCTGATGTGTTTAGTGTTATATTAGCTGAACCATCAAATGATGTTCCTGATATAGTTCTTGCCGTAGCTAGTGCTGTTGCTGTATCTGCGTTACCTGTTACTGCACCTGTTAAATTACCTACAAATCCTTGAGCTGCAAGTGCTTTATTAAATGAAAATCTATTATTAGAATGAATCCATTTTAACGTAGGTATAGTACCTGATGACCAAGCACCAAAAGTAAGACCAGCATTATTTGTTGCAGCACTTGTAGTTGCGTTCTTTGCAATTGTTATATTTAGATCTTCTACATCAAGTGTAGCAACATTTAAAGTTGTACTTGTTCCATTAACTGTTAAGTTACCAGTTATAGTTGTATCACCATCTACCTGTAAATCATTAAACTGAACATCTGAATTTGTAGCAACTGCTTGTCCTATAGATATAGCACCATTAGAAATTGCTACACCAGTACCTGCGCTAATATGAGCTCTTACTTCAGAAGCAGATGGACCAGTATAGGTTATAACACCAGTTGAACTGTTATATGCCAGTGAACCATCTCCACCAGCATCTGTTACTGATATAGCTCCTCGAGCATTTGAATCAGCATACATTGTAGGAGTTGTATAAGACATAACTCCTGTTGAACTATTATAACTTAAATCACCACCAGCACTAATTGAAGCTCTTGCTCTAGCAGTTGTATGATATTGATTAGTTGAACCTTCAGATAAATCGTCTGTGTCGAATCCAGTAAAGTTTCGAGTCATAAAGCTGGATTTATTACCCATATATCCATGAGATGAACATTGATAATATAGACACATCGGTGTGTCACCAGTAGGTATTATTTGTGTATATGCACCTGAACTACCAGGTGATCCGGAAGTAGTTACTCCTGTTGTATAAGCAGTAGTTTTATCTGCTTCGTAATAAAATCTTAATGGATGACCGGAGTTAGAAGAATCTGATTGATCAAATTTATACGTATTTCCAGGAACTAACATTAAGTGTGGCGATTCTATGCCATTAATATTATATCCTGAACTTGATCCACTACCATAATAAGCATGATCTGCGGTTTTGGTTACAACTTTGACAGTAAATGTTTGAGTATCGCTTTTACGTATTTTAAAATATGAATCTGATGCAGATCCGACTTGAATTACAGAATCTAAACTACCTTCAGTAGTTTTCATGTATAACTTACCGTCAACGGTATTAAGCGCTAACTCACCTAAGTCTAAATTACTTGTAGTCGGGATGGCACCTGCGGAAGCAGATCGCCTTAATTTAATATTTGCCTGTCGTGCCAATGTTGGCTCCTATGTTCAATCCTCTATATAGAGGGTTATAAAAAAATTAATCTGTATATACAGATCTAGTACTATTTATACTAGTAGGTACCACCATCAATAATATTTGAAACAACTGGAACACCTGATGCATTATATTGGACAAAATCACCAACAGTTCCTAATGAACTTGTTAAGAATGATAAAGCCGTACCACCAGCATTTGTGGCTACGATACCTTTACCAGTAAATGAACTTAATCCAGTACCACCATGTGCTACTGCTAAATCAGTTGTTAACGTTAATGAAGCGGCACTAGCTGCACCAGTAACTGTTAATATATCATCAATTGTAGTTGTACCACCAGCAGAATCAATTGTTAAATTGCCTGATGATGTATCAATTTCATTATCGTTGGTTACACCAACTTTAATATTGCCTACTGTTGCTCCAGTAACATATAAGTCACCAAATTGAGCATCACTCCATGGTGAGGATGCATCGTCTCCACCACTTAAATCTTCGTCTTTTGTAAATGAGAATCTTTGTGTTTGAATATCTAAACCAAAGAAACCAGTTTTAACTGCTGATCCATTGTGCCATTTAAAACTAATACCTCTATCTAATGAATCTGCAGAAGAAGTATTATTGGCCAATGCCATCATCGTATCATTAACTGTTACGACTGTTGAATTAACTTGTGTTGTTGTACCTGTAACAGTTAAATTACCACCAACTGTTAAGTTACCGCCAGTTGAAACCGTATCTGATGTATGATTACCTAATACAACATCTCCATTAACAGTTAAATCATTTGTTACTGTTAAATCATTTGAAATTGTAACATCATTTGGTAATCCAACTTGAACTGTTACATCAGTACCAGATTTAGAAGAAACCGTATTAACTTCACCGGAAGTACCAATAATTCTTAGGTCATCTGTTAATAGTGCAACGTCACCGGTACCTGAATCACCATCAACTGTTAATGTTGTGGCAACTGTAACTGTACCTGCTGCAGTTAATCGACCTTGTTGATCGACTGTAAATGTTGGAATTGCTGTAGTACTACCATAAGAACCCGGTGTTACAGCAGTATTGTCTAAATCGATTTCAATCTGATTACCTGAACCAGATGTTGTAATACCAGTATCACCTGATATTGTTAATACTTCTGAATCAAGGTCAATTGCAATTGTTCCTGAATCTGTTGCGATATCAACATCTTGTGCTGTAACTTGAGCATCAACATATGTTTTAATTGCTAACGCTGTTGCTACTTGTGTATTAGAAGCACTAGCTAGTGTTGTACTTGTTGATACAGAAGTTAAAGCTTGACCAGAACCACCAGATGATCCAAGTTGTAAGCTACCAATTGCAATATCAGATAAATGTTTATTAGCATCTAATATTACTGCGCTTGATGCTGTTGCTGTACCATGAGCATGGTCCAACATATCTGTAAAGTATTTACCACCAATTACTGCTACTGTGGGTGCGTAAGGATTTTCGGTACCAGTACCAATATATAATCTATCACCATTATTTGCTTGTGTGCCTCCTACGTATGAATACGCTAGCTCACCTGTATAGATATTAGCCGGTGCGGTGGTTGTAGCACCCGTATTTAATATCTTTATTCTTGTTAATTCTGCCATTTTAGTATGTTCCCGAGTTTATTTTAAGATTTTCATTTTCTACTACTGCTTTCATTTCGTAATTACCAGTAGAAGCATTAAAAATCATTATTGCACCGTCAGTTTGACCTGCGGTATTTACATTACTTAATTCCCCTATTCCAATATTGAAGTTACCTACGGAGACACTTTGTGCAACAATCTTTTGAGGATTAGAGACTTTAGCCTTTACCTTTGTAGTCATATTCAGTTATTTCCTATTACCTAGTTACACCAGGTGTTACTTCTAATTGTCCTTCTAGCACTCTAGTTATTACACCAGCTCCGCTCGTAATTTCTACGTCATATACGTATCTACCAGCAACTAATGCGTTAGTCTGAGATGCTGTTAAGGCAATGGTGATTAAACCTAAGTTTGCATTTGATACTGTACCAGTAAATGCAGTAAAAGCCGTTGAATCATAATGTTTTCTCATTTGACCTGCTACTGAATAGCCAGTTAAAACTAGAACATTACCATCTACGTCTGTTACTTCAACTTCAACGTTAAAAGTACTACCTTGATCAACCGTTAAATTAGATACTATTGCCATTTAACCTTTACCTTAACTATTTATACTTTTAAGATCTTCAATATCAGATCTTAAATTAATATTTTCTTCACGCAATTCTTTGATTGCTTCTATTAATAATGGAACAAGCTTATCATATTTTACACCCTTATAACCAGTTTCTAATTCATCTACAGCTTCTGGTAAAACCTTTTCAACGTCTTGTGCACTTACACCAACTTGAACAGTGTCATCTTTTCCAGTATACTTATCATTCCATTTATATAAGAATCCATCGATAGCACAAACTTTGTCCAATGCATTATCAATTGTTCCTACTTTATCTTTTAATCTTTCATCAGATGTAGCTACAACGTCAGTAGCATATAGTGTATTTGTACTTGGATTAAGATAAATTTCATCTGTATAATATGCAGTGTTGCTTGATCTCCACACTATTGGGTAGTTAGAATTAGAATCACTGTGATTCATTGTTACATTAGAAGCTGTAGTTGCAGTTGTTGCATTACCACTTAATGCAGCGCTAATTGTTCCTGCAGTAAAATTACCTGATGCATCTCTAAATACTACAGTATTTGCAGTATTTAAATTTGTTATAGTATATGGGAAAGAATAATTATTTGCACCACTTGCAACATTTATAAAACTTCTTATTGCTGCTGCTGAACCCCATCTTATATATCCATCGTTACCTGTTTCTACTGCGACTTGTGTTACACCTGAAGTTACATCATTTGCAGTCATATTGAAATAATTAGCATTGATATACCCTGCGCTAGTTCTTCGTACAATTGTACTATTACCTGCAGCGTCAGAAGCTGTTATTGTTGCTGAGTTAGCCTGATTAGTAATACTAGAAGCCGTACCACTTAAGTCAGCGGTAATTATTCTTGCAGAAAAATCACCATTAGCATCTCTTAATACAATATTATTAGCAGTGTTTCCCGTTGCTGCAGTGATTGTGGCTGAGTTAGCCTGACTACTAATACTAGAAGCCGTACCACTTAAGTCAGCGCTAATTATTCTTGCAGCAAAATCACCATTAGCATCTCTCTTAACTAATCGATTTACTGTATTAGTAGAAACAGCGGCATTTGTATCACCATATGCAGTATTCCATTGTGTGGAATTACCACCATTTGCAATGACTGTTCCTGTAGTATATAGGTTTGTACCCATTGCACATGTAACAGTACCATTTGTTACGTGTAATAATTGATGACTACCTGCATAATCAACTCCAACATTCGAATGCATATAAGCTAATCCATATAAATTACCCAAGTTTGCACCCGATGCATCCATATCATAAGCTGTTCCCATGCTCCAAACGTGTTGATACTTAGATGCACTATATAAGCCATATACACCGTGTCCGTAGTTTCCTGCTACGATAGCATCTTGAACGTCCATATCAATACGTCCATTCGTTCCAACAGTTAATACTGCGCCTAATGTGTCTGCAGTATCTGATCTTAAGAATGCTGCTGAATCAATACCATCTAATGTAGAAGCATCCGAAGCAGATGACGCATTACCACTTAAGTCAGCGGTAATTATTCTTGCAGAAAAATCACCATTTCCATCTCTTATAACTGGTTTTGAAACTGTATTAGCTGAAGCAAATTCGGACTGTTTATAATAATAATCATCAAAGTCTCCAGCATCAACTGCTGTAATATGACCTTGAGCATTCGTTGTTATACTTTTTACATAAGCACCAGTATCTGTTGCAGTAGTATCTGTTCGTGTAACGTTATTATGATTAACAGTTATTGTATCTCCACTTCTTACTGTACCTACTAACGTTCCTCCAGCAATTTCAACTGCATCAGTATTAGAACTAGCAGTGACTGAACCACCAGTATCTGCTGTGATTGTTTTAAATATGTTTTGTGCTGAACCTCTATCAGTATTATTAACTGTAATATCAATATCATTACTATTTAAAGCAGCTGAAGTTGATGTACCCGCACCAGCATTAAAGTGTATACGTCTACTAGCACTTAATTCATGATTAGCACTTCCTTCTGCTGCGACATCGGCTTGTCCTAATGTAGCTTCTGATAATATTAATGAACCATCTGCTTCCCATCTATCTGTATTGAAGTTATATACAATTGAATGTGAACCATCTACATTAGACGCAGCATTTGGGTGAGTACCGTCTGACTCCCATTGTCTTCCATTAATTGTTGTTCCGCCTAATGCACTGAATTTTCTTGTTTCTAATCCAAATCCACCAGTTGTTGGCTCGTTTGTATTTCCTAAATCACTGCCAACGAGGACTAAAGTATCTTCAACCTCTAATGTTGCAGTGCTTAATGTTGTCTGTGTTCCATTAACTGTTAAATTACCAGTTATGGTTGTATTACCTGCAATTGTAGCATTACCATTAACTGCAAGATTATTATCACCTGGATCTGTTCCTGATGTGCCAACTCTTAGTCCAGCTGTTCGAGTATAATCTGTAACGACTAAATCGTTTCCAATAGTAACATCATCAGGTAGTGCAATCGTGACACCTGCAGTTTCTGAACCTGATCCAGTAACAGTTATTTCATTAGCTGTACCTGCAATGGTAGCAACATAATTTCCAGTAGTATGTGTTCCTAAAGTTACAGAGTTATTATCAAGAGTTGTATTAAATGTGGCATTGGCTAAATTAGTAACTGTAAAATTACCAGAAATTGGGCCTGTGCCTAAAGTGACAGTAAAGTCATCTACATTAAAATCAACGTTTTGATTAGCAGAATCCCAGGTTGCATTTATTCCGCTTTCCGTATTATTAGCAAATAGATTAAATGCATTATATCGTGTTAAAATAGAAGCAGTATTTGTGGCACCAGAAGTATTCATTCCGATTAATTCCCACGCTTCTTCTGGATCTGCAGCAACTCGTGTTTCGTTCCATTGTAATCTTACATCATGAGTTGCAGCTCCACCTGAAATACTTGATCTGTCAACCTGTAAACCTTGTATATTAACATTTGATCCACTTGCTGCAGTAGCATTTAAGTTTAAGAATGCTGAACCAAAGTTTGCAACATTTCCTGCTGCTGACAATAATAGAGTACCATTAGAAAGATCTAAAGTTGTACCTGAAGCAAAGGTCATTGTTTTACCATTACTTCCATATGTCATATTAAAGTTTAACGTTTGAGCACTTCCTGAAGTTAGTCTTACACTTGCATCACTCTCAGTATGTAATTCATTAATCGCTCCCGAAAGAGTATTTGCTGAAGTTGCTAAAGCGGCATTTCCTTGTTTTAAATCTAATTCGTTAATAGCAGTTACTACACTTGTTGCAGTAGTTGTTAAATTTCCAACTGTACCAATGTCTGCTTGATGTTCGGCAATTGCTCCACCTACTGTAGCAGCCGTAGTACCCATTGCTCCTGCGGTAATAGTACCAAGTTCAGCGTCTAATTCGTTAATAGCTGTTCTAAAATCTGGAGCGGTTGTTGTGAGTGTGTAATTCGAATTAGCTGCTCTTGCTGCAGTTTCTAATTCATTAAGAGCACCTGTTATTGTTTGTGCAGTTGTAGAATAGCTAACATTACCTATTTGATCTTCATGTTCTTTAATAGCTGTACTCACTGTTGAAGCAGCTGTTCCCATAGCTCCCGCAGTAATTGTTCCTAATTCATCGCCATGTTCTTTAAGAGCGGCTGATATAGTACCTGCAGATGTTCCGTATGCTGTATTTCCTATTTGATCTTCATGTTCCCTAATAGCTGTACTCACTGTTGAAGCTGTTGTTCCTAATGCTCCTGCAGTAATTGTTCCTAATTCTGCATCATGCTCATTAATCGCAGCTTGTAAATCTGTTGCAGTGGTTGTTAAATTTTCTACTGTACCAACGTCATCTTGTAATTCATTAATAGCATCAATTACATTAGTTGCTTTAATTTTAATTACATCTCCATTATCAGCTGGAGTATGAAGCTCAATTAAAGTTCCAAACGAATAATCAGTAACTCCACCAGAAGTAATTTTAGCAGCTGCAATTTGATTTGATGCTCCTGTACTACCATCGACTTTTAATATTGTGCTGGCACTGAAAGAACCTGATGCAGATTTTAATCTAATTAATGTAGAAGTTATATCATACATAGTTCCTGACCATGTAGCACTTGCTAGGTTAGTTCCTTGATATAATGTAGCTCCTTCGTTAAATGTTGCAGGAAGAGTAGGAGAACCAGTTAATACAATATCAAATTGATGATTGACTACATGAAATCCGCCTCTTGTTAATGTTTGAGGTAATTCGGTTGCGTCATTATAAACTCTAATAATACCTATTGGATGGGACTCTGTAACTAACCTGGCTTGCTTAGCTACTGCAATTGTTTGTGTTCCGTTTTTAAGAATTTCTGAAGCACTATAAGTACCTGTTACATTTTTAACAAGGATTTTTTCATCATTTATTACACCTTCAATTGTGCCTTTGAATGTGGCATTTGCAAGATCTGCTCCTTGGAATATTGTAGTATCAACTACAAATCCTGTCATAGTAGGATTACCCTTCAGAATAATATAACCTCCAGTATTATCTAAAGTATTTTCTGGAGATAACTCAAACCGAGTACCACTAAATTTATGAGCATTGGCCGATGCAGTAGTTGAAAAAACTTTATCACCAACATCAGCGGCTAATTGATCGGTATCACCAAGATGAAGAGATATCTCATTGGATTTAATTCTCCATTCTTCTAAAGTATTACTCGTTGCTATTCTTGTTTCTTTTTTAATTGCCATTATTTACTCGCCATACCTTTTAACAGTTTTTTAATTTCTGCCATATCTTTTTTAAGACTATCTATGTCTTCCCTTTGCTTTGCGTCTATTTCAGATTGCTCTTGTTGTTTAGCAATCTGATTTAGTCTTTGTTCAAATGCACTTCTATCTGTATTTATAATAGCATTGGTAGACATATCTCTAACTAAATTAGGAGATTCTTCTACTATTGCCTTTTCTACTTTTTTCTTTGTTGCCATTATATTTCCTATGTAGAAGCTATTGCTCTAAAATCTTTACATGTTGGAACATTAGAACTTGAACTTGTTCTTAATACTATCTTAAATGCAAATGCTCCAAATTTGCCAATCGCGGGATCTATTGCATATGATACTTCGCTATATTGTCCACCGTCATTAACTGGTAATGGATTAGATATAGTTACAGTTGTATCAGTATCTCTTACCCATGCTACTGAATCAAAATCAACATCAGAACCAGCTGCAACAGCTTTATAATATAAATCAATATTACTAGATGATGGCCTATTGCCATTTAAATAAACATTAATTACATCGGCTTCATCGGCTAATTCGATTTTCTTTGTTATATATTTGGCTACATTTGATGTACCTTCTGCAGTTGTTTCAGCAATAAAACTTGAATAGTTTCCACTATTATCTGTAGCATCATTAACTCTATTTTGAACTGTGGTAGCAGACAATCTATTCATGTCAATTACTGGTGATACATAATTATTATCATTTACAAATGTAGCAGTTAATTCAAATGATTTATTTCCACTCATATAATTTGTTTCATTAATTTGAGATCCAATTACGAGAGGAGAAGTAAATTGTAAATTACTATTTGATAATATCGGTAAACTAGTTAATCCATTATTTGAATACATTTGTTCTGAACCAGAATCAATTGATTTACCAGAATAACCATTTAATGAATAAGATATCGCTGTACCTGGAACAACCAATTCTTGAATCATTGGATGCAATAAATTATAGAATCTATTTTCAGTGGCAGTTACTGCTGAACCTCCTCCTGGAATTCCTTGAGTAGTAGATGTTCCTGTTACAGTAATTGTATATGAATCATGTTCTATATTGGCAATTGTGTGATCGCCATTTAAATTTGCTGCAGTTAGTCCATTTCCGGCTACACATCCAGCGAGAGTAACTTTATTACTTGCTCCATACATTCCATGATTTTTATGTTTTATTCTAATAATAGAACTACCACCAGATTGTGATACATATGTAAATGGATTATTACCCAATGGTTTAGGAGGAATTACATCATTAACAAATGTAATAGTTTGATTTGCTGTTGCAAACTCGGCTCTATACAAAGTAAACTTAAGATCTTTGCTTTGTTCTGGAGTCCATGTAGATGAGTTTGCTGAAGTAAAGAATACACCGTTATATGGTTGTTTTGTAACTCTGTTTGCAGTATTAATCATATCAAATCCACCAGTTTCTGCGACTGCAACTTTATAATCGTCTGACATTGATATTAATACTATTGCGTATTCTTGATCTTGTTCTAAATAAACCGGATGATCGAATGTAATGGCAGTTGCAGTTGCTCCTGTGGCAGAAACTCCAATACTTCCAGGATATGTATTAACATCTGTACCTGGAACAATCTTTTGTGTCGGAACTCCATTTTCTACTGCTCTAATAGAAACATTCAATGGAATATTAGCATCTTTAGCTGTTACAAAGAGATCTATTTTAGAAACAAATAATCCGCCCTTTTGATCTACTAAGAATGTTTGCGCAACTGGATCTACCCAAGTTGTTGTAACATTTGCTCTTGTTTTAGTATCAGTAATTGTTCTTTCATCTGACATTTCAGAAGTAACAAACTTAGGAATCTTAGTAGAGATAATTGTTTTTTCTTGAGTTTCTAATAAGCCTTGTGCATGATACTGTGCTTCAGCAAATGTTGTTTCGTTATCTTTATTATTTGCCGAATCGTCTGTTAATCTAAATTCTCTTGTACCAGTTTTAAATTTAAGTGCGCTATTTCTTGGAATTATAAATGAGCCTTCAACTTTACCAGATGAATCTGTAGTTAAAACTCCTGCACCACCTGGATAACCAGTTGCACCTTCATATGTTGTTGCACCACCTTGATCTGAGAATTCTAAATAACCACCAGTTTCTGTAACGAAATTACTAACATCTTGTCCATTAAAAAACGGATAAACTCTTGTATCTGGTTTCATTAGTTCTGCTTTAAACCAAATTTTTCTTGATCTCATAAATGGTATAAAATTAACTTCAACTACTTTGGATCCTAAATCTTTTAGTTGTGTTTCTGGAACAATTGAAGTTGTTAAACCAGATCTTGTTTGAGATGACGTTGTAGTTTCAGTAGTAATAGTCGTAGTAACAACTCGTCTTCCACCTCGACCTCGTCTTCCTCTTTCTAATTCTCTTTCGTCAATATCAATACCGAATGTTCCTGAAGTTGAAGTTTCAACACCAGACCAATTAGTTTCCCATTCGTTCCATACTGTACCTAAAATACCTGACTCTTCTGCCATTGCAGTAAACTGATCGTAAATTCCATTATCATCTATTGTTACATCAGGTCTTACATCAACTTCTTTCCACTCATCAGATTCAGGAGAAAGTTTCATTGTTCCTCCCCATGTAAATACGTTATATGGATTTACAAATTCTGCATATGTTCCATATGGTTGTTTTATCCATTCAGAATGGGTAAATGATTTAGTTACTAATGAACCATTTTTAACGACTGCTCCTGAATCTCCAGATTTTCTAATGAGATTGACATTCCTTTCGTCAAATTGTGGTCTTAATATACCATGTTCTTTATCGATTGCAACTCCGTAATCTTTATGAGAAGAATTACCAACGTTATGGCCATAGAATCCATCAACAACAAATCCATTTTTAAATCTTGAATTATTACTACCATCAAATATTTGTGTATCTGCTGCTTCTTTTTCTAATAGAGAAAGAGATGTATAGTATTCTAGATTTTTAATTCTTTTATCTAGCTTACCAATATCTTTCATAGTATAACGCTTGTTATCTACTGGAAGTAATACTACATCTTTAGGCGAAAATACATATGGCAATAAGTGCAAATTGTAAATAACCATAGCATCTGCAGGATCATCTGGAGCCGTAGGTTTTCTATCTGTTACACCTTCAACAACTTTAAATTCACCTGAAGTGGTAATAAAAAGTTTATCAATACGACCTAAATAGTGTGTAATATCTGCAATAACAATTCCACCAGGCAAAGGAGTTTGTGTTAACATTCTACCTGTACCTGTACTAAATTCTTGGCCTGTTGTTGCACCAGTATGTGATTTAATTGGTCTAAAATCTAAGCAATCTCTGAGCTCTACTGTTCCTTGTGAAGAATCAAATGTAGGAATATCTTCATAATCTGCATATGAATCTACAGAGAAATAATCTCCAGTTCCGTGTGTAAAATGGAAAAACTTAACCGTTAAATTGCCATTAGGAACTGTGTTTCCTGCAATTAGTTTAATTTTACCTTCTTCATAGAAATTATCACGTTGACCATTATCTAAAGTAAATTTATCTGTAACATCAACATTCGAAGCATCTTGAATTGATACTATATTAATAATATCAACTGCATCTAATCCATAAGATGAAGATCCATTAGCTGTAATTACTTTTGTTATTTGAGAAGATTTTGTTTTTTGTATTTGTGTAACATTCGTTTTAGTTACAGAAAGTATAACTTGACATGATGCTCCGTTTGTAAATCCTGTCATCGCAGACGTATTATTTATTGTTACACTGTTTGTTCCATTACCTACAATATTGCCTGAAGGCACAACAATAGGAGCATTACCTGCAATTGACATTAATACGTTTGTAGTATTAGCTAATACACCTTGAGTAATATTAATTGAAACTTGTGGAGTAGCATTAGCAGTCACTGTAAATTTTTCTCTTACAGTATAAATTGTATCAACGCCTGATCCATCATATAATGTTTTAACCGCATCATATGGAAGTTTAAATACTAAACCATTATTACCTGAATCAAACCTTGTTCCTGCAGGATTTAAATTACCTGCAAAGTTTTGACCTGTTACAGTTTGTGCAACCTTAGCAACTGTCGTAAATGAGTTTGAACCAGACATTGTAATATCAAAAAGATATAACCTATGATAAGTTGCGTCTTGTCTTTCTAATCCTCTTGCTCTTGCTGTTCCAATGGTAGCATTACTTGAATTTAATAAATTTAAAGTTATGTAATTATTAATATCTGGCATACCAGTTATAGAAGAAGATGTTAACTTAACATAGTTACCAATTGGTAAAGTTGTAACATTAGCATTCTCTTTTACATAATCTTTTACTCCTCTTGGTTTATCGATAGCAACATATGTTGTTGCGACGTTTTCTACTCTATAACCTTGAACGTATGATACTGAAGGCTCAACACCAATAGCCAATTTAGTGGCAACACCACCATTGGCATTAGTTAAATGACCATTATTAGATCCAGTATCTAAATGCTCTTTAACATCTAAAATAAAAGGCTTAAGCGCATAGTTACCAGATTCTTCATGAGTTCTTCGTGCGAATCTATCAGTTAACTCTGTATTAAGTGGAGCCGTAATTGTAGTAGATACTTTACCATCTTGAACTTTTAAAAGTATAATATAATTTGCAAAAGTAGTATTTGGGGCAGTTACTGATTCTTTAATTAGGCTAGTTGATATTTGATATCTGTTTGCACCTGGTGCAGCATAGTTTGTAGTACCTGTTGCGTTATCTCCTAAAGATGCATCTTCAGTTGTAGATATGATATTTTCTGAAACATTTAATCCGACAATATAAGTTGGAGTATTTCCATATTTGTCAAGAATTAATGATTGTGATGCAACATAAGCAAAACAACCTGAAATAAAATATACACCTTCTTCAATATTAACAACAGAACCATATCCAGTTTGTGTTGAATATGCAGAGTTTGTACCACTACCATCAACATCAGTTCCACCTGCAACCATCAATTTAGATGAAGCACCATGTGAACTTGTTAAGATTTCACCTGCAGCAAAAGTTTTAGTAGTTTTTCCAGTACCAGCATTTTGATATTTTATATATAGGGTATTTGGATCTCCACCAGTTGCACCTACAACATCAAGAACAATAGCTTGTACACCATTTGTTCCACCAGTTATAGTTGTTCCTTTAACATTAGCCAAATATCCTGATGTGGTATATGATGTTCCGCCTGTTGTAAATACTTCTTCAACTTTTACAAAATCATATTCAACGTTAAGTGATACTTTACCACCTACAACTCTTGAACCATCATTAAATGAATATTGACCGTGACGATCGATTTGAGCCTGTAATGCAGTTTGTAATTGAGTTAACTCTCTTGCTTGAACTGCAAAACCTGGTCTAAATAATACTCTGTGATAATTATCAGATTCTGTGTAATCATCATGATATGGTGATACAGTATAATTTTTAACTTTAGTAATTGTCATATTTTCTTTTCCTACTTATATACTATTTATTAGTATATTAGAATTCAATAATTATTTTAATATCTTCGATTTGTGACGATGATCTATTAATAGGATCTCTATTTTCTAAGAATAAAACTTGTCCACTATTTCTTGCAACTTCTTGAGCAACGACTGCTGCAGATGCATGAAGACTAGCAGAACCACCACCTACACCAGTTACGGTTTCTGAATTAGCAAAATCAAGGTAACCTGTTTTTGAATTTCTGTGATAATATAATCTGTTATTAGTTGAATCGATTTCAGTAATAAATGCTTTTGCTCCTGATGTTCCACCAGTTAATACTGCATCTACTAAAAAACCATTTGTGTTTTGACCAGAAGCCAATTGTAAATATTTAGTTGCTCTTAGTGTTGGGTTAGCAGAAGCCGTGGCTAGTGTTGTTCCGTCTACTAATTTAGGATTTTTAATTAATGTTACTTGTCTAAAATCATTATTAATAGCAAGGTCACCAGCTTGAGAACCTGTTAACAATGTGTTTACTGCTACATAGAATCCACCTAATTCTTGAACAGGATCATTACCATGTCCAAGAGGAGGAGCAATAACTGCTCTTGCTGTTGCGCTTGAACCATTACCACCAGTGATTGTTAATTGAGCAACTGTATAATTTGTTCCTTTTGCTGTAATTGTAATTCCAGTAACGGCTCCACCTGCAATTGTTGCAGTCGCTGTAGCACCTGTTCCGTCACCAGTAATAGTAACCGTAGGAACTGCAGTATAGCCTGTTCCACCTGCTGTGATTTCTGCTCGTTCAATACCTGCTGCAAGAGCATCATCTCTTGAAGCTTTTTGGTTTAAGTATTGTGCATAATCACCTTCGGATAATGCAGCTTCTGCAGCAGCATCATTATTATAAGCTAAAGAAACAGTCTTCACCGGCATATATGAAGTTGTTAAGAATTTCTCTGCGTCTTCAACTGCAGTGGTGTACATATATTTCCATACGTATCCATCTGATTCTGCTTGAGGTTGAGTTAGTGTTTGAGTAGGCTGAATAGTAGAAACACCACCACCAGCTTTGATAGCTTTGTAAACTTTAAATTCTGAAGTTATAACATAAAATGCTTTATCAAATATTGTTGCATCATCTGAATCCCATGCGTGATATGAACTACCCGATGTCCAAGTATGTCTTGGCACAATATGAGAAACATCAGCTGCAGTTAATGCTTTCATACCTAATAGATTTTGATATGCTTCATTTATGCTATCAATATTATCGTATGGCGTAAATGCAGTTGTGTCTGATGTATCAGATGTTGAGTTTGACCATACATCGGATTTACCGATACCAACATATACTTCCGTACCTGCTGCTTGTATGTCTTCTTTAAAGTTTTCAGCGTTTGTTACCCTGAATTGTGATGTTACGATTGCCGTCATTTTCTTATCCTATGATTGAGTTAAATTACTCATTACGTTATATTTATTTATAACAGTTTCAGAGACGTTTGAGATCAAATTATTTTTATATTCTCTCATTGGTACATGATCCCTAAATTTTTTAATCTGATACCAATCGTCTCCCTTCCTACCAAAGTAAGAATTCTGTTGTTGTGTTTTAAATGCAGGATTTCGTACTAAGACATATTCTGCAGGTAATTTTTTATCGGCAGTTGCCGATTGTTGTGTAAGTGTTACATTTAAAGTTACTACTGCAGTTGCCGTAGCACTACTTCCATCTCCACTAATTGTTACAGTTGGAGCCGAAGTATAACCATGGCCTCCATCTGTTACAGTAATTCCAGTAACAGCACCGCTACTTAAGGTAACTGTACCTGTAGCTTGTCTTACTGCACCGCCTCCACTAAATGCTACTGTTGCCGAACTATAACCACTGCCTCCAGCAGTAATAGTAACAGAATCAACAGGGAAGTTTCCACCATATAAGTTTCTATTACCATTAACTAATAAAGAACCTCTTAATGAACCATTAGATTGCAATGGATTTAAAACCATCGATGTTGTTGGATCTTCATCGGTATGATTTAATTCCAATTTAATTACTGGTCTAATATCTCTACCTCGAGTTTCGCTTGAAGCAGGAGAACCTATTTTTACAAGTGGATTTCTTACATATCCACTACCATCTTCGACAAGAGTAAATCCTGAAATTTCTCCTTCAGCATCTAATTGTAATGTAGCCGTTGCTTGTATATTTGAAGTAAGTAATACTCCTTCTTGGTCTGTGGCAGTAGGAGCATCAATAACTAAAGTCGGAGCGGTCTTATATCGCTTATCACCCAAATTACTTAAATATAGATTTTGTATTTTACTGTTATTTGGATTAGCTGCAGCAATTGCATTTGCTTGAGTATAATTTTTACCTTCATTAGTAACCGTAATAGAATCTATTTGGCCTTCATCATCAAGAGCACACGTTGCAGTAGCACTACTTCCTGTACCAGTAATTGTAATTGCTGGTGCAACTGCATAACCATAACCTTTATCTACAGTTGTAATTGCCTTTATCATGTTGGCACCAACTTCAGTAACTGCTGCAGTTGCTCCTGTTCCTGCGACAGAATTAAATGTTAATGTCGCACTACCACTTGCTGCAGCGCCTGAATTATGAGTTGGATCTGAATTTGATGAAGTAGTTCCTGCAGTAGTAACGGTGTACAAATTTGCACCATGTTTTATAATAGCACCTTGTGCAAATGCAGTACTTCGTGCATAAGGCACAAATCCAAGTGTAACTGTTACAACACCGGGAACACCGTAGTTTTCTCCGCTTGTAACCATATTAATGGCATTAACTGCTCCAGAATTTACTGTAGCAACAGCAGTAGCCGTAGTATAACCATCTGAATCAACGATATCAATTTTATTTGGTGCTACTGTATAACCAGATCCACCTGCTGTTACGCCAATTGAAATGATACCACCTTGTTTAGTAGTAACACTTAAAGTTGCACCACGATGAATTCTAGCTTCAACGTTAGGTGAGAAAGTAGCAACAAAAGCTTCTACTAATACTGGAAGATCTTCTGCACCAATTGTACCTGGTTGAAGACCTGGCATTGAACTTAATGTAAATCGATTTATACGAGAATATACATCTTCGAATAATTGACCGGTACCATTTGTGGCAGTACCTGAAACTCTTTGTCCATCTCCAAGTGCACTACGTGTTAATGCTATTAATATTAGAATCTCACCGAAGAACTTAAATCCTGCAGGATGCACAAGCTTTTCGAATGACGCATTCCATTTAGATAAGTTTTGGCCTGTTCTAATAAGATAAGAGAATTTTTGCCAGTAATTAGAATCTTGAACTCTTATACTTTTTTCTGATATTTTTCCTTTACGATCTAAGTATGCTGATGTTCCAATATCCCATGTACCATCACTTGGTTTTAGTGTAGAATCCCATGGATATATTACTTCAACTTCATCATTGAATAATAATCTAAAGAATACTTCTACTGAATCTTGAGCACCTTTAATTTTATAAAAATCTGTAATCGTTTTATATAGATTTCTTTTATCAACTGTAATATCTCTTGGCAATGAAGCAGCAATTTCTTTCTGCATTAATTGTAAATACTCATCGGCATTTTGATCAATATTCATTGCTTCTTCAATGGCATTAATAACATACGATGGACCAGGACCTACCCAATATTTTACGATGGTAGTAAGTGTCGCGGTTTTGGCATTATGTGCCGTTAATCCTGATACCGTAAATGTTTTACCAAGTGCAGAAGTACTATTTGCAAGAGTCCCAGGTAATTCGTTACCATTTGATATTGCAACATTCGTAGATGATAATGCAATCGTTGTGATTGAACCATCTGGATTTGTAACTGTTAACGTTGAGTTTGCGCCTTGACTATCAGAATAGAAATGATCATTTGAATTTTCAGGATCTAAAATTCTAAAGTTTGCTTTACCGCTTGTTATTACATCTGTATGAGTTTCAACTTCTTGATATATAAACTCTTTCATGTTTTGATACTTGTAATAGAATTCAAGCATCGTTTTTATTCCATCAGATTTTTCAAGTATCTCAGATGGAATTAGTTGATCGATTCGTATATCTTCTTTTGTCTTACGCTTAGTACTCGCTACAGATTCAAGATATCCTGGAGAATTTGCGTTAGATCCGTATCCTGACATTAGCTAGTCCTAAATCTTGTTGTTGTAGTATAATCAATTGTTCCTGCAGAACCTGATACGGCAATCGTATCTTCATCGGCCGATATTGTTACACGAGTATTATCAATTGAAAGTAACTGATCTCTTTTTGGTGCAATATCTAATGAGTTTGGTATGACCGTAATTCGAATTGCAGTTGTATCATCAGGTACAAAATTATTAAGAGTGATAGTTCCTTTTGTTGGATCAATTTCTCCTGCGTCTGCAATAACCTTTACTTCAACACCTGATACAAGTTTATATACATATACGTTTCTTTTTGTCGATGCAGATATTGCTTCGTCACCAAAGAAATGATCATCACCACTTAATTTAAATGCAGTACTTGCAATTACATTTTGATTTAGACCTGTTGGAACAAAGAATGAACCAGTAAAAACAAGGTCATGATTATTTACGACAGTTGATGGTGTAATTGTTTGGAATAAGAAAGGACGAACAGTACTATTCAAAATAGCAGGATCGGCCTTATCGATATCTTTTAAGAGAGAAGAGTGCCTGAATACACCATCGAATTTGTTTAAATCATTTAAACTGAAATCATCAATTGTATCTCTTACAACAGAGGTGAGTTCGACAGAAGTTCTATCTGTGAGATTCGGATTATATTTAAATGCCACGTCAAGTTCCAAGAATGTAAAGTTAGGATTTACAATTTCTGGTGTTATACTGACAACGTTTTTACCCTTTAATATGTTTGTTGTAATATCTGCTTTTTCTGCATTGGTTAAAACGTTTGCCGAAACTGGTTTAATACAAATATATATTTTACCATAATCAGGCGGATCATTATCTTCTCCACCCCATGTTGAGATGGCAGAGATATTAGAGAATTCACCCAATATAATAGAACGATAATCATCTGATGTTACCGCACGTTTCTGAGAAGTAAATGTCAGAGGAGCATTATAACGAATTGATTCTGTTGTTTCTGAATCTGCTCCACCTGTTGCCGCACTGACAATTGTTGCAGTGGTATTTGAGAATCCACCAATATTATCTGCGACAGTAAACGTCTTGGCACCATTTGATTCTGGACCATTTGAATAAAGATAATCGAGTGTAATGATATTATTATTCGAAGGTTTAAATCCAATCACGTTATCACCAAAATAAATTTCATAATATTCATTTGAATTTTCTTGAAGATGATAGATTTTTGTATCTGATTTGGCGGTCAAGAGAGAGGCGAATTTTGTATAGATGTCAAACGAACTTGATTCTTCGTTTGCCTGTACTCTTACTCTTAATGTGCTTGTATCGACGTCACTGTCTGGTATTTGATATTTCTGATTGACGATATCATTATCGACTCGAAATTTCATTGTCTTATATGTACCTTCTGCGATTTCGACATTTGAAAAAGTATATGTTTTTGATACAGGACTGGAGGCCGTAACGAGCGTGGCAGTCTGAGTGGCAAGGACGATATAATTAAATTCTTCACCGTCGACCAGCGTGGTGAGTTTTGTACCACGTGGAAGGGAAAGCGTCGTTGGAATTGTTCCGACTTCTGAAGTCACATTCACGACAATATTTACCGTTGCACGAGGAGCGAGTACGGATCGAGGTGTATAACCAAGCATCTTTGCTCGTGTTACCACATTCCCTCTGATTTGGGCAGAGTCCAGGAACGCTTCGCTTAATGCCAAATGGGCAGTCATCGCGTTATAATGTGTATTATAGGCAAGAACGTCTAAGAGAACGGAAAGACCCGACCCATCGAAATCGTAATCGCTAAATTCAGTTTGTTGTTTTAAATAGTTTTTGAGGTTCAGCTTTATCTGATCAAAATCTAATTCGGTTGTTTTTAAATTGGAACTCGCCATATTTTTACCTTATTCTTTGTAGTAATACTTCCACTTCTTCGGACGTATCGAATTCTTTTATATTAAATATCACATTAATACGATATGCATTTCTTTCTGAGAGATCAACCACCTGAACATTTTGTACTCGTATACGTGGTTCATGATTTACCAATACATTTCTTATTCCTTCTTTTAACGCAATTCTTGTAATGGCATCCGCGGGCTCAAATAACAATCCACGTAGATTGGCACCAAGAGTAGGTTGAAAAGGTCTCTCATAGAAATTACTGATTAATAGATTACGTACGGCATTCTTAATTGCTGCATCATCCTTTAAAGACATAATATCTTTACGAAAGGGATGCAACTTTAAGGATAGATCCAAATCAGACCAACCCTTTTTACGAGAAACTCTTGTATTCCTCTTTGTCTGAGGAAACGATGCCGTTTTATCTGATAATCTACTCATGTATCTATTTATATCCTTTACTATGTACTTTTTCGCTATATTGTGTTATAATAAAACCCTGGGCCTGTTTTTACCCGGGGGAAATTTTTTTCCTGGTAAAACCTGGAAAGTATTTCAGCTGGTTAAG
>Ga0163179_10000717_pt1 | contig 23606 bp, 20 predicted proteins | sample AtlANTMetagenome_FD_109643 | JGI IMG/M metagenome (GOLD analysis project Ga0163179, IMG submission 109643) | Marine eukaryotic phytoplankton communities from the Atlantic Ocean - Atlantic ANT 2 Metagenome | ecosystem: Environmental > Aquatic > Marine > Oceanic | place: North Atlantic Ocean...
AAAATATGAGCGCCCTAGCGAGCTAGGACAACTCGAAATTACCGTGACTCCCCGAATGCGACCTGGTTCTGAGATGATTGAACGATACGGCGAACTCGGTGTTGATCGCCTCGTGCTGCTTTCAGGGGCCCGCTCAGTCGACGAGTCCTTAGCATTTATTGAACACATACATGAAACGCTGATGAGCTGATGTCAACGCAACCACTCCACGGTCTTCGTGTCGTTGAATTATGTGAAGGAATAGCGGGCCCATGGGCGGGAAGGCTTCTCGCTGGCTACGGGGCCGACGTCATCAAAGTGGAGCCACCAGATGGTGATCGATCTCGGGCAATGGGTCCGTTCCCATCCGACGGCCCCAATCCGGAGACAGGCGCGTTGCATTTACACCTGAACACCGGGAAACGTTCCGTAGTCGGCAGCGTTGGGGACGAACTAATCGACCGCCTGATAGATGGAGCAGACATTGTTTTGCAATCCAGTGCGTTCATCAACCCCGAAGATATTGAACAAAACCATCCAGGACTAGTGCTCGTTACTGTCACATCTTTCGGCCTACTAGGCCGCTATAGCTGGTGCAAAGGAGAGGAGATAGTCCATTATGCGATGGGCGGACCAATGTCGGCTAGTGGAGAAGCTGGACGCGAACCCGTCAAAATGGGGGGCGACCTAGGTCAGTACCAATGTGGAACCCACACCGCTACAGCGGCGCTCGCAGCGGTCGCATCACAGCGACGTAACGGCCGTTCAATTCACGTGGATATGAGCAACATTGACACCCAAGTCACCTCAATTGATCGACGCATGACCTTTCTTCTCTATCACTCCTATCGGGGCGACAATGTGCCTCGCAGCGGAGGATATGCCACCTCTATTTTCCCAGGAGGGTGCCGCCCAGCTCTCGATGGCCATGTCCAGGTATCCACTCTGATGAACTGGCTACCGCGAATGTTGGGGGTAATGAACGACCCAGAAATGTCGTCGCTCTATGAAGACCCGACATGGATCGCCAACGAAGATCTTCCAGAAATAGCTGATGCACGCTTGTTGGAATGGACACTAGGACGTAATAGGCAAGAAGCCATGGAAGAAGCTCAAGCTGGTGGCTGGCCCATCACCGCAGTTAATCGCCCTATTGACTTGCTGACAGACCCCCACTTTGCCGAAAGAGGCTTCTTTGAAGAAGTCGAACAAACAAGAGCAGGTGTGACGGTTCAACCAGGCGGACCTATTCGCCTGACAGAAGGATGGAGCGTTGGACGGCCCGCACCCACCATTGGCCAACACCAAACAGAGCTCGCCGCTGAAAAGCCAAGAATTAAAGAAGCAACAGCAAAAATTGACGACGAACTCCCGCTAGCCGGGATTCGCGTACTCGATATGACCGTTGTCTGGGCTGGGCCTTACTCCACTCAGATACTTGGAGATCTCGGAGCCGACGTAGTCCGAGTAGATAACCCGTGGGTGTTCCCAACTGCCACGAGAGGCTACTTCCCTCGCCCAACAAAAGAGATGATCGCCAATCTGGGTGGAATTGGTGGTGGCTACCCGGACGCAGAACCGGGAGAACGTCCCTGGAACAGATTTGCTCTCTTTAATGCTCATGCAAGAAACAAGCGGAGCATCACACTGGATCTGCGTCAGGATCGAGGCAAAGAAGCCTTCCTACAGCTCGTCGATATCAGCGACGTGCTTATTGAAAACAACTCTGTCGATTTGATGGATCGACTAGGAATCGGTTGGGATGAAGTACACGCCCGAAATCCGAAATTAATTATGATTCGAATGCCATCAGTTGGTCTAGAGGGCCCATACAGATCATTCCTTGGATTCGGCGTCAACTTTGAAGCTCTCTGCGGTTTGGGCGCGATTCGGGGCTACCAAGACGCCGACCTATCTGAAAACGAGGCCGTCTACCATATGGACGCAGCATCAGGGGCAGCCGGAGCTTTTGCTGCGCTCATGGCCCTGCGCCGACGAGAAAGCACCGGAATCGGCGAATTAGTAGAAATCTCACAAGCCGAAAATATGCTGAACCACATCGGCGAGTTCCTGATCGATGCAGGACGAACTGGAACAGTCCATCAACCCCTTGGTAATCGACACCGCGTCTATGCACCACAAGGTTGCTACCCCTGTCTAGGAGATGATCAATGGGCGGTGATATCTGTAACTAATGATCAGCAATGGCAAGCATTAGTAGAAATTTTGGAATCACCGTCTTGGGCTACAAACGAAGAACTCACAACGGTTGAAGGGCGACAACAACGCCACGATGAAATCGACGAACACCTGAGCGCATGGACAGCCAAACACACGGCCCACCAAATATTTGAAACATGCCAACGAGCGGGTATCCCTGCCGCACCAGTCCTGCACGAAGATGAAACATTCGATGAACCACACTTTCGAGAACGAGGCCTCTTCGCTCTTAATGGCAACACAGACGCAGGAATGCACGAATACCCGACACACATATGGCGATGGACCGGACCCGACATGCGATTCGAAGCTCTCCCGGTTCTAGGTGGAGACAACGAGGCTGTATTTAAAGACCTCTTAGGAATGAGCGATGCTGACTACCAACTGATGGTCGAAGATGGTCACATCCAGCTTGACTATCTTCAGCCAGACGGGACAGCACACTGATAGCAGCAGGTGTCAGTCAGGTCGATCAAGTCGAAACCGGTCGCGAGTCGTTGCGTAATCGGTACCAGCCAGACGACCTAAGGCGTCAAGTTCTGCCGGGTCTATTCGGGTCCCATCTAAGACATCGCTATCTATGTGAAATGCGAGTACCTCACCAAAGGTGATCGCGTGATGCAAACCGTCGGGGTCACCGAATTGAACTTCATGAACGGCCTTACATTCAATAATGGCCTTGGCTTCCTCAACTCCGGGTGCGTTGACCTGGCCAAACTCAACAGCGGTAAGGCCGGTCTTTTCGAACTCATCAACATCAGGAGTTAGCGTCGCAGAAGAATCATTCATCGCAACAGCTAAATCGTGATCCACAAGACTTGCTGTGAACTCGCCGGTGTCTCGAATGTTTTGCAGCGAATCCTTAATCACTCCACCAAACACCCCAGTAGAAAACATAAGCACCGGAGGATTAGTCGCTACAGCGTTAAAGAATGAATACGGAGCCAAATTAGGCACGCCGTCAACGCTCGTAGTCCCAATCCAACCGATAGGACGAGGCACGATAAGGCCCGTAGTGAGCTTGTATCGATCCGCAGTATCAAGGTCGTCGACTAGAAAAGAAGTTCGATCCACGTTGCTCAACCTTCCCTCACACGGAAACGGAGCAGAGGAGGACCACTTTCCCCGTCTCGGTTCGTAGCTTCTTCAAACACAGCCTCAACACGATCACCAATAGAAACATGTTCAGGGTCACAGTCAACAATGTTGGTCATCACACGTGGGCCCTCCTCTAACTCCACATAGGCCAAAACAAAAGGAGTTACCTTGCCCCACCCGCCAGGTATGCGTCTCGTGACGGTGCAGCTGTATACAGAGCCCTTTCCCGAAGCCTCAAACCAACTCACATCTTGAGAACTGCACTCCGGACATATTTGTCTAGGAAACCAAATAACAAATCCGCAATCACCACAACGAGGTAATACAAGGCGACCCTGTCGTGCACCATCAAAGAACGGCGTGTTTTCGGAGTTCGGTTCAGGGGCCTTCGCTGGAAGTTTCATAGCGACCTTCCCAACACCAATGTTGAACTTGCTGACCGTGTCGCCAGACTTCCTCCAGTTCCATGAGCAACAGCCAATTCACAGTCGGGTACCTGGACTTTGGCGTGCGCCTCACTCCGTAGCTGACGGACAGCTTCGATCACCTTGGTCATTCCACCTCTGTTGGCCGGATGGTTATTACACAAACCGCCACCATCGGTATTGAAGGGAAGTTCGCCGTGAGGTGCACGTAACGCTCCCGAGGCTATGAACTCACCCCCAGCTCCGCGCTCACAAAACCCCAAATCCTCCAACGTGATCAAGACCGTGATGGTGAAACTGTCATAGATCGACACGTAATCGATGTCATTGGGAGTCACGCCAGCTTCAGCGAATGCGAGGGGACCCGAGCGCACAGCCCCAGTGTGGGTCAAGTCAATTCGGCCGGACTGCGAAGACTTCACGAAAGATCCCGTACCGAGGATAGGGATTGAATGTCGGGTCAAACGATTAGCGACTGACTCGCTGACGATGACCATAGCCCCCCCACCATCGGTAATCACGCAGCAATCCAGACGGTGCAGTGGGTCCGAAATCATCGGAGATTCCATGACCTCTTCGACAGTCACCACATCTTGTAGAAACGCGTGAGAGTTGTGCTGTGCGTGAGTCGACGCTGCCACCTTCACTTCGGCAAGTTGCTCAGACGTCGTGCCAAATTCGTGCATGTGGCGTTGAGCAGCTAAGGCATAACCGCCTGGTACTGACATGCCCCATTGGCTTTCAAACGGAGCCTCCGGGGCGTCTCCGACACGGCCACTCCCGCCAGGACCGGAGCCACCGGTGCGAGGTTTTCCGGCCAAGGTGATTAATGCGACATCTATATGGCCGGCTGCGATGGCGGTGGCGGCATGCTGTGCGTGTACAAGATACGAGGAGCCGCCGGTTTCGGTGTCGTTCACGTAATGGCAGTTCAAACCCAAATAGTCGACCATTGACAGCACCCCGAAACCGGGCGCATCACCCGCCGAGTAATACGCGTCAACATCAGACGTCGAGAGACCGGCATCAGTTAGGGCACCAAGTGCAACATCTGCGTGAATCTGGGGAAGAGTTCGGTCAGGTAAATGTCTCCCAGGATGTTCATACACACCTGCGATGAACGCTTTGCCTTTTATGCTCACCTACTGGAAGCTAGCGGGGATATGAATAAATTGCCGGATTGGAATAAGCCGAGACACGATCAGAGCGGCGACGTAATCATGGTTCTCAACTAGTTATGACAAATAGCTCGCGCCGCAAGTGGTGGGTTCTCGGATCTTTATGGGCTCTCTATGCCTCGTTTGGTTTAGTCGCAGGGTCACTAGCTCCGCTCCTCAGTCAGATTCGATTAGACCTTGATATGTCTCATGCAGCGATGGGAGCTGCCCTAGGTGCATGGCCGTTCGTGTATTTAGCTGTTTCAGCTATCGCTGGAAAACTGTTGGACCGCTACGGGCTGCATATTTGCTTAGCTTCAGGAGCTGTTTTAATAAGTGCCTCAGCGTTGCTTCGTGCTGGGGCCCAATCTGGAACAGGCTTATGGTTCGCTGTTGCAGTATTTGGGCTTGGAGGCCCATTCATATCTATTGGAGCGCCCAAGTTGGTAACCGAATGGTTCACTGCTGAGGAACGAGGATTTGCAGTTGGGTTATACAGCACAGCTGCGTCGCTTGGCGCAATTACTGCTTTAGTCATAGCGGATCCCCTACGTGTGGCTACTGGCCATTGGCGTTGGGTGATGGTGATCTTCGCAGCGGTATCTCTTACCAGTGGGTTGTTGTGGGTTGTTGTGAGTAGCCAGAACCCCCTTCCTAATGACCCTGATCTGATTGGCGATCAGGGTGAAGGACTTTGGCGTGATCCAACGGTGAGAAGAATCTTGGTTCTAGCCTTCGCTATCTTCTTTGTTGGTCACGCGCTTAACGGATGGATGCCCGAAATGTTGCGTGCAGGACCTTGGTCTAGTCGGGGTGCTGCGTGGCTAACTGCAGGTGGAGTGACGATTGGTGTTATCGGATCTCTGATCATTCCTGGACGCGTGAGTGCTTATAAGCGCCCCCAATTTTTGATCATGATGTTCGTAGCGATGGGAGTGTCTGTCTGGGCTTTGTCGGCCTCATCGCAAACGCTCCACGTCCTGGCGATAGCGGTTATAGGGACAGTGAGAGTGTGCAGTGTTCCTATGGCGATGTTGTTGTTGATGTCGAGTCGGTCGGTTCCTGATGCTCGAATGGGCGCTGCCGGCGGGCTTTTCTTTACAGCTGGAGAACTTGGGGGAGTGTCGGGTCCCTGGGTTATTGGTATTGCCCGCCAAAACTCTGCGGACTTTGGGTCCTCAGTCGCCGTATTGTCTCTGGTGGCGATTGTCTCTGCAATTGCTTGCTGGCGTTTTTGGAGATCAGGATTCTTAAACCATGCTGAATAATTATTGTGGTCGCGAAGTAAGTAAATGAGCAGCCAGGAAACTCAAGACAGATGGGATGCCATATACGGTGAACATCGAAGTGTTGGACAACCTGATTCGTTTGTAACCACATCAGAATTTCTTCCATCACCCCCGGCTACGGCAGTTGATCTCGCGGGAGGAACGGGAGCCACTGCTCTGTGGTTAGCGGCCAACGGGTTTCAGGTTTCTTTGGTCGAAATATCTGAGGTGGCTATACGTGTAGCTGAAGCAGAAGCAGTTCGTAGGGGACTTCAGTTGTCGACAGTTCACCATGACCTGGAGTCGTCTAAGCAGCTTTTGGACCGTTGGGATGTGGCGATCTGCTGCAACTTTCTTGATCGTTCGCTGTATCCCTTACTGCGTAACTATGTGACTCCCAACGGAGTGCTATTCGTAAAAGTAGCCACCGTTACTAATTTGGAACGTCACGATAAACCAAGTCGACGCTTCCTCGTCGAAACAGGGGAGCTTCCACGTTTACTTCCAGGTTTCGAACCACTTTCTTTTGTTGAAGACTGGTTCGATGACCGGCATGAAGTTCGAATGGTTTGCCGACGCGTCGTCAACTGACGGGTTAGCGAACAGAAACTAAGTCCACGACGAAGATGAGATGCTCGTTTGGGCCTATGACGCCGCCTGCGCCGGCAGTCCCATAAGCCAAAGCTGGAGGAATAGTGAGTTGGCGACGTCCTCCAACGCGCATACCTACTACCCCTTGGTCCCAACCTGAAATAACTTGCCCACCTCCGAGTTTGAAACTGAAGGTTTGGCCACGGTTCCAAGAAGCATCGAACTCGTTACCGGTGTTCCAAGACACTCCGACATAATGCACTTCTGCGACATGGCCGGATTCAGCTTGATCGCCGTCCCCATTAATAATGTCGACTATGCCTAGCTGTTTGCCGGTCGGGTCGCCTTCGGGAACTTCTACTTGGGGCTTTTCACTCATGGCAGCAGCGTAAGCGGCAACTGCTGTAGAAGAAAGTCAGTCGAGCCCTTCTAAGAAGTTCACCATTGCAGAATTGACCTCTGATGAACATTCTTGTTGGAGCCAGTGACCGGCACCCTCAATGATTTCGCAGTGACGTAGATCACCTAAAGCTTGTTGCATGCTGCTGATCGCTTCTGGAGTGTTCCCTGCAATCAAGTCTGTTGAGCCACCCATATAGAACGAAGGCTGGTTTATGGTCGACCCGAGGAAAGGAGCCGTGATAGCAGGCAGCCTGTTGATATTGCGATACCAATTCAAACCCCCTCGAAAACCTGTCCGAGTTATCTCGTCAACATAGAAGTGGAGATCTTCCTCCGTCAGCCACAAAGGCAGTTCTTCGGGCGACACCAGCTGATCCGTCATAGCTTCGCCAGCCGGGAAGTGACCATCAAACGGCTCATTTATGTCGCCGTTTCGGAGAGCGTCACCACTGATGACATACAAGAAACCCCGCATAGTTTTATGAATGTCAGCTTCAAGATCCGCTTCTGCCTTACCTGGCTCTTGGAAGAACAACCGGTAATAGTCCCGATCAGGTCCCGCTGTTTGAGCCATTAAACCGTTCAGGTCAATACCTTCGGGAAGAGCACCTATCGGGCCCGTGTACGGCACACTTAAACAAGCGACAGCACGAAACAAATCGGGACGCATGAGAGCGGCAAACCAAGCAACGGGTGCACCCCAATCGTGGCCAGCTACCACTACTGGTCCTTGATTTAGGTGATTAGCGACAGCAACGACATCTCCGACGAGGTGGTTGATGTCGTAGGCCTCTATTGCCTGTGGCGCACTTGTTTTCCCATAACCACGCATCGACATGGCAACAGCTTGATACCCGGCCTGAGCTAGGGCATCTATTTGATGTCGCCACGAATACCAGCTTTCAGGGAAGCCATGACACATTACGACTACTGGACCTTGCCCTTTGGTTACGTAATGGATTTCTATTCCATTGCCTTGAATGACGTGTTCTTCCAGATCGCTAATCATTGACAGAGTTTGCCACTACTTGCACCGGTCACCGCAATCTAGGGTGAAGCTATGAGTGAATTGAGATTTGATGGCAGGGTCGCCTTAGTAACTGGTGCCGGCGGCGGACTTGGCCGAGAACATGCGCTCCTGCTCGCATCGCGTGGCGCAGCGGTAGTCGTGAATGACTTGGGATCGCCAACCATGGGGGGACAAGATCATGACCCAAGCCCAGCCGAAGCAGTTGTTGAAGAAATACGAGCCGCAGGTGGCGTTGCAGCCGCAAACAGCGATTCAGTAGCAACACGTGAGGGAGCCGACTCGATGGTCGCCGCCACATTGGAAGAATTCGGTCAACTCGACATTGTCATCAACAACGCTGGAATAATCCGCAACCGAACATTCCTAAATATCAACGAATACGAATTCGAGCCGGTTATTGATGTTCACGTCAAAGGATGTTTCTTCGTTACCCGCCCAGCGTACGAACATATGAAATCTGTTGGCTATGGGCGAATCGTCAACACCAGTTCGGGATCTGGGTTGTTCGGATCGTTCGGCCAGAGCGCCTACTCTGCAGCCAAAGCAGCCATATACGGGTTTACTCGGACACTTGCGATCGAAGGATCTCGGTACGGGGTGCATGTCAATGCGATAGCGCCAGGAGCATTGACCCGAATGACCGGTGACGTTCTCGGTGACGACGGCGAGATCGCGGACATGACTGGTCTCACCGGACAGGACCTCCTGATGCAGTTAGGTCCGCAACAGGTTGCACCCGCTGTGGTGTACCTCGCACATGAATCATGTTCGCTCAACGGCGAGACGCTCTCGGCTTCTGGAGGCAGAGTAGGTCGAGCGTTCATGGGGGTAACTAAGGGAATATATGAAGAAGATCTGACCCTTGAATCGGTAGCGGAACGCATAGATGAAATATGTGACGAAGATGACTACGTGGTGCCCGACAACGTCGACCAAGAAATGCAGCTACTACTAGAGCATCTCAACACCGATAACTCATGATCGATTAAGCGGTGAGTGCCGCTAACGCTGTTTCGTACTCTGCTTGTTCTAAGCCGTGCGGGTATGCGCATACCAGGTCTATTCCGGCTTCGGCCCAGGCATTAAGTTGTTCTTTTGCGTGACCGAGATCGTCGCTGCGTAAACATGTTCCGGCAACGACATCTTCGGGTGTCATCAAACCTTGGCGAACGAAATGATGATGGTAATTAGCCATAGCGTCATAATTCACAGCGTCGGTGTGCAGCGCTTCATACGGGCTGAGACGCACATATAGAACTGTGTAGGGAGTGCGCCCATTGGCTTGCCCAGCATTCCGAGCAAGATCGATAGTTTCTCGGGCGTGTTGGGGGGTTAACCAGTTCAACACCAAACCGTCCGAACGAGATGCACCTAACTCGACCATTTTGGGTCCCAGTGCCCCAACTAGTACAGGAAAGCTTTGGCCGAAGGTCAGGCCGAAGCGCGCTTGGCCCATCAGTTCGTCACACGCGATTTCTGTCCAACGCAGCGGTGATGTGGGGAATGGAACACCGAGGCGGTCAGCGGCTTCACGGTGTGAAACTCCGATTCCTAATGAGAATCTTCCTTCTGACTGTTCCTGAAGAGTTGCTGCAGATAAAGCGAGGTGGGGTAGTGACCGAAACGGTGCAGCGGCAACACCTACTGCTCCGCCAACATGTTCGGTTTCCGCGAACATCGCAGCGAGACTTATCCACGGACTTCTCCCCGCCAGCCCTCCGTTAGGGGTTCGGTTACCTGTTTCGGGGAGATATATCGAAGAATATCCGTGGTCTTCGGCGAACTTTCCTAACTGAACCACTTGGGTTACTGGTAGATCTCGCATACAGATACCTAATTCCATAACCCCTACCTTCAAATGATGTTCACCTCTGAATCTATGGGAGATCCTGTTAACGGGGCGACTCTCAACAAAACGGAAGATCATTAGTGACCGGAACCACTCTGCGATGAGACTACGATTCCGCTCAGATTCATTTTTAGAAGGCGACGCTTGTGCCAGATCTAGCCGACAAAGATCCCAACTATTGGGTGCTGTCCATTGACGATGATCCTTTTCTTCGGCTTGGACTTGAAAGCGCACTGGGTCAGACAAAAGACATTGAATTGTTCTCTGCGTCGTCTGCGAGCGAAGGCCTGAAACTCTTTGTAGAACTGTGGAATAACTCCAGCGGGGACGCCACTCGTAAACCAAGTCTGGTTCTATTGGATCAAGAGTTACAGGGCGGCGAAAAAGGCACCGATCTTTTGAGTGACATCATCGATTTTTGCGGTGGGGTTCCGCGCGACGCGGCAAAGGTTTGCATGCTCTCGGCTAGTCAGCAGCAAAGAGACTGGGTTAAAGCTTTCGAACTAGGCGCTATCGGTTGGATTGATAAAGCGGCTGTAACGAACCTCAATGAATTTCCGGGTCGGCTTCGAGACATCATCAACAACCGGCAAGTGGAGTGGGAAGGATCCCAAGCCCAATACATCATGCGAGTTCAACAGAACATGGACCAACGACCGGTGCTCACTCCCAGGATGAAACAGATCCTTGTAGAAACTGCTCGCCAAGGCGACTTAAAAGCAGCGGCATCAGAGATTGGTATTGCCTACAACACCGCGCGAGCAACATTGGGAACGGTTTTCGAAAAGCTTGGGACTAAAAATCAGGCGTCGGCGGTTGCGACTGCGATTCACTACGAATTGATAACTGCCGAAGAGTGTCTTCCGGTGATCTGAAAAATGGCCCGTATTCTTGTTGAAACGACGACCGTCAACTGGACTGAGACCACCTGGGGACAGGTGGTCTTAGCGGCAGTGTTGATCTTGCTTGTGAACTCGATAATTTTTTTTCCCCGTCGATTGTTTCGTATTCGTAAGCAACGGAAATTGGAAGTCGTACCCAAAGTAAGAGGGCTGTCTCTCACCGACATGGACGAGAAGCATTTCCAGTTGCGGGTATCGGCAGCACCCCAACCTTTAGTTGAAGCAGGTTTACGATTGGCGGTCGCAGTCCAAGGCACAAACGACATGGCGCGCCAAGTTGTTACTGAGCCAACTCCAGTTCCCCAAAACACATTGGTGGTGCCCCGAGATTTAGCGCCTATCGGCTCCACGTTATGGGTGAACTGGGTACTAGATGGTCGCGTTGGTCCCGGAGCGTCTATTCGTGTGTCTCGAAGCCTTTAAAAAGCCTGGCCTTTTGTGTTCCTAAATCCGGGACTACTTGAGTGAATTGAGATATTTAGCTCGGTCTTTGTCGGAGAAATCAGCGGGCACATGGATGTGCTCGTTAATTCCAACCCGCCAATGATTGTCTTTATCAACCCATACCCCATCGCGTTTGACTAAGAGAGCATCGCAGACATCGCATCGAACACCACGTCGGCCGAATAGCAAACCGAAGATCCAGATCCCTAATGCGCCACGCAAAAGCCAACTTAGAAGACTAGGGCCAGCTAAAGATGCAGCTGTTGCTGCTAGACCGACCGCTGCAACAAGTGCCGCTGCAGCGATAGCAGCTGGAGGTAGATCACCTATGGCGTTAATAAATCCGGTGCCTGAGCTCGAAACTCCCGGTGTTGCTTGGGGAGTTTGAACCGCACCTTCAGCGTTGTCAGCCGAATCGGACCCAGCTTCGTCGCTGCCATCGCCAGCACCTGGAGTGTTTGAAGGTTCATCTGTAGGAGCGAACCCTGAGCCAGGTATTCCTTGTTCTTGGTCGTCTGGTATGCCGTTTCCGTCAGAGTCGAGGTCCTCACCGTCAGGTATTCCGTCACCGTCGGTGTCTGGGTTGCTGGGGTCGGGGTCGAATCCGTCAGGTAACCCGTCGCTGTCAGAGTCGGGGTCTGATGGGTCAGGGTCGTCGCCATCTGTGATTCCGTCGCCGTCGCAATCCTCAGCTAGTTCGCAGCCAGGAGTTTCTTCGTTATCAGGTATTCCGTCGCCGTCGCTGTCAAGGTTTGGGTCCTCTGCAGGAAGGTCAGTGATTACGTCAGGTTGAGGCTTCTCCTCTTCTGGTGGATCCTGAATGGGTGGTGGGTCCGGTGCTGGAGGGTTGTCAGGCTTGACTGGTTCGAGCGGTTCCTTTTCCGGTAGCGGGTCAATTTCAGTGTTGTTGTTGTTGTCGGTGCAACGGGGATCTTGGATGCATCCGTCTTGTTCTTGGTTATCTGGAGTCCCGTCACCATCACAGTCGGCTACCAGAATGCAGGCCGGAATCTCATTGTTGTCGTTAATGCCGTCGTTGTCGCAGTCTGGGTCTTCGACACAACCATCTACTTCGTTTTCATTCAAAATGCCGTCACCATCAAGGTCGGGGTCAGGTGGAGGTGGAAGGAGGTCGTCGTTTGCGTTAATGACGTCAACGATCTTGTTTGCCAACGACGCGTACTCATATGACGAGTTCTCATGGTCGATTGACACGTTTATGTAACTGGTGATGTCGCCGTCAGGATCTGCGTCGTCGAGACCGGTAGCTGTCACCCGCCGTGGGGTGTCCCAGGTGTCTTTATCGAAGATCACCACGGTTTTGTTGATCGATATTTCGGTTGCGTCTGTGATGGTTATGTTGAACGTCACTGGCGCAGTTGGCTTTGAATCCAGCACGACCATGAATTTGTCTTTAGCGCCTTCCTCGTCGGTGTATAGCGTGGTCTTGGTGAGAGTGAAGCCAGCTGCATCTGGACAAACCTGATCGAACACTGGATAGATCTGAGGGTCCGTTGCCGCCCCGGGATGAGCAAACGCTAAGTACACGTCATAGTCATCAAGGTTCCATGTATGTCCATCAATTCGTGTATCAGGTGCATACACAGGAACGCCACCTGGGTTTGAATTGGTGTTGTACGCGATGGTGGTTTGTCGGAAATAGAACCCGAGAGGTAGGTCTGCCGTAGCGTCGATATCAGCTATTCCTTCGTCCCACCCGCGTAGTTTGAAGTTTTCTGGCTGGTCGGACGACCCTCCATCGCTGTCAATTAGGTAGCCGTCTTGCCACAGAATGTTGTAGTTCGGTAGCGTCCCATCGGCGCCCGTATGGTTTATCCGAATGGCTTCGTCTACTCCAAGAGTGTCGCCGTCGGCATTGGTGAGGTTGTCTTTTAGGACCAGATACTGCCTAACGGCAAGCCCTGGCTGAGGTGTGACTTCCCAACGACCGCCCGCACATAGTGGTTCGTTCCAAACAACTTCCCCACCTGGACCTATCAAATAGGTTCCATCGTCATCTTGGATGGCTTCTGGGGTGATGATGGAGTAACCGTCAGGGGCTACTTGTGGTTTGTCCGTAGGTGTCCCGACGTCTATTTTCCCGTCGAGGGTGTATCGAGCGACGAACGCATCAGTGTTCGCGATAGAAGTTTTGTGGTGGTAAGCGAGGGTTCCATCGTCCGTTGATCCGAACCATGTGGACCATTGGGTGCGGCCGGCTGCGTGAACTCTGTCTTCTGGCCCGTAAGCAACCCCGTGGGTCCACGAGTACTGATACTTATCAGTGTCGTCGCCGTGTATTGCTTGTTTGTTCACCCACCGCCAATTTTCAGACAGGTCATCTGTGTCAAGTGTGAGAACCCAACCGTTACTACCGCCGCCTTTTGCTGCGGTTAAACTCGCCGCTGACTGTGGAATACCGCTATCAACGATAGCTAGTTCTGAGCCATCACTGTTGATGGCTAGGGAAGGGCCGTAAACCTTTTCTAAGTGAACGTCGAGCAGCTTGAGAGACTTGAGGTTACCGAGTCGGTCTGTGTGTAGTAGGTAGTGGTCATCATTAACTGCACCACCATTTTCGTGTTGATCACATTCAACTAGTCCGCCGCCTTCAGTGAACCTTGAGAAATCGCCGATAAGAGGGAAATCTTTGTTGGGGATCTGTGGAGCGAAGAACCAACGGTCCTCGTCGCCACAATCGTTGGGGTTCTTTATTGTATTTTCCCAAAGACCCAAGATGTATAGATCACCAGTAACTGGGTGTTCGACTATTTGTTGGGCGGAACTTCGCTGAACATAGGAACCGATCTCTCGTACGTACTCAACAGAGCCGTTTGAGTTATCGAAGAACGCCATATAGCTGCGCATTCCGAGGGTGAGATGATTAGCGAAACTGCTCCCAAGTTCATATGAACCTGGAGCTGGCCTGCCCACTACGTTCCCGGCATCAGTGCAGGCCCATGTTGGTGTTCCTGAATAGGCGCCAACGACCACGACCCGGCCATCTGAAGTGAACTTGGCATCCCAAGCTCCTGAATGATCGTAAGTACCGCACTTATTGAGTCGCCTAGACCAAACTAAATCACCGTTAGCTTTGTATTTACCTATGTATGGGGTGGTTAATTTAGAGAGAACGGTTGGGCCTGTGTGGTCATTCATGTCCATCCACGTATGACCATGATTCCTACCAGCGATCAAAACATCTCCATTGTTGTCAATGTCAATCGACTCGAAATATGAGGACGTGGAAGCTTTCAGAATTTTGATATGGCGAGTAGTGCCGTCAGGGTTAATAGTGACCCACTGCCCATTGCCCTTCGTAGGTTGGTAATCCATGATGTAATCGCCATCTATTAACGACCCATCGGCATTCACACTTGGCCGGACTGGGTCGCCTGCCTTGTGATGCCATGCGTGTCCCAATCCCTTGTAGCGACCGATGATGTGAACAGTTCCATCAGAAGCAACAGCGATGTCGTCCCACCATCCATGGCCACCCACCGTGCGTCGTAGTTCCCATACCCACTGCATTTGGCCGTCTTTATCTACTTTGGTAACGAGAAGATTCTCGCCTTGTGTAGTGCCTCGCCCAACGACGTAATCCTCAGTCACACCGAGCTGTCGTACGTGAGTCAGTTTTTGAGTCTGATTTACGACTGAAGCGGTGTAGATGCTGCCTTCATCGTCAACAGCTACTTCCATTGTTATGCCGTAGTCGGTACTTATGGCAGGAGAGAAAAGAGCAGCCTCAGCAAAGTCGGTGCCTATATACGGTGCCACGTTCGCAGATGCTTGACTCGCAGGCAACAAAGGGAATATCACTGCCAGCACTGCTGTAGCTGCTAGAGCCCTAATGATTTTCTTCATTTTTTGGTCTCCTCGGTTCAGTTTGATTGTATGAATGTTGGCTGTGCCGCAATATGGGGCAATCGCGTGTACGGGACTAGCGCAAATGGGTTACTTCGCTGTTGATTGAATGATTTCTGTCATGGTTGTCTATTGGATAGGTCGCTCACTGGACCCAAGCTTTGTGTTTGCGTACGAAATCCAGGTGGAGTGCAGAGAGGATCTGTTACGCAGGTTTTGTTTTCTTCGTCTTTGTCGTTGACGCCGTCGTAGTCGCAGTCGGGTTTTAGAATGCAGTCAACTACCTCGCTGCCGTCTGGGATCCCGTCGTTGTCGCAGTCTGAAGTAGTGACACATTTTTTAGAAATTGAGTATTCAAAGGCATCAGTTAGGCCATCTCGGTCGGTGTCTGCTCGTGATTTCCCACAGATGGGGTTTTGGATACATCCAGTTGGTTCTGAGGCGTCGCCTACTCCATCGCCATCGCAGTCAGCCATCAAAATGCAGGCAATCAACTCATCAGCGTCGCCTATCCCGTCACTGTCGCAGTCTGGGTTGTTGACGCATTGGGCGAGTTCGTCTTTGTCGTTTATTCCGTCGTTGTCGCTATCGAGAGCTGACAGAGTGCACTTGGGGTCTTGAATGCAAGCCTTGTCGCGTTCATCGACGTCATTGACTCCGTCACCGTCGCAGTCAGACATCAACATGCACGCAAAGATTTCGGCCCCATCGCCAACGCCATCGTCATCACAGTCAGGGTTAGTGATGCATTGGGCGAGTTCGTCCGGGTCCATGAGTCCGTCGAAGTCACAGTCGGGAAGCGTTGAGCATCCCGGTTTCTCGTCCCAGTTGTAGATCCCATCAGAGTCGAAGTCAGGGTCAGCGGGAATTGCTACAGCGTCGTTGTCGGCGACAGTGAACTCGACGACCTGGTTGCCCAACGGATCGTAGGTGTTGTCAGAAGCCGGGTCATTGATTGCGGTAGTCAGATTCACTGCTGTGTTGCCGTCAGCGTCGGTGTCATCGACCGCGGTCAATGTGATCTGTTGCGTTGTGGACCAGTTTCCAGCAGTGAACGTGATCGTGACAGAACTCAAAGACAGTTCGCTTGCGTCAGAAGTAGTTACATCGATCATCACGTTCGTCGTGGGGGCCGTCTGCAAGCGAACTGACACGGTGACCGTCGCACCTTCAGTCACATTGGTAGCACTTGGGGTAACGGTGAACGCAGCGTCGTCATTATCCGTGTTCGCAACAGCGAACGTCTGGTTAGCGACATTGTCGAACTCGTTGCTCGAGCTTTCGTCGACTACTGCAATCGTGATCGTCGAGTTCACATTGCCATCATCTACATCGTCGTTGACTCCAGTGAGCGTCACAGTTTGGGCTGTGCTCCAGTTGGCGTTGGTAAATGTCACTGTCGCCGAACCGGTTGTTACTTCGCCGGTATCTGACGACACAACGCTCAACACCACGTCAGAGGCAGGTTCGGCGTTTAAGACCAGTGTGAAGTCATCGGTGTCGGAGCCTTCGGTGACCGAGGTAGCCCCACCAGATTGGGTGATAGTGAACCCAGCCGTGTCGTTGTCGGTATTCACCGCCGCAACCGTTTGATTAGCGACATTGTCATAGGAGTCGTGTGAATCAGCGTCGACGACAGCCAACGTGACCGTCACACTGATGTTGCCGTCATCCAAATCGTCGTTAATGCCGGTGACTGTCACGGTTTGGGCGTTGTTCCAGTTCCCGTTCGTGAACGTCAACTGCGCCTTATCGACCGTTGCTTCACCGGTATCACCAGACACAACACTCAAAACAACGTCGGTTGCTGGCTGAGCAGTGAGCGACACAGTGAACGTGTCAGTTGAACCAGTTTCTGCAACTCCTGTCGAGCCTCCAGATTGGGTGACCGTGAACCCAGCCGAATCGTTGTCAGCCGTGGTGTTCTGCACCACAACGTCAGAAACCGGGTCATAGGTGTTATCGGATTGTCCGTCGATGACCGACAACGTGATGTTGTGGGTAATGTCGCCATCCACAGCCCCGTCGTTCACACCGGTGACGGTCACGGTTTGTGGTGTGTTCCAGTTGTTGGTGGTGAACGCCAACTCGCCCGATGAAACAGTCGCTTCACCGGTATCAGCGGACACCACTGAAATATCTACGTCTGTTGCAGGGTCAGTGGTCAGGACAACAGTGAAGCTGTCAGTAGTTCCTGCTTCAGAAACACTGGTGGTAGTTTTCGACAAAGTGATCGCGGCGGTGTCGTTATCGGTGATGTTGTATGCGAAGGTGCCAGTTGTTCGATACACGGACCACACCACGGTCGATCCGAATGTGGTTCCCTCTTCCAGGTTGTTGTCAGCGATGGACAGGGTCACGTTTTGAGCGGTGTTGTAATTGTTGTTTGTGAACGTAATTGAGCTCGGACTAAACGAAGCCCCGGCATAGGGACTAGAGAAGCTCACGGTTTCGGAGTTCACCGGTGGAGCACCGAGCTTCACATCGAATGTGGTCGATGAGCCTTCGGGGATCGTCGGTGTTCCTTTGGTGTGTTGAGGATCGTTTGACCCAATCGCTAAGACTGATGCTCGTGTTTCGTCCCCGACGTTCTTATCGACTTCGTTGCGGGAGGCGAACCCAAAGTAAAGACGGTCGTCACCAGTGCAGGCTGTACCTGTTTCCCCGTTTGGAACTTCGCTTTCATCAGACCATCTAAGTTTCCCGTCAGAACCCCATACGTATCGTTGCTCTGCGTCGCCGCTTGCAGCGAAATCCATGTCAGACAGAGCTGTCCAGTTTTTGTTGCCGAACTGAGAACGCCAAAACGAAGTGTTGCCGTCATCGTCGTTACTTGAACCCACCCACACCTGTGAAGCCCATACCCCAGCAGCACCCAATGATCGGATGTAATTACCGATGTCACCACCGTGGTTCGCAAGCGCTGTCGGGTCGATGCAGTACCAGCGGACAGCTACACCATTTTTAGGGTCAATAATGTATTGTTCGCCGGGTTCCATGTAATCGGTCATGACCACTTCAGCCGGGAAAGCTTTGAGGTTGAGGCCGTCTACTGCACCATTGATATGGTCCCATCCGGCTGAGACGTTGTGGTCGTCGTCCCAAATCACAACATTCTTCTGGACACTCATGGTTCCGTACATGTCATCTGAAGCTGCGTCGTTGACGGTCGCGATGATCGCCCCGTTCTCATAGCCCTCAATCAAGTTGTCTTGAACGGGTACAACAGTGAACGTTTGGGTGGTGTTCCAGTTGCCGTTCGTAAATGTGGCCTGAGTGACGGTGTTCCCACCGGAGTCTTTGATAACGAGGTCGGTACCAAGTGTCGTGTTGACTGCTGAGTGGTCGTAGTCACCGACCCATGCACCGATCGTGAAATCAAACACAACATTCGATGGCGGTTGCGCGCCCAACACGAGACTGAAGGTCCTATCAGTTCCGTTGACGTCGAAGTCGTATTCGTATTCGTGGTCGGCGTTCATCGTGTCGCCGTTGTTGTAACCACCGGGAACTGCTGTGACTCCGGCGTCTTCGTGAGTGGCGATGGTGGTGTTGTTGCCGTCTTTGCGAAACGCACCGTTAGCGCCCATAGTGATCGACGCCGCCGAAGATGACGCAGCAATTTGCACCATCAAAGCGTCACCGTCTGATGCTTGAACGATTTGACCAACCAACAAAATTGATTGCCCGTCAGGAGTCAACGATGAGCCATGAATGTATTCCTGATGTTGGTTACCTGTGTCGAGTTGGAACAGTCCGTCACCACTGAAACTCGTATCGAGCGCTCCGGCAGTTGTAAATCGTGCTGCAGCTACGTCGCTGCCGTTGCCACCGTTGTTGGTATAACCAGCTGCGATGATTTTGCCGTTCGACTGAATTTCTAAGGTCTGATAGGTATCAGTTGACCCCCCGTGGTCTTGGCAGATTTTGCCGTCACCACTGAAGCTCGTATCGAGTGACCCGTCAGTGTTGAAACGCCCGACAAGGCCATAACGCCCATCGCCTGACACGTTGGCGTAATCACAAAGACCGGCAACAACGATTTTGCCGTTCGACTGGATCTTGACATCCCAACCACGGTCTTGGTTGCTGAAGTCGGTGACCTGCCAACCATCACCGCCACCAAAGCTCGTATCCAAAGAACCGTCAGTGTTGTAGCGGGCAAGCAAAATATTGCCTGCTGTGTGGTTGAACTGGCTTGTGCCGACTGCGACGATCTTTCCGTCAGCTTGGATAGCTACTGCTTGGAACACGTCGTCGTTATCGAAATGTTCGATTGCTTTACCGTCACCGGAGAATGACGTATCCCAAGACCCATCTGTGTTCAGTCGACCGATCGTGGCATCGAACCGACTGGAGCCATGCTTGAGGTAGCCGACGATAATGATTTTGCCGTCGGATTGGAGGGCTCCGCCTTTACACCAGTCGTCTTTGGAGTTATTGAAGTCGGGCAGAACAACTCCGCCACTACCAAAGTCTGTGTCTCGGTTTCCTAAGTTTCCGTTAGCGGCGTGCCTGGTGACTGTGCATTGGTAATCGCCTCCACTTCCTGTGGTCACTGTTCCAGCTGTACCGATCGCTACATGCTTGCCGTCAGCTTGAATCAAGACTTCGCTGATGTGGTCTTTGCGAGGGCTCCAGAACTTTGTGGTGTCGCTGTTATTGTCGAACTTCGTTGCGTCAGTGGAAGTGCCTGCTCCGGTTAAGCGCATCATTCGCCATGAATGTTTGTTGGTTTGACCGTTGTTGTTCCACCAACCGCCCGCAACGAGATAGCCATTGGCATCAAATTTGACGTCTTCCCAACCGTCTTCGCCTGATGCATGGGCTTCTTGAATAACCCAACCATCACCTGAGAATGAAGTGTCCAAGTCACCGTCAGCTGCAGCAGCGGGTGTTTGTGCGATTAACGCCAACGACATAAACGAAATCAATGTCGCTACAACAACACGTATCAGTTGTCCGAAAAGTTTCACTCGGCGGCTCGCATCGAGAGAGCCCGTTCGGTCTCTGCAGCGAATTGTTCGTCAGTGAAAAACCCGGCAGCCCACGAATACATCGCGCCACGGAAATAGGTGAGAGCAACCATGAACGAATCGGAATCGAATCCCTGTTTAGCCAAAACCGATTCAGGGTGGATCGCACCGGGAAGCCATGCGTCTTCAGTGGATTGAACGCCGGCATACAAAAGCACTTGCCGGTTTACTAACGGATCGGAGGTGAATTCTCGTACTGCGGCCCTGGCGTAGTCGGCAGCGAAATCTTCAGATTCGAAATCCAAACTCTTGAAAAGCTTGGTCATCGTTGTTTCAGCTATCTCATACACAACATCGCGGGGATGTGAGAAGTACCTGTAGGCGGTTGGGCGCGCGTAGTTAGCTTCTGCCGCCATTCCTGCGATGGTGAGATCATGAATAGATCCGCGGCGAATGATGTTGCGCGCAGCATCGAGGAGTGCCTCACGAACTAAGCCGTTCATTATTGTCGCCATCGAGAAACCGGTATTTCTAAAAATTAGAGAGACAAATGTCTCACAGATGTAGAACGGCTCATCATAGGTTCATAGCTAGAGGGTCACTATGTATTGGGGTGTGATTCGACTAAGAAGCTGAAGTATTAAATCTCAGTTTTCGAACTTATAGGGCAGGCGAATCGTGACAATAGTTCCGATTCCAAACTCTGATTCGTAAGTTATTTCCCCACCGGAACGGTCCACTAGCTTTCGTGAGAGTTGCACTCCGAGCCCTGTTCCAGTCGCGACGGCTTTAGCTGCTTCTGCCCTCCAGAACGGCTGTCCCGAGTGTAAAGCTTCTAAATCGGCTCTCTTCATTCCCAAACCATTAGGGGTGTCATCGACGACGATTTCGAAATAAGCATCATCTGAGTGACGTAAGAGGACCGCGATTGTGGCCTGTTTGTCTGGTTGATGGTATTTCGCTGCGTTCGAAACCACATTTCGGACGACCTGTCTGATGCGATCCCGATCCAACGTTGCTTTGATGGTGCGATCAGGCACTGAACGTAGTGACAGAACATCAGGGTGAGCGGCGAATTCTTCGGCAATTTCTGCCACTATCTCGTGCACAGCGACATCTGCTGTCATTGACAATTCGAAGGCGTCGTTCTCTAGTTTGGCGGTGTCAAACATGTCTCGGACGAGATCAGACATATGAAGTAGGTGACGTTCTGCGTTTCTTAATGTTGCGTGCACCCCGTCGGGAAGGTCCTCTCGTCGAGTGACTATGTTCAAACTCATTGCTGCGGCATTGAGAGGGCCGCGAAGCTCATGGGCTGCGTCACCCAGCCACTTTTGGCGTTGAATTAACAACTGTTCGAGCTGACGGCTTTGTTCTGCGTAATTTTGTGATGTGGCTGCCTCTTCGTCCGTCATGTCAGGGCCTGATGAATTGCTGCTTCAAGTGCGATCAGGTCGCCCTTGCTAATGAGACGTATTTCGTGAGGCAGGTTATCTGTTGTCCCTGAAAGGATAATGAAATTCGATTTTGAAATTCCGCTCTGGACAGCAGCCTCGAATATGTCGAGTCCTGCTCCCGCATGCGGTATTGAATAATCAGAAATAACGAGGGAGAACTGGTGGGAACTAATGAGCTTGAGCGCTTCTTGAACGCTACTAGCGGTTTGTATATGAGCGTTTGGTAGGACCGCTGCCATCCACGTCGAAAAAACTTGAAGTTGCCCTTTGTCATCGTCGACCAAAAGAATTGATTGGGAGTCGTCGGCTCTCTTTTTTTTGCGATCGAACATCAAGATCCTCAAAGGTTGTTGACCAACGATAGAGGTGTCTTTGCGGAGTTTGTCTGCCATGAGATCGAACCTGCAAAATCTGGGCCAAAGGGAGAACTCCTGAGCGGTTTCTGGTTGCCTAAGACAGATCTTGCAGAGTTGCTCCCTGTTCATGGTGGGAACGAGAGTGAGATTTAGAAGACCAGTGTTATGCAGCGGTGAACTGCGGCGCCCATTAGAGCGTTCATTCGATACGGGATTTCTTCCAAGTCGATGTAGGAGGTGTGCATTGTGGAGATGTCCCAGTCGAAGAAGTATTTGCCGAAATACAGTGCAAGTAAGTCGGCGAGGACTTCGGTTGCTGGTTCGTTGATGCCGAGATCTGAGACGGCGTCGACGAGTAGTTGTTTATATGAGTTAGAGGTTGGTAACGCTTCGCAGTTCGCCAGGACTTGGTCGACAAGGGCATGACTTAATTCATGCAGGAGTACATCGATACCAGCTCCTGAGGCGATTGCTTCAGATGACACCCAAACGGTGTCTTGTAGCTGCTGGTCGTGAGAGCCATCTGCTGCCCATCCGTAACTGTCGTAAGCACCCCACACACAGGAGTTGTTGGTTTTTAGGAGATATGGGTGGCAGCCATTAACAATTTTGGTGTTGTTGAGAGCTATCTGAAGGGCGTGAGGGAAGTCTGCTGCTGCTTCGTTGAGTGCTTGGGTGTAGACGTCCTCTTGGTTGGATTGTGGACCTGTGAGGAGTGCTACGGGAGCAGATCTGGCCGCCCGCTTAGAGTATTGAGCCTTGGAGGTAAGCGATTCGGACACTGTTGCGAAGAGCAGAATCACAATGATCGTTGCCAACAAGATTGATGTAAACAGAGTTGTCAGAAAGACTGTGGACCTCGGCAGTTTGAACATGTGTCTAACTGTAAGAAGCCCTAAATTCGAGAGATATAGCTCATTCGTAGGTAGTTATGTAACGCAAATGAACTAGTAGGGACGAGTGCCGTTATTGATGGGCGGGTAAGTTAAATTTGTGGAGGATCCCCGGTCAACTCTGGTGCACGAGATCCGAAATCATCTTTCAGCGATGCTGATGTTCATCAACTTGTTAGAAACTATTGACCTCCCGAAAACAATCCGTACCGAATTGTCCAATAGCGGTACAGAGCTTCGATTAGTAGTTATGGAACCTGACCTTGCTGCAGCAACTCATCACGATGTCGACGCAGCGATGGATGCCTTTTGGAAAGCATTGACCAGCATTGAAGAAACACACCTGCCCGAAAACTACGTTTCGTTGCGGGCAGATATTACGGACCGCATATCTGCAGTTAAAAAACTCTGGCCCTCTTTGACGTGACGTTTTCTGCGGCGCCATCAGCAAGTTTTTCTAATTGTGCAGCCGTCGATGCCAGAGGAATCACCTCAGGAACAGAGTCTTCGGATGCCGCTCCGATATCACTGTTTCTTCCCATACACGGATGTTTGTGACTTAAATTCGTAGACTTTTTCCCGCTGCATAATTCCCAGAGGCCAAAGACCATAGACACCGATAGTGAAAGAAAGAAGATGCTCATATTTCGACTGCCCATTGGTCGCTAGTCTCTGTGAGCGTTTGGCGGCAC